>Ga0160422_10002629_pt1 | contig 11243 bp, 7 predicted proteins | sample Fk160mmetaG_FD_108192 | JGI IMG/M metagenome (GOLD analysis project Ga0160422, IMG submission 108192) | Marine microbial communities from the Central Pacific Ocean - Fk160115 60m metaG | ecosystem: Environmental > Aquatic > Marine > Oceanic > Photic zone | place: The Central Pacific Ocean... | reverse complement strand
ATTTTACTTTTCAAGAAATTTTAAAGAAAAAAATCTAAATAAAGATTTTAAATTAAAATTGAGACCATATTTTCTTTTTCAAAGAGCATTAAAGGGAGAAACAAATGCTTTTAGGGCAAAAGATTCTTCTATACTAAGTCAGAAAGTAAACAATGATGCTTTAATATCAGATTACTTTGGATTGGATGCAAAGTTAGGGGGTGTAATAAATAAATGGAATTTCATCTGGGACAATAGATTGAATTCATTAAATCCAAATAGATTCTCAGAAGCAATACGAACAAAAATTTCATTATATAAATCGATTGATTTAAATAAAGATAAGGATTTAGAAATTAATTCTGATTTGTATTTTGAAGGAAAAAATGATAGAGAAAGGCAAAGTTTTGTAAATATCCAAAGGGATGATATTCTTGATATTCAAGACATAAAAAAGTCTAATTTAAAAGAAGTTTATAAAAATAATTTAGATTTAAAATTTACTAGTTCTTATAGAGAAAAAATTTCAAGGGGTTTCTCTGGTGAAAGTGAAATATATTTTGGAAATTCTTTAAGCATTGCAAATAAGAAATCATGGAATAAGGGAGGTAGATTTAAAGAGTTATCCTTTATTTCAGATATAGGCAAATTTAAGGCAAAGAGTAAAAATGAGAATAGATTGGAAGATTTATATAGAAGCGTTTTAGCCTCTAGTTATCGCTCCATAAATCCATTATGGAAAAAAGATTTACTAGATAAAAATATAAATGAGAATTATCGATATACTAACGTTCTAATAAAAGAAGGTATTGATTGGGATACAAATATACTAACTGCAATCTTTCTATATAGCGATGGTTCAACTCAAAAGAACCTATCATTTTCTGCTGGTCCTACAATTATACTTGGTAAACTGAAAAATAATATATTTGATTATTCTTCGATTAATATTAAAGGAAATTATATCTTGAAATCGGGTGAAAGCCCTTTTTTGTTCGATAATATTGATGAGGCTTTAAATGTAAATTTTCAATTAAAACAGCAAATATTGGGCCCTATTATATTTTCTTATTCAAGATCTTATAACATTGATGAGGGGACCTACTCTAAACCAATTTATGGAATAGATATAAGTAGAAGAGCTTATAAAATTGGTGCTTTCTATAATGAAAGTAGTAAAAGTGTTGGTTTCCAATTTAATGTTTTTAACTTTAACTATTCTGGCAAGAGTCCTAAATTTTAAAAATTATTATTTTAATTTACTCTGATATTAATAACAATCTCTAAGATGAGTATTTAATAGAGTCCTGCTTACTCCAAGAATTTTTAAGATTGAATTTAATTATTTTTAATTTCATACATTTCAATTAAGTATCCTTCTCTGATTGGATTTGGAAATCTAATTTTATTTATATAATTAAGTGTTCTCAAAATTGATCTAAAGTCACTTTGAGACTGGTTATCAGAATTATGATTATTAGAAAAAATTCTTTTTATTTTTGAATTTTTTAAAAAGGTTAATATTTTTATTAACTCAATTTCTGGGATCTCTGGAAAACTATCTTGATTAATAATAAAATCAGCTTCGATATATTTAAATTTTGAAATTCTTTCAGAAAGAAGAAATGAATTTTCAGAATTTAGAAATAAATTTTGAGCTAATAGATATGGTGCGATATCTATATGGATTGATTTTATATAACCTGAAATTTGCATTAATTCTGAAAGCAAACCACTACCCCCACCAATTTCTACAAATTTAGAACTCTTATTGCCAATTAAGCCGTCAATAAATTCAAAAAAATATAAATGATCAAAATAATCTGAAGGTAATCTAATATCTTTTAATTTATAAGTATTATATTTATCTACATTTAAATCTTTAATTTTATTATAAAGTAATTTATTTAGTTTATTTTCAAGGTGATTTATCTTATTAAGAAAATTTTTATTTGGCTGATATAAATTGAAGATAGGATAAACAGATGTAGAAGTTATATAGTTAAAAAATCCTCTTGTAAATCTCAAAGATGACTTTGCATTTTGTATCCCAAGTTTAAAATTTACCTTATCTTCTACTCCAATACATAATTCAGAAGAAATAAAGTTTTCATAAGTATTTTGTAATTCTATAATATTATTATTTTCAATATTTTTAAGAGTATTAGTTTTATGTTTTTTAAGAATATTAAACCAAGGTGTGGATATAACCTTTTGCGTCTCAATTAATTTATATCCTGAGAAGTTTTGAGAAAGAATTTGTTCTATTTTTTGCTTTTTTATATATCTTTTTTCAGCTTTTTTAAAGCTAAAAAAAACTTTTATTAATAAGAAACAAAAATAAATATACCTTAATGCAATTTCTTGAGAAATTCTTATTAATTTTGTCAGCATAAAACTTTAATAAATTTAATTGAACCTAATAAAATTTAATAATTAAATTAAGCTTATTTTTTGTTAAGGGTAACATATTTAAACATATCAAATTTTTTATTGAAATTTATTGAAAATATTTTTTCCTTTATTGAATAAATAACTTTAATTAACTTTCCATGTTGAAGTATTAATATTTTTATTTTCTTTAAAATTATTTACTTGTTTATTAAATTTATTATGAATATTATATTTATTTAGAAATAACCTACTTTATTCATTTAAAAAGGACTTTTATCAAAGAAGATATTTATTTGGTATACAATATCTACCATTATGATCAAAATTATTATTACTTCGTATGTTATTTAATTATAAAACAAAAAAATTATTAATTATCTTAATCATTAATAATAATATTTTCTAATCAATTGCAAATACTTCTTTAAAAAAGGAGAAGCTCATATTATTACTTTATAAAATAATTTCCAAAGTTAAAAGATTAACAAAAATAGATTCTTATCATTGATTAATTTAATTGAGTTGCTATTAAAAATCATATTTAAACTTTTATTACTAAAATGTAAATATATCACTTTTTCTCAAAAATTTTTTGAGATCTATTAATGATTTTAAGATAGAGATTCGTTTAAAGCTAAAAATACGAAAATAAAATTGTATGATTTGATATACGCAATAGTTTTTACTTTTGAAAAAGCTGTAAATGATAAATTTCTTAATATATTTGAAATGTTTTAAGTTATAATTATTTGAGATTTTTTATGATTATGCTGATGAGAGAGAGATTAATATCTCATAGTAAGTTAAATTTAAATAAGTTTCAGAATGCAAATCCATTCCCTCATATCGTAATAGATGATTTTTTAGATACCGAATATGCAGAATTATTAGCAAGTCAATTAGAGTTTTCTGTATTAAAGAGTGATAATTGGAATAATTGGTTCAACGATGCTCACTCTCAGAATGTAAAAAGACATAGATTAGAAGATGAGTTTTTTATGTCTAAGGATGTAAGAGATTTTGCAAGATATATGAATTCTAGAGATTTCGTTCTTTTTTTGGAGTCATTAACAGAATATAAGCATTTAATTGGAGACCCATATTTTACTGGTGGGGGAGTAATGGTTACAGAAAAAGGAGGATTATTAGATATTCATCTTGATTTCAACTGGAATCATAAATTACAACTTTGGAGAAAAGTAAATGCTATTGTTTATTTGACTAAAAATTGGCAAGATGATTGGGGTGGTGATTTAATTCTTGAATCAAAAAATTCAGGAGAATCTAAAAGTATAAAACCTTATTTCAACAGATTAATTGTTTTTAGAACAGATGGGGAATCATATCATGGCCAACCGGAACCTCTGAAATGCCCCGACAATGTATGTAGATCAGTTATATCCAATTTTTATTACAGTAAGGATAAACTAGAAACTACTTCTGAAGATCCTCATTTTACAAAATATAAAATCGAGAATAATCCTAGAGCAAGAAATTTGAAATTAACTAACTAATTAATAAGATAAGAAATTGTTAGATACAAAAAAAATTATTATTGGTTCAATGATGTTTGGTTTGAGAACTAATCAGAATGAAATAGAAAAGATTCTTTTGAAGGCATCATCATTAGGTATTAATAAAATTGATACTTCTCCTTCATACATTAATGGAAATTCTGATAAATTATTATTACGAGCTTTAAAAAATATTCCTATCAACGATTTTAAAATTTATTCGAAAGTAGGAAGATCATATAGAAATGAATTACCAAAAAATCAATTTTATTTAAATAAATATCATATTGAAAATGCTATAGAAAAAATCAAGCAAAATTTCTCTGATTATGAAATTGAGATTATACAAATACATGTAAATGATAATTATAAAAATATGTTAATTGCAACTAAGTTATTGGCTGAGTTTGTTAAAAAAAATTTTTTTAAAAAGATTGGTTTTTGTAATACAGAAGATAAAATAATAAATAAAATTTTAAGCGAATTGTCTTTTAATCAAAAAACAATATCATGTCAAAGAAGATATTGCCTTGGAATAATAGATTCAGAAAGAAATTTAGGAATTGATTACATAGCTTATGGTATTTTAAATTCTGGATCAATTATTTCGCAAAAAAATTCATCTAGAATTAAAAAATCTTCAGATAAATTGGAAATTTTAGAAAGGCATAATTTTATACTTAAAAACAAACTAAGTAAAATTTCATTATTATGCAAAGAATATAATATTAGAATTGAAGATTTTTCAATACTAGATACTTTTTTAGCTAGCTTTTCAAGTTTTATTTTGGGACCAACAAAATTAGCTCATATTGAATCTATTGAGAGGCTAATGGAAAAATCTTATTTTTTAAAAGTAAGAGAATGCATAAATCAATTTAAGAAAGAAATTAAATTAAATCAATTTGAAATGAAGTAAATAATATATTGGAATAAAAATTCTTTTAAACCTTTTGAAATTCTACAAGATTTTATTTATTCAATTTCTAGGAATAATAATATTTATTACCCCCCAATCTCGACAGTTTGAAGGAAAAGGAGTTTTAAAAGAATTTGAGAAAGTTATTATATTAATTGATAAATATAATGATATAAATAAGATAATAATAAAATTAATTGGTAAACTATTTTTCAAATTAATATAAATTTCATCTAAATAAACAAAACATGATAACAATATTATAGTAGTAACAAAAGGGCTAAAAAGTATCGAATCTCCTGGTGCAAAGCCAACAAAAAAAGAAAGCTGAAAAAAAGATATCAAAAAAGAATATAAAATAAATTGAGTACGCTGTAATTCTAATAATCCAAATTTAAAAGAATTCAATCTTGGATAAATAAAGTTTATTGAATTAAGGAGAGAAATAATTGTTATGAGTATTATTATTATTCCTAAACAAAGGCTAATTAATCCAAAATCAGATAGTATCAAATCAGGTGTGTATTTTCTAATAATAACTTTTGTCGGTGAAGTAAAACCGAATGAAAAGAAATTAAGAAAAGAAGTAAGCCATTGTTTAATAGACAATAAATTATTAAATGATCCAAACCTATTAATATATGCACCTAAATCATCACCTTTGCCTATAACTTTTACAATAATTAAAGGGGAAATACCCAATAAAAAGGAACTAAAAAATTCGATTAAGCGATACCTTATTTCACTTAACATAAAAGAATTTGCTTTTTTATTTTGAAAGTAAATATAAATTGGAATAGCTAAATAAGGTATAGTAATTGCTATTAAATTTAATGAAGTTAATGAGGCAAAGCCAATTACTAAAAAAGATAAAATTAACCTTAATTTGAGATTTTTTAATTTGGGGATAAGAAATATAAGGTACCATATGCCAAATAAAAGTGTTCCTACAGAAAGAGAATAAGTCTCAGGCATAAAAATGATAAATGTAGAAACAGAAAAACTTACCAATAAATTAAAAAAAAATACTAGTTTATTTGATTTAAATTTAAGGGCTTGGCATAATAACCAAACTGAAAATATAAAAAATAATTGGAAAATTGTTAATATAATCAAAGTAATATTTTCTGGACTTAATAATGGTATGAAAAAATTTATTAATCTATAAATTATGAAACTTAAGAAATAAAAACTAGGATGTTTTACAAAATCGTAATAACCAAAAATTGTGCCTATTTGCTGTGATATCTCAGCAGAGTCAGCATCAAAGTAAATATCATTACAAATAGAATGTTTCCCAAAAAATATTATTGAGATTAGTAATGGGAAAAGAAATGGTAAAAAATAAATATATTTTTTTTGATTAATAATTTGAAAAATATTTGTTACTTTCTCAAAAATCATAGTTTAAGATAGATAGATATATATTATTTAAATCTTCAAAATATTTTTTTCTGATTAAATATGAATAATCTAAATGATATGAAACATTTATTTTACTTTTTTGATATAAATTTTTGATAAAAATCTCAAATTTTTTTAATCTATTTTTTAAGAATTTGAAATTCTATTTGAATAATTCTCCATTTGCGAAAAATAGAAATAAGCACATAATCTCTTTTTATGAAAAGTATTAATATGGATCATAAAAAGACCTTTCCTTTTAAATAAAACTCTCTAAATGCTAGGATTTTAAGTCGAGTTTAAGAAATAATCAAGATTAAATATCACTATTTATTAAGGGATTTTAAATAGAGATTTGAAAGCAATATAAGTTAAATGAAAGTTATTGACTTAAAGTTTTTATAGAAATTTTCTTAAAAATAAATTAATTTATTATCAAATTGGAAAGTTGTAAATATATTTTGTGAGAAGTTACCTAAATTGAAGGATTGGAATTTCTTTTTTAATAATATAGAACTTATTTAGAAATCTCTTAATAGGAAAATGCCTATTAGATATTAAAAATAAACTTTTATTAGGTAAAACTAATAAGATTAAAGTAGGGTAATTAATAAAAATTTTTTTAAAAAAGCTAAAATTAAGTATTTTATTTAATTAAATAATTTTTAGATCGACAAAATTTTTAGATAATATAAGTTATCTTAAAAAGATATTTTTAATTAAATTAAATTTTTATTTGGATTGTGAATACAATTAAAAAATTAACTCCATTTTTAAAAAAGAATTTCAAAAAATCAGATGTTCATATTGCTAAAAGAGTTTTATTTGTTGGCATAATAAATACTATTATCGGCCCAATAATTTTAATATCATTTGATTATTTCTTTTCTAATCTAGTAAAAAGTTACTTTTCTATGCAAATAATTATGTTCTTTTTTAAGACAATTATGTATAGAAAAATAGTATTTAAGGAAATTGAATCAAAAAAATCATATTTAGTACCGCTAATCCTAGTCATATGGGGATATTTTTTAGCAATCCTTATACAATTGATTAATATACTACAAATTTATAGAGTTTTTCTTCTTATTATATTACTAACCATTTCTAATGGAATAATAGCAATAATTGGCTCCCGTTTACTTAATTCAAAAGATAATTAAGATTAATTTAAGAAGTTTATAATTATTAATAACATGATAAAACCATAAGATTTCTATAAATACTTTATATAGATTATAAAAACTATCTTAGGCGGCTAGAACTCTAATCTGATTATTAGAAAAACTATTATCGAAATAAATCAAAAAGAGAAATTATATTGTCATGGTAAAAATAATGAAGATTTATTTTGAATTAATGTCTTAAATTAAACTTAAACTAAATTCTGATCCAAACCTCTAATCGATGTTCATTTATTTAAATCCTTAATTTAATAAGGTTTTAAAAGTAAATATTTAATCTATAAAAGTTTGCATTAAATTTTTTTACTTTGTTTTATAGTTTTTCTATCTGAACGTGCTTGTTGCTCAAAATCTAGTTTGAACTTAATTTGATTATCATCAAGAACTTTAATTTCTTCTTTTGGAATTCCTGTAAAACATATTGATGGAGCTAAAGCGGAGGGAATAAAGTTGTATGGACTCTTATTTATTTTTTTAATATAAAAATATTGCCTGATATTATGTTTTAACCATCTCCAATCAAATCCTTTATGTCCAGTTGTATGCGCTGGTATTTTTTCTAATAAATAAATTGATGCTAAAAATGTTTCTTTCCATGTATATTCTTTATGTCTACAATAACCCATTAATTTAGAGCCTAAATTCTTAATTAATATTGAAGGGCCTATTTCTACAGGTACAGAGATTGCAAGTAATTTGGGCTTTTTTTCTGATATGGATTTTAAAATCGATGGAACTAAATATTCTGGTATATGTTCAAAAGATTCCATAGCCGTAAAAAGATCTATCTTCTCTGGTAATAAATTCATGCTATTTTCTATAAAGGAATGTATTATTGAGAAATTTTTAAAATTTCCATATCTTTTTTTTGCAACTTCTACAAATTCATCTAAAGGTTCTACGCCTACATAATTAAAATTTAAATTTTGTTTTTGCAAAATTCCAAATAATTTGCAAGTTCCACAACCTATATCTACAATAGTTATTTTTTCATCTTTATTATTCTTTTTTAAACTTTCAATTATGGAAGAAATCCATCTAAATCGGAATGAATGAAGATAACGATTTATAAAATTAAAATCTTGATTTTTTTCATAAACTAATTCATTTCGCATTATTTATTGTCAATTTTATTAATATGATAAATAAACTAAAGATTATTAGAAAAGTTATATTAATAAAATTTTATAAAGAAAAATATTAATATTGTGCAGAGGGGGATTTATTTATATATATTAATAAATGCATTTTATGATCCAGATTTGATAAAAAAAGTTTATAGTTTTTTATAAAAAATGATATTGAGGAAGGGGATTTAAATCGCCCAGAAATGACTGCAAAATTAGTATTTATTTTAGAAACTGCCATGTATAGAGCAATGCAAGAAAAACAATATTCTGCAGTGGCTACAAACGCGAAGGTCCTTATGAGAATATTAGGACTTTATGAATTAAGAAGAAAATAGTTCGGGTGCTTTAGGAGATCTAGGTTTTCAAAATAATAATTAAATATTTTAAGTAAAAAGTGAATTAATTAATTAATCTTTATTTAAATTTATTAGTCACAAAAAGAATCTTAAGTCAAAGAATTCTTTATTTGGGAATATGGTTTTTAGATCTTTAAATTCAGACCATGCAGTAACTATTATGGAATATTTGGAGTTCACTAAAGCTTGATGTAAATTTGTAAAATAATCAATTTTGTAGCTATAAGTAGTTTTGAATGTATTAACTGCAATAGGATCATATGCGACTAGATTTGTATATCCTAGGTTTAATAAATCCTCGATAATTGAGCATGCTGGAGAACTTCTTACATCATCTGAATTTGGTTTAAATGATAAACCGAGTATTGTTATTTGTTCATTTTTTTTAACTTTTTTTGCAATTTTTTTTGTTAAAAATTTGTGGATTTTTTTATTAACATTAAGGACTTCTTCTAAAAGAGTGGGATTGTAACCTTTTTTATTAGAAAGACCAATTAAGGCTTGAGTATCTTTTGGAAGGCAATAGCCTCCAAACCCGCATCCGGGATAAACATAATTACTCATAGAGGCAGGATAGCCTGACCATCTCTTATCCAAATGAAGTATTTCAAAGGATTTTTTAATATCAATATCTTCTATAGTATGGGCGATCATTTCTAATTCATTTGAGAAACTTATTAATGTAGCTAATAATGTATTAGATGTATATTTTATAAATTCTGCTGTTTGTAAATTTACATTGAATATTAAGGAATCAAATTTTTTATAAATTTCATTTAATGTTTGCTTAGTTTCTTCATCCTCTGATCCAATAATAATTCTGTCTGGATTTATGAAATCTATCCATGCGAAACCTTCTCTAAGAAATTCAGGGTTATTACATAAACCAATATCTTTACCTATTGATAGTTTTCTTTCTATTATTATAGGTTTTATAAACTCTGAACAAGTTTTGGGGGGTACTGTTGATTTTATACATATGGATAAAAATTGTTTATCATTTTTATTATCAATAATGTCCTCTATAACTCCTTTAATTTGAGAAAGATCAACTAATCCATCTGAATTACAAGGTGTTCCAACGCAAACCATTACAACTTTTGATTCCTTTAGGGCATTCTTTAAATTATTTGTTAACTCAAAATTTCTATTTTTTAAATGGTATTCTAATTTATCTTTTAAATAAGGCTCATGAAATGGTAATTTCCCTTTTCTCAATCTGGATATCTTTAAAATATCTTTTTCTATACCATAAACTTTGAATCCTTTCTCTGAGAATCCAAGAGCTGTTGTTAGACCTACGAAACCCAAGCCAATAATTGTAATCAAAACTCATCTCCATAAGATAGGAATTTTAGAAATCTTTCAACACCTTCCTCTACTGAAATAGTAGGGTTATAAGATAGTTTATCTTTAGCCAAGTCGATATTAGGACATCTTCTATTAGGGTTATTTGTCAGATAATTTAATTCAAGAGGTTTAGTAAGTTCATAACCCTTAGAAAAATCGAAAATCTTTTTTCCTTTTTTCACATAAATTTCTGCAAGTTGTTTTATTGAAATTTCTGGCTTCTCAATTCCTATATTAAAAATTTCAAATTCCTCATAAACTAAAGCCTTTAAATAGCCAATAATTGCATCAGAAACATAACAAAATGTTCTTGTTGGTGAGCCATCAGAAAAAATTTCAATTTTTTTATTCTTCAATATTGCAAGAGCAAAATCTGCAGGCACTCTTTGATCATTTAATTTCATTCCAGGACCGTAATTGTTAAATGGTCTTACCATTGAGATTGGCATATCATATTCTTTAGAGTACAGATAACATAACGTTTCACTGAATCTTTTCGCTTCGTCGTAACATGCTCTTGGACCAATTGTTGAAACATTTCCAAAGTAACTTTCTTTTGTTGGTATAAAATTCGGGTCAGGATCCCCATAAATTTCTGAGCTTGAAAACATAAGAAATCCCTTGAGGTTTTTATTTTTGTAGAAATCAAGTAAGCTTCTTAAACCCCAAACATTAGCATCTAAAGTCTCAATTGGATATTTTCTATAAAAAACAGGAGAGGCTATTGATGCCATATGAAGCACATAATCAACATTTTTAAGATCTGAAAAGACTTGTAAATCATCAGATATGATATTGAATTTTTTAACTTCTAAGAAATTTGGATTTTGGGAAGTTAATTTTTCAAGCCATTTTGGTTTATCCAGAATAAAGTTATCAAGACCAATGATTTTTTTTATCCCTATTTCTTTTTTGTATTTAATAAAGTAGTTAATAAAATAATATCCCAAAAAACCTGCACAACCAGTTATTAATATTTTTGAGCCATTAAAAAATTTTTTTTCATCAAGATT
>Ga0160422_10002627_pt1 | contig 11244 bp, 14 predicted proteins | sample Fk160mmetaG_FD_108192 | JGI IMG/M metagenome (GOLD analysis project Ga0160422, IMG submission 108192) | Marine microbial communities from the Central Pacific Ocean - Fk160115 60m metaG | ecosystem: Environmental > Aquatic > Marine > Oceanic > Photic zone | place: The Central Pacific Ocean... | reverse complement strand
CCAGATCACATGCGAGCAACATGATATGACCTCTATTTGGCATTGCTTCGAGTGGGGTTTCCAATGCCTTAAGACTTTAATCTTAAGCGGTAAGCTCTTACCTTACCTTTTCACCCTTACCTTTCGGCGGTATATTTTCTGTTGTACTTTCCATGAGCTCACGCTCTCCAGCAGTTAACTGGCACTCTGCTCTTTGAAGTCCGGACTTTCCTCTCTATCTAATAGAGCGATAGCTCGACCAACTCAGCTCAATATGATATCAACTCTTTTTAGAAAAAGACAAATATCTTTTATATGTTTTATTTTTATTATTTTTGAACAATTGCTCAGAGAGTTTTGCAATTTCTTTTATTGATAGTTTATTTTTTAACAAATTGAATAATAGATCTGCTTTTGAAAAATCTTCAGTAGCATCATCTTTATAAAATAAGATCACAAATTCTCCTGAACTTAAATTTTTATCTAATTTAAATTTTTTAAGTATTTGTTCCGGCTTACCCCTGAAAAATTTTTCATGTATTTTTGTTAGTTCTTTTGCAACTACTAACTCAGAGTTTGGGAAATTTAAAAAAATATCCCCAAGTGTTTTCTCAATTCTATGTGAGGATTCAAAAAAAATTGAAGTTATATTTTTTCTGTTTAGTTCATTATAAAAACTTAACTTATCTTTAACTGTTTTGGGAAAAAATCCCAAAAATTGAAATTTATCTGTAGGAAGTCCACTAGCTATTAACCCAGTTGTTATAGAGGTGGCTCCAGGGAGAGGTACTACATTGACATGATTATCTATCAAATACCTTATTAACTTAAAGCCAGGATCTGAAAGCAACGGAGTCCCTGCATCAGAAATCAACCCACAAACTTTTCCTGATTTTAGAATATCTAAAATTCCTTTTCTGTTATTTGCATTGGAACTATCGTTATATAATAGAATTTTCTTATCTTTGGCATTGATTTTTTCAAGAAGTATTCTTGATTTTTGCTTACTCTCAACTATTAGAATATCTAAATTTTCTATTGTTATTTTTGCCCTTTCAGTTAAGTCATTAAGGTTGCCAATCGGAGTGGGTATAATATAAAAGTTCATATGCAAAAAATCTATTTTATATCAGTTCTAATTATTTCAATCCTCATAGTAGCTGAGCCTGTAAAAAACAAACAATTTTATAATTCAGAAATTAGCAAAAAATATGAACAAATGGCAAAAAATATTAAACATTTTAATAAATCGAAAATAGCAATTATTGCTAACAAAAAAATGTCCATTCAGCTCAATGAGTTAAAAAGAAAGCTAAACGAAAATGAAATAAGTTCTGAAATTTTAATTGTTAAAAATGATTTAGACTTAAAAATTAGTGAATTTTTAAATATATCTCTTGGGGAAGTTAAATATGAGGAACTATTTAATTCAGGAATAGAAAAATTAAAGCTAGTTCACAGGGCTAGAGAAGATTTTGATTACATCCACATTATTTCAAACGATGTATATGAACTCTATCAAATAGCAGCATATGTACGTTTTAATTTTGGTTTAGATTATGAAATTACTACTTTTAGAGATTATTATGAACAAGAATTCGATCCATATGAAATGCGTATACAACGAATCAAATTAGTGGAGTGATCTTAGCTAAAAGAGTATTTTAAGTCTCTTTCTGTATCTGTTAAAGAAAGATCAAAGCTTGGGCGTGAAAAAAGCTTATCCTGATATTTTTTAACACTTTCAAAATTTTTACTCTTTGGAATGGCCGCACCTAAATATGGTAGTCGATATAAAATTGCAGACATATAACAATCAACAAGCGTAAATTCATCACTCATAAAGTATGGTTTCTCTTTTAATACAAGAACAATGCCAGATAGAAGTGTAGCGAGTTGTTTTTTGTTTGCGTCGAATTCCTTTTGTGAAACATTTGGTGCCATCATTTTATCTATTATGGGTAGCCAATCGTTTTCAATTCTCTGTATTAAAAGCTTACACTCAGCTTTTTCGTTTGGATAAATTGGCAGCAATGGTGGATGAGGAAACCTTTCATCGAGATATTCTAAAATAATTCTTGGTTCATAAATTGTTACTTCTCTATCTACAATTACTGGAAGTTTGTTATAAGGAGATAAGGTGGCTAATTCTTCAGGTAATTTTCCATCAGGATCATACTCTTTTATCTCACAAGAAATATCTTTTTCTGCAAGAACTATCCTTATCATGTGACTAAAATGTCCTTTCACTTCTGAATAAAAAATCATTTATATTCCCTATATAAGAGCCACATCACTGCAGTGAAAACAACAAAAAACAAGATTACATATATTCCGTTTCTCTCTCTTTCAATCCTTGCCGGTTCCGAAGCATAAGCTAAGAAATTAACAAGATCTTCCATTGCAGAATCAAATTCTTCTGGTTCTAGTGCTCCTTTGCTCAATTGGATAAGTTTACCATTGCTGTCAAGCTTTTGTGTCCCTTGCAGCCCAATAAGAACATGGGCCATTGCTGTTCCTGGATAAACTAAGTTATTTGAACCTGTTGCTTGGGATGTATCTTGATAAAATGTTTGTAAATAAGTATAAATCCAATCATCTCCACGAACCCTTGTTCGAAGGGTCAAGTCAGGTGCTCCAATTGGAGAAATTTCAGGAAGACCAAAGGTAACAAAATCTGAAGTCTTGACGTTCTCGTTTGAAATCAAATCATCAATTAATACCGTTTCAGGTATATCTAAATCTCTTTGAAGCCTGTTCCATCTTAAATATCTAAGAGTATGGCAGCTTGAACAATAGTTTTTATATATACCTAAACCTCTTTGAAGAGAGTCTCTGTCATGAACTGATGAATTGAAAGAAAAGCACTTTTCAAGTTCACCACATTTATTTTCTCCAGCTGAATAGCCAAAAAGTGAAATAAAAAAAGCTAAAAAAATTAACTTTTTCACAGTCTATCTGGTACCTCAAGAGTTTTTTCATACTTCGTATAAATTGGCATTAGCAAAAATGGCAGGAAATAAAAAATAGTACAAATTTGCGCGATTAAAGTTCTAATCTCATTAACTGGTTTCGTCCCAAGATACCCCAAGGTAATAAAAGAGGTTGCAAACATAATCATCGCAATTTTGCTGAAGATCCCTTTGTATCTGATGCTTTGAACTTTAGATCGATCTAACCAAGGAACAACGAATAAAATTGCAATGCTTGCTGCAAAAATTATAAATCCTAAAAACTTACTAGTAATACCTAAAAAAGGGATACCAAAAGTTACAGCTCTTAGAATCGAATAAAAAGGGGCATAGTACCAAACAGGTGCAATATGCTCAGGAGTTTTGAGGAAATTAGCCTCTTCAAAATTTGGTTTTTCTATGAAATATCCACCACCTGTCGGTGCGTAATAAACTATTGCAAAAAACACAATAAAAAATATACCAATTGCAGGAAGCGCTCCGAATGTTTTATATGGATGGAATGGTTTTCCATCCAAGGGCATTCCGGTTTTATCTCTATATTTTTCTATATCAACACCTTCAGGATTTCCTGCGCCTACTTCATGCAACGCAAAGATATGGAAAACAACTAACGCTATCATTAGTAGTGGAACTACAACTACATGCAATGCAAAAAACCTTGATAATGTTGCTCCAGATAAAACATAATCACCCTGAATCCAAACTTGTAAAGATTCACCTATAAATGGAATAGCGCCAAAAAGCGAAAGAATTACATTTGCTGCCCAGTAAGACATCTGACCCCATGGAAGAACATATCCTAAGAAACCTTCAGCCATAAGTAAAAATAACAAAAAGCAACCAAACAACCACACTAATTCTTTTGGTTTTTGATATGAGCCATAAAGTAGACCTCTAAACATGTGGAAATACATCAAAAAGAAAAATGCACTAGCTCCAGTACTATGCATATACCTCATAAGCCAACCATATTCCACATCTCTCATGATATATTCAACACTTGCAAAGGCACCTTCTTCGGTATTGGTATAAAACATCATTAACCAAATGCCTGTTATTACTTGTATCATAAAAACTACCATTAACAATGCTCCGAACAGATAAAAGAAATTCACCTTACTTGGAACTGGATGTTTAGTCAGGTGTCTTTCAAGATTTTCTGTAACTGGAAGTCTTCTATCTATCCAAGACATTAAAGAATTTTTGCTCGCCATTATGCTTCTCCTATTATTAACGTATCACCTTCAAAAGAATGAGGGGGCACCTCTAAGTTTGTAGGGGCAGGAACATTTTTATAAACCCTTCCTGCAAGATCAAATTTTGAACCGTGACAAGGACAAAAGAATCCACCTTTCCAATCTTCGTCCCAAGCTTTTGGCTCTATTTCTGGATGATATTTGGGTGCACAAGACAAATGAGTGCAAACTCCTTTAACAACAGAGAACTTTTCGTTTGTAGTTCTTGAAACTCCTTCTTCTAATGCAGGATTTGCAACTTTTTGATTAAGAGATGGTAAATTTTTAATAGCTTCAGAAGTTTGATGAACTATAAAAATCGGAGTCCTTCTCCATTCGACTACTGCCATAGCACCAGGTTCTAATTTTGATAAGTCGTATTTGACACTTGCTCCAAGCGCTTTTGCTCTTTCGCTTGGTTGCCATGCACTTAAGAAAGGCACAGCAAATCCAGCAACTGTTACTGCTCCAACTACAGAAGAAGTTATCTGTAGTGCTTTTCTCCTTGTTGTATTTACTTTTTCTTTAGGTATAGGTTTTGTATTAGATATCAAAGTCTTCTTTGAAGATAAATTAATTTTTTGCGCAAAGACTTTTTTCCCTGCTCCTGAAATTTCGTCTTTCCAGAGAGTTAGAAGTTTTATTGCTTCATCCTTATCATCAGTTTTAAGACTTTTTTTGAAAACTTCGCCATCTATGTTTATATATCCCCAATAAAAAGGAGATCTATCTCTTGTATAAAGAGACATTCCCTCTGATATATGAATATGTTTTGCTTTTTTTCCTTGCATTTTGAACATCAAATTAGTGTTCAAAAAAGTTTTTAAAAATCTTTTAAACCCTAATCTATCAACGATTCAACGAAGATTCACGAGCATTATATTATGGAAATTATCAATTAACAATTTTGAACACAAAAAAAAGGGACTTTTTTGTGTTCAAAAAATTATCTTTTAGAAAATTGTGGACTTTTTCTTGCTTTTTTTAGGCCTACTTTCTTCCTTTCCTTTACTCTTGAGTCTCTAGTAAGGTATCCTGCTTTCTTCATTGGCCCTCTCAATTCAGCATTATCATCTATTAGTGCTTTTGAAATAGCTAGTCTTATTGCTCCCGCTTGTCCGAAAGAACCACCCCCATTTACCTTTACATCTATATCAAAGTTTTGTTCTACTTCAGCTAAAACTAAGGGCTGTTTTACAATCATTTTCGCAACATCCCTACCGAAATATTCATCTATTGATTTTTTATTTACAGTTATAGCTCCCTTTCCCTTTTTTAGCCTTACAACAGCTGTTGCTTCTTTTCTTCTACCTGTAAAAATAGCCATTTAATTAATTACCTCTGGATTTTGCGCCTCATGTGGATGGTTTTCTCCACTGTAGACTTTTAGTTTGTTTATGATTTTTCTATTTAATCTATTTTTAGGCAACATTCCCTTAACTGCGTTTCTCAAAACTTTTTCAGGGTCTTTATTCAACAAATCTTGAAAATTAATTTCTTTAAGGTTGCCGGGATAACCAGTATGTTTGAAATAAATTTTGTCTTTTGACTTATTTCCACTTATTTCAATCCTCTCAGCATTTATCAATACAACGAAATCACCAACGTCAGAATTAGGTGTGTATTCAGGCTTATTTTTTCCTCTTAATATATTTGCGATTTGTACAGATAGACGTCCAAGCTTTTTGCCTGAGCAGTCAATTAGATACCATTTTTGTACGATATCTTTTGTAGTCAAGGAAGAAGTTTTCATAAAATACTAATATTTGATTCGGTATATATTAATATAAAGGTTTTCGATTTCAAACATGAGATACTTTTTTTTAACTATTTTATTTCTGGGCCTTTTTGTAGGTGTTCAGATTGTACTCTTTCAAAACTATGATTCTAATAAGTCTGAAATTGACTTTGATAATGTTTCTAATTCGATTGTAAAGCTGGAATCAACTACTACACGATCCTCAAAGAATTTTGGTTCAGGAATTATCATTTCACAAGATGGCTATATAGTCACTGCTTACCACTTGCTGAGAGGTGCATACAATGTATCAGTGAATATATTGGGCGATAAATATGATGCTAATATCATAGGATTTGATGAATATTCTGATATAGCGGTTATAAAGGTAAGTGCTACTGGACTAAAACCTATTCAAATTGAAACTAAATTAGACTTGAAAATTGGTGATCAAGTATACGCAATTGGTAATCCATTTAATGTAGGAATATCTGTATCATCAGGCATCCTAAGTGCAACAGGAAGAAATTTTGGTAATCCTTATCTGGACATTCTTCAAACTGATGCTTCGATAAATAAGGGAAATTCTGGTGGTGCACTGGTAAACTCAAAAGGAAGGCTTGTAGGAATAAATACTTCTATTGCAACATTATCAGGTGGTTCAGATGGTGTAGGCTTTGCAATTCCATCTGACAAAATTTTGAGCATATCTGAGGAAATAATTAAATATGGCGAGGTAAAAAGAGCATGGATAGGAAGTCTCTCTTTTAGACCTTTTATTTACACCGATAAAGATAATATCGCGCAGAGAGCTCTACTTGTTATTTCAAATGAGTCAGAGGCTGATGAAAATGGTCTCATTAACGGAGATATTATTACTTCAATAAAAGATTCTGAGGCTATTTGGTCAACACTTAAAGCATCAATAAATAGCATTACTCCTGGTGACTCTCTTGAACTCGAAATAATAAGAAATGGGCAAAGACAAAGAGTTTTAATTGAAACAACTGAAATACCTGCTAGAGTACTGGCTCCCTAATAATTTCAGCTCCTAATTTATTTAATTTTTCTTCAATGCATTCATAACCCCTATCTATATGAAATATATCATCGATTTGAGTTCGATTTTTACCAACTAAACCAGCTAAAACTAAACTAGCAGATGCTCTTAAATCTGATGCCATTACGACTGATCCTACAAGATTGGGGACTCCAATTATTTTTGCTTTATTTCTTTCAAGATTTATATTTGCACCCATTTTCCTTAATTCAATTACATGCTGAAATCTATTTTCAAAAACTGTTTCTTCAATAATTGAACTGCCATGTGATATTGAATTCAATGCCATAAATTGAGCCTGCATATCAGTAGGAAATCCTGGAAAAGGCTTTGTACAAATATCTGTAGCCTGTAGGTCAGTTGTTGTCGCATCAGCCTCAATTGCATTTTTATCTAATTTGATTTTTACTCCAGTATCACTAAGTTTTTGATGAATAATTTTTATTGTAGAAGGAGATATATTATTTACTTTGACATGCCCATTTGTCATTGCAGCTGCAATTAAATATGTTCCTGCTTCAATTCTATCTGAGAGAATTTTCCATTTTTTACCATAAAGAAGATCTGTTCCCTCAATTTCAATTATCGATTTGCCTGCACCAGAAATTTTAGCTCCACAAGAATTTAAAAAATTTGCTAACTCATTTACCTCAGGCTCTTTAGCACAATTTCTCAAGATTGTTTTACCAAGTGTTAATGATGCTGCCATCATTAAATTTTCAGTACCTGTTACAGAAACTTTTGGGAATGTGAAGTCTATTGGATTAAGTTTTTGAGCTTTTAGATATATAAATTTTTTATCAGACTCGATTTTAGCACCCATCATTTCAAGCCCTTTCAAATGGAAATCGATTGGCCTTGTTCCAATTTTACAACCACCTGGTTGAGAAATTTTCGCTTTTCCATATTTTGCCAAAAGAGGTCCCATTACAAGTACCGATGCTCTCATTGTTTTAACAAGCTCATATCTAGCCTCTGGTAAGTTAATATTTGAAGAATTTATCTCTATACCTCCACTTTCAAGAAAATTAATTTCAGATCCCATAGAGTTAAGTAGTTCGAGCATAGTAGAGATATCTTTAAGATGTGGGAGATTCTCAATTTCAATAGTTTTTTCAAGTAGAATTGTTGCTGCAATTATTGGTAGGCCTGCGTTTTTAGCTCCTGAACAGTTCACTTCTCCGTGAAGTTGATTACCTCCCTTAATTATCAATCTTTCCATTTTTAATCAATATAAAGAGGTTTCCAAGTTTCGATTGCTTTATCTAAATCATAGTTTTCATTTTTTAAATTATCTTGAAATTGATTTCTGAAAGTAAGTCCAAGATTTATGCCATCAATGATAATATTTATGATTTTTAGCTCACCTTGTTTATTTTTGTAAAGAGTAAATTTTGCTTTAAAAGAATCTGATGCAGAAAAAAAGTTAATTTCTACCTCAAGTGTTTTATTTTTATTTTTCTTTATTTCTCTGCTTGTTTCTAACTCATAATCTTCAAACTCCAAAAGTGCTGTGATATAGGTGTCGAGTAAAAGCTTTTTTGTTCTAGTTTGAAAAAGTAGAATTTGTTCTTCAGTAGCAGTTCTATAGGCCTTACTTAATATAAGCCTTGAAACTAGACCAACATCAACCATTGGCTCCCATATATTTTTTAATTTTTCTTTGAATTCATCAGGTTTTTCATCATATTTTGAACCTTCGGTCTTAATAATTGTCAAAAAATAAACTGCATTCTCATTAATAAAATTGAATGCATTTTCGTTATCATCCGATGCTAAAGGTTGAGATAGAGAAAAAATGATAAATATTTTTGTTAAAAAAAGTCGTATCATGTGTAGATTATAAATTGAAATGAAAAAAAATATTTTCCAAAAAGAAGCAAAAAAGGCTTTTTTAATAGAATTAAACGAACTTAAAGCTTTTTATTCATCAAAAGATTTCAATGTTGGTGATTTATGCCATGAAATTTTAAATTGTAAAGGCAAGGTTTTTCTTACTGGAGTAGGTAAATCTGGCCATATCGCAAATAAAATATCAGCAACATTTTCAAGTACTGGAACCTCATCTTTTTTTATACATCCCGCGGAAGCCTTACATGGTGATATGGGCATGATAGAAAAGAATGATTGCATAATTGTTTTATCAAAATCAGGTGAAAGTAAAGAGATTATCGACCTTATACCAGCAATAAAAGCCAAAAAAATATCGCTTTTCTCAATTACAGAAAATGAAAATTCTTCAATAGCAAAGGAATCTAAAGTTCATGTGAAGGTAAAAGTTTCGAAAGAAGCTTGTCCTAATGATCTTGCCCCAACCGCAAGTACAACAGTAATGCTTGCTTTAGGAGATGCAATTGCAGTTTCGTTGCTCAAAGCAAAGGGGTTTTCATCAAAAGACTTTGCTAGATCACATCCTGGAGGCAAACTTGGCAAGAAACTTACACTTAAAGTTACAGATTTAATGATTCCAATAAAGAGTGCAGCGGTTGTAAATGATAAAGCTCTTATAAAGGATGTGATTGTAAGAATATCTGAAAAAAAACAGGGCTTTGCTCTTATACAAAACTCTAAAAAGAAAATTATTGGTATATTCTCAGATGGAGATTTAAGAAGGCAACTTCAAAAAAATATTGATATAAATAATATCCAAGTTTCCAAAGTAATGACTAAAAAATTTAAATCCATTGAATCAGAAAAATTAGTAGTTGATGCAGCGAAATTCATGAAAAAAAATAAGGTTTATTATTTAGCTGTAAATCAAAAGAATAAGATTCAAGGGTTCATAACCATGCATGAGATCTTGGAAGCTAATGTTTTATAGAAATTTTCTTTTATTCTTTTTATTCCTTTTAACTTCAAAAGCTTTTTCAACTGAATATCAGATTCAAGCAGAAATTGTTGAAGTCGATACACAAAATAACCTTGTAAAGTATTTAGAAAAAGTGACATTTAATTCGAATGAAATCTCATTCAAAGCAAATAAATTAATCGTTAATCAAAACAATGAGCAGATTACTGCTTCAGGGTCTCCAATAGAGCTAAGTTTTCAAGAGAATGGTGAAAAGATAAATGGCAAAGCTAATAGATTACAGATAATTCAAAACACATTATTCCTGAGAGATAATGTAATTATTTTTAGGCAAGGCAATGAAATCAAAACACAAGAGGTAAAAATTATTCTTAAAGAAAATGATTAGAGTAAAAAATATTACAAAGAAAATTGCCTCAAAAATGCTTTTAAAATTTATAAGCTTTGAGTTACAACCAAACAAGATTACTGGCTTGCTTGGAGCAAATGGAGCTGGTAAAACTACATTATTTAGATCAGTTGCTGGGCTATCTTCAATAGATACAGGAGAAATCTTTCTTGGTAAAAAAGAGGTTTCAATGGATGATATTGAAAAGCGGTCACAACAAGGTCTTAAATACGTACCGCAAGAGGATTCTTTATTTGAGGAGTTAAGTCTTTTAGAAAATTTGACTGTTGCTCTCGAACTACAATTTAAAAAAATACAAAATATTCATACAGAAAAAATTGATTTTTATCTTGAAAAGATGAATTTAAAAAATAAAGCTAACATTAAGGCTAAATTCCTATCAGGAGGAGAGAAGAGAAAAACAGAAATTCTTAGAGCTATTCTTTTAGAAGCTAAATGTATCCTTTTAGATGAGCCCTTCGCAGGTGTAGACCCAATTTCAGTCGAAGAGATAATAAAAATATTAAAGGACTTAAAAGAAAACCTGACAATTTTCATTAGTGATCATAATTTTCGTGATGTTATGAAAGTTTGTGATGAGATAATTCTAATGAATCAAGGTGAAATCCTACTAAATGGACCTCCAGAAAAAGTTCAAAATGACCGACTTGCCCAAAAGTTATATTTTGGCGAAATAAATTAAAAATTTATAAAGTAAAATAATTTGATGGCAGAAAAAATTTCGTCTTCTAAATATGAATTGATTCAAGAAACGATAGCAAACCCTGAATTTAAATCAAAACTTAGTAATATTTTGAAAGAAATGTCAGCAAATGATCTTGCATCCTTAATTCAGAACTCTCCTCCTCAAGAAAGAAAAATAATATGGGATTCAATTGAGCTTGAATATGAAGGTGAAGTTCTTGGAGAGCTAGATGAACAGCTTAGAGATGAATTGCTGGAAGAAATGGAGCCTGAAGAAATTTCATTAGCAATTAGTGATCTAGAAGTTGACGATTTAGTAGATATTTTGCAAGCACTCCCAGAAAAAATTACTAAT
>Ga0160422_10002623_pt1 | contig 11253 bp, 8 predicted proteins | sample Fk160mmetaG_FD_108192 | JGI IMG/M metagenome (GOLD analysis project Ga0160422, IMG submission 108192) | Marine microbial communities from the Central Pacific Ocean - Fk160115 60m metaG | ecosystem: Environmental > Aquatic > Marine > Oceanic > Photic zone | place: The Central Pacific Ocean... | reverse complement strand
CGAGACTAACGATGCCGAGCTGGCGGACTGCTTCGCCGGGCGCCTGCACTTCGGAACAGCCGGCCTTCGGGGGCCACTCGGTCCCGGTCCCAACCGCATGAATCGGGTCGTCGTCCTTCAATCCGCCGCGGGCCTGGCTCGCTACCTGACCGAGCACTTCGCACCCGAGTGCTCCGTCGTCATCGGATACGACGCCCGGCACAACTCCGATGTCTTTGCCCACGACACCGCGTCGATCATGCAGGGTTCCGGAGTGCGAGCCTTCGTGCTCCCCCGCCCGCTGCCCACCCCGGTCCTCGCATTCGCCATTCGGCACCTCGGGGCATCCGCGGGAGTGATGGTCACAGCGAGCCACAATCCGCCGCAAGACAACGGGTACAAGGTCTACCTGGAAGACGGATGCCAGATCGTTCCGCCGGTGGATGAGCAAATCGCCGCGATGATCGATTCAGTGGCCTCCTCGATGCGTGTGGATGAACTTCCGAGAAATGACGGCTGGCAGACACTCGACGAGTCCCTCGTGCAGAACTACGCAGAGCGCGCACTCGAGATCCTCGGCCCCGACGAAGTGGATAGGCGCGCCGACGTGGTCAGCGTCATCACTCCGATGCATGGTGTTGGTGGTCGACTCCTCGAGCAACTGTTGATCGATGCTGGCTTCGCTCCCTGCGTGCGGGTCGACGCTCAGTTCGACCCGGACCCCGACTTCTCCACGGTCGCTTTCCCGAACCCTGAGGAGCCAGGCGCGATGGACCTCGCGCTCGCAACGGCCGAGCGGGTACGACCGGATGTGATCGTCGCGAACGACCCCGATGCGGATCGGTGCGCGATCGGGGTCCCCACTCCTGGCGGCGACTACCGCATGTTGTCTGGTGACGAGGTCGGCTACGCCTTGGGGTGGTGGGCCAGTCGGCGAGATTCCAGCCGTAGCACGTTGGCGCAGTCGCTCGTCTCCGGCGGAATGCTCAAGGCCATTGCAGATTCGTCGACCTTGGACTATCAGCAAACGTTGACGGGGTTCAAATGGATCGGCCGGATCCCGACCTTGCGGTTCGGCTACGAGGAGGCGCTGGGCTATTGCGTCGATCCCGAAACCGTGCGCGACAAGGACGGCATCACCGCTGCGCTCGCGGTGGCGGACCTCATCGCTGAACTGAAAGCCGAATCCCGATCGATTCTGGACCTCCTAGACGATCTAGCCCGTGAACACGGCCTGTACGCCACCCGGCAGGTGTCACTTCGCGTCGCCGATCTCTCGACCATCCGCACCATCATGGAGTCACTACGCAGTCAACCCCCCACCACCGTGGGAAAGCGGGCAGTAGAGACGATCGTCGACCTTCAACAGGGAACGGATCTTCCCCCGACCGACGGTCTCGTCCTCACTCTCGCCGGGCAGGGCCGCATCATCGTGCGGCCGAGCGGAACCGAGCCCAAGATCAAGGCCTACCTGCAAGTGGTCGTAGAGGTGGGATCGAGTATCGACGACGCCCGCGAGACCGCCGAGCGTCAACTCGACGATCTAGCCAACAATGTCGGACAGTGGTTCTCCCGCGAGTAAGCGGCGCTCGTCTTCTCGCGTCCAGGTCGTCGTCCGCATGAAGTCCGGAATGGTGGCGTGCGGATACAAGATGACGCGTCCGTTCATCTTCTGGGACGCCATGGAGATCAATAGTTCGCGAGCGTGCTCGAGATTGCCCACACCGACCACATAGTTCTGACTGTCGATCTCCCCCGCCGCCAGGATGTCCAAGGTGGCTCGCATATCCCACGGATCGCCGCCACTCGTCCCGACGATCGACACCTCTCGGTAGTGGACATCCAGGGAATCCAGCGTCAATTCGTGATCGCCGCGGCGCAAGCCACCGAAAAGATTCATCACGCCGGCGAACGCCACGTGCTTCATCGCCTCTTGTTGGACCTCCCGGGAACCGATGGCGACGATGACATCGTCGGCGCCGGATGGAGCGATTCGATGCAGCGCCTCCATCCAATCCTGCGGTGTAGCGATCACCATGGAGATGCCTAGGCGCTCGGCTTTCGGGACAAGGGTTGCCTTCAGCAGATCGGTCGCCTCACCCGGTTTTGCGCAGACGATCATGTTTCTCGGGGCCTGCCGCATAGCCATCTCCACCTGCAGTCGGCCCATCGTGCCGGCACCGATCACCACGCAGGTGCCGCCGCGCAGGATTCCAATGCGAGCCTCGCGTGGAGCCGACGGAGACTCCTTGTAGAGGTGGACATGTTTTTCTTGCGACTTGTGTACGCAGGAAATCGGCTCGGCCAGGGTTACCTCGAAGTGAGCCAGGTCCGAGTCCGGCAATCGCACGAGGCAATCACCGGCGCGAACTTCCTTCGGCACCAGGAAGTACTCGGCGAGCATTCCATCGAGGGTGTAGCCCACGACGGTCTTGTGCATCCCGTCTCCCGCGTTGCGGTATCGCTCGGTGTTCGTCATTGGCGCCACGTCGACGGCCGGCTGAACCGCGTATCGCTCCCCTACGTGAACATCCTCAACCGCCGATCCGACATCGACCACCGTCAACGAGCCCTCCTCGCCCAGGATCACGGGGTACTTCTCCAGATCCCATCCACCCAGCAGGCTGTGATCGCTGCCTTGCGCGATGAGTTTCAGGTTCGACGTGCAAACGCCAGTGGCATCGACTCGGCACAAGATGTCGTCCGGCCCGACCTCCGGAACAGGGATGGTTTCGATGCGAACGGCGTCCATGCCGCGCCCTCCCACGCGCACGGCACGCATGTGCGTCGGAATCTCAGCCATGGTCGACGAGTTCCGATAGGCGCATGCCGTCGACGGGGATCGCCTGACGCCAGTACTCGATGGACTCCCGCATCTTGCTCAGAATCTGATGCCGCTTCTCCGCTGTTCCGGAGAAGATCTCGAAGGACAACGAGACGGTGTCGACATTCGGTGGCATGCCATCGAGCGGCTTGACAAAGAAACTCTCCGCCAGCGCTCGAAGCAAGGGCGCAGGGTGAACAATCCCCGTCGAATTGGTCGCCGTGGTGAAGGGTGCATGGTGCGAGCCGCTTCCGTCGGTTTGCTGAAGGTGCATCAGCGGTGAGTACCGTCCTACGGCCCTGACCCAGGCGTACAGATCGGCATCGTCGATCCCGTCGGAGAAGTACTGCGGATTGCCGTTCATGGCGGCTACCGCTGCGTCCGCATCACCATCTGCCAGAGCCTGGTACGCGCTCGGTGGACCGAGCCACAGGTCCAAACCTGCCCCGTCGGCCACCAGCGAGCGCACCTGCTCCTCCGTCGGCCGCAGGTACGCGCGCTGCCCTACCTGGTGACCGGTGTCGATGGTCACGTAGCAGGGCACGTCCGCTCGTCGGTACACCTCTGCCACGAAGTACTCCGCCTGGGCGATGGTCCACGGTGGCTGGTGCGGGCTGTACATCTGCTCGACGCTGACGCGGACTCCGTGCCCTGCCGCGTACTGCGCGATGGCCGCGAGGTCATCGATGATTCGGTCGGTGACCGACAGGTATTCGTGACGATCCTGTAGGACCCTTTCCGGGTAGGCGAACAGGTGGAAGCCAAGCTCGGCGCCCAACTCGGCACAGTGGTCGATCGTAGGCTTGACCCATCTATCCACGATGCGATCTCGAACGCGCGAATCCGGGTGTCCCAGACCACTGGTGCGATACGTCTGATAGCCCGTATACACGGACGTCACCTGCACGCCGGTTTCCTTCGACGCCTGGTGAACCTCGGCCACCCAGTCGCGCATGTATGCGGGATCGGAGTACAGGGCATCGAACTCGTTGTCGGTGCTGGCCTGCACGTATCGCAGACCTAAGTCTGCCGCGACGGCTAGCCACTCACGTGGTTGCACCCAGCGTTTGATGGCGAAGCAGTTGTCAGCAACGAGAAACACCCTCGGGTTTGTGACATTCACGCGGAGACCACCCCGCGATAGGCGGCGTAGGCCGCATCCCACGCCTCGCCGTTCGACGGCGTGTAGTGCGTCAGATCGAACGAGCTGTAGCTCATGTTGCGTGCGTCGGCGAGCGTTTCCACCACTCCAGCGGCTCGCATCTGCACTAATGCGTTGCCGACCGAGGTCGTTTCGACTGGGCCGGCAACCACCGTCAACCCGGTTGCATCCGCAATCCACTGACACAGCTGCTCGTTTTGAATACCACCACCGACCACGTGCAGCGTCTCCAACGGCCCTCCGGACAGGCGCGCCATGTCGGCAACGCGCTCTCGCAGCTTCATCACCAGACTCTCGTAGACGCAGCGAGCGACGTCCCCGAGAGAGTCGGGAAGCGGTTGCCCTGTTTCGGCACAGTACGTCCGTATCTCCTGCGGCATGTCGGGGACCACGCCGCCGAATCGCGGGTCATCGATATCGATGAATCGGGCGAAGGCGGGGGATGCATCCGATTCGGCGAGCACTCTCTCCCAAGGAACGTCATCGAGTTCTCGCTGCCACACCTTGCGGCACTCTTGAATGATCCACAGGCCCACAAGATTGCGGACGACGATGGTGGTTCCCGCAACCCCTCCCTCGTTTCCGAAGCCAGCCTCTCGGACGTCGGGGGTAACCAGTGGCGTGAACGATTCGAAACCGCACACAGCCCATGTTCCGAGGCTAATAAAGGCCCATGATCCATCCGCCGATGAGGACCTCACCGGCAGACCCGCGACGGCACTCGCCGTGTCATGCGATGCGGGGAGCACCACGGGGATTTCTGGAACGCCGAGGGCAGCGGCAACACCTTCATCGATGGTGCCGACGATCGATCCTGGTTCATGCAGATCGGCGAACCATTCGCCAGAAAGGCCTAGCCGGTCAATCAAGTCTCGGTCCCACTGTCGCGACTTCTGATCCACCAGCAACGACATGGTGGCATTCGTGAACTCGTTGACTCGCTTCCCCGTAAGGAAGTACACGAGCAGGTCCGGCATCATCAGGAACTGCACGCCGCTGCGCGCCTCGAGTGAGTCGCCATCCGCCATGGCCTTCAGTTGATACACGCTCATGATCGAGTCGAGGGGTGTGCCGGCCCGTTCGAACAGTTCGTCTTCGTTGATGACGTCGTGCACGGACTTCATCGCTGCCCTTCGCGATGGATCACGGTATGTGTAGGGATTGCCCACCAGACGTCCGTCACGGTCGATGAATCCGAAATCGCACCCCCACGTATCGACGGCGATGGATTCCAGGTCTGGCGCTGCTGCATGCAACCGTTGGATTCCTTCGCACATTCCCTGCCAAATCGACAGGACGTTCCAGTAGCTGCCTTCGGTTACCGCGACGGGTCCGTTGGCGAATCTATGAACTTCCCGAAGATCAACCATCACTGCGTCACTGCGAGCAAGGAGGGCTCGGCCGCCGCTCGCCCCGATGTCGAGAACGCCAAAACTGCGATGGTTCGTCATGCTCTCTTCCCGAGACGTCCGGTGCCGGGGGTGACACCACGCTCTGTTCTAGCAGGCGCACCCGGACCGCGTCGGGCGACTCAACATCCACGAGGCGCCCCTTTGTGGATACTAAACTGCTCATTTGAGCAAATATGCAACAAATGTTGACAATTGGGTGCCCGCGGACCATCCTGGTCTCGGCATGCAGGGCGGCCCCCACGCCAGCCCTCACGCCAACCCTCATGCCAGTCCGCAAACCCAACACTCGGAGTGAACGTGGATTCATCGATGACCGCGGCTGTTCTGCACAGCCCCGGAGACATCCGAATCGAGAACGTCGCCCGCCCCCAACTCTCCAGTTCTCGCGACGTCCTCATCGGAGTCGAGGCCTGCGGAGTGTGTGGCTCCGACATCGGTCGCATGATGGTCAAAGGAGCGCACGCCATGCCGCTGGTATGCGGGCATGAGTTCTCCGGCCGCGTGATCGACGCCGGTGACGATGTCACTGGCCTGAACATCGGCGACCTGGTGACCGTTCCGCCACTGATCCCCTGCAACGCCTGCGATCGCTGTCGCGAAGGCCAGTTCAGTTTGTGCCAGGACTACGACTACTTCGGATCCCGACGGGACGGCGCATACACCGAAGTTGTGCTCTCTCCCGCATCGAATGTTCTCACGGTCCCCGACGGTGTCGACCCCGTCGCCGCTGCGATGACGGACCCAGCCGCCATCGCCTTGCACGCGCTCCGTAAGACGAGGCTCACCATCGGCAGCACTGCGGCAGTGGTCGGCGCGGGACCCATCGGGTTGTTCGCGATTCAGTTTGCCCGACTCGCGGGGGCAACCACGATCGTCGCCCTGGACGTCAGCGACGCAAAACTGGCGATGGCCCGGCAGGCTGGCGCCGATGCGGTGTTTTTCGACGCCACTGACGCGCTGGATGAGTCTCCCAATGGTTTCGATGTGGTGTTCGAGAGCGCCGGAGTCAGTGTTGCTGAGAACGCAGCGGTGCGGTTGTGCGCACCCCAGGGTGACGCCGTTTTCGTGGGAATCCCCTTAACGGACGTGCCCATCTCCGTGGACAACTACTCGCACTTTCTTCGCCAGGAAATCTCACTTCACGGTTCCTGGAATAGCTTCTCCGCACCCTGGCCGGGAACCGAGTGGACCGACACGCTTCACCTGTTCGCATCAGGGCAACTGACGTGGCAGTTCATGGTCACGCACGATCTGCCTGTCACGGAGGTTCCTCGGATGATGCAGGCCCTCGCCAATCGCAGCGAACACTCGTCCAAGGTCATCTTCCGTCCGGTGGCGTCATGAGCATCACTCCCCTTACACCCGAACCCGGCGATCAAGAAGCGTTGATGTCCCAGGTCGCCTACCTGTACTACGAGGAGATGCTTACCCAGGAAGCAATCGCCCGTCGGCTTCAGGTGACACGGTGGAAGGTCGGCCGCCTGCTGCGTGCTGCTCGGGAGCAAGGAATCGTTGAGATTTCGATTCGCCACGTCGATTCGAGATCGGTCGAACTAGAACAAAAGATCGTCGAGCTGTTCGGTCTCGATCGAGCGTTCGTGACCGGATTCAGTTCCGCCAGCGGCAACTCGACGCTTCCTGCCGTGGCTCGAAGGGCGGCGCACCACCTAGCTGCACTGACTCCCGCGCCCCTTCTCCTGGGAACCTCCTGGGGTCGCACGATGACGGCTGTGGCAGGTGCTCTTCCCGAAGGATGGACAAGTGATGTCCACGTGGTGCAGATGAACGGTGCCCTGACTGCTGGAGTCGTGGAGGGACAGCAGAACGATCCCGCGTTTCAGATGTCGCGGACCGGAGAAGGTCGCTGCACGATGCTCCCCGTGCCGGCCATCGTCGACAAGCCCGAGGTGCGCGAGGGCCTCGAGCGCGACTCCACCATCGCCAACGTGTTGTCCCTGGCGCGGCAGGCTCCCATCGCACTATTTGGCATCGGGCTACTGGATGAATACTCTGTGCTCGCCACCTCGGGATACCTCGATCGCGACCAGGTCCTCAACCTCCAGCACGCCGGAGCGATCGGTGATGTGATCGGACGATTTCTCTCCGTCGACGGCGCGGTCGTCGATGAGCAGCTCGACTCTCGAACATTGGGGTTGTCCTTAGACGAGCTCCGCGAAAAGGACGAGCGCATCGCCGTTGCGCACGGCACGGCCAAGGTCTTTGCGACCCTCGCGGCGCTTCGCGCCGGCGTTGTCTCTACCCTCGTCGTCGACGAGGAACTAGCCCAATCCCTCGTGGAGGTGGCATAACCATGGACAACAGCACACTCACCGGCCTGCTTCACGGGCTGCCGGGAGTTGATCAGGTGGGCCTCGAAGGCCGCGCAGCCACGCTTGCCACTCGCTCCATCAAGAAGGACTCGAAGATCTGGGCCATCGACACCGCCATCTCAATGGTGGACCTGACCACGCTTGAAGGCATGGATACCGACGGCAAAGTCCGCGCCTTGTGCACAAAGGCGCTCCACCCCGATCCCACAGATCCGGCCTGCCCCGCGGTGGCGGCGGTCTGCGTGTACGGGGATCTGGTTGCGACCACGCGCACCTGCGTCGGAGATCGAGTCCACGTGGCAGCGGTCGCCACCGCCTTTCCCAGTGGGCGGGCCAGCATGGACGTGAAACTCATGGACACCAAGCAGGCCGTGGCAGACGGCGCCGATGAGATCGACATGGTGATCGACCGCGGCGCCTTCCTTGCCGGCAACTACGCGAAAGTCTTCGAAGAGATCGTCGCGGTGAAGGAGGCGTGCGGGGATGCCCACCTGAAGGTGATCCTCGAAACCGGAGAGCTGAAGACCTACGACAACGTTCGTCGGGCCGGTTGGCTCGCCATGCAGGCCGGCGCCGATTTCATCAAGACCAGCACCGGGAAGGTGTCCCCGGCGGCCACTTTGCCGGTGACCTTGCTGATGCTCGAAGCCGTTCGCGACTTCGCCGACCAGACCGGTACCCGCATCGGGGTCAAGGCAGCCGGGGGCATCAAGACGAGCAAGGACGCCATTCGGTACCTGGTGATGGTGAACGAGACCGTGGGCGAGGACTGGCTCAACCCCGACATGTTCCGCTTCGGAGCTTCGAGCCTGCTCAACGACCTACTCATGCAACGTCAGCGCATGCGCGACGGTCACTACTCCGGCCCCGACTACGTGACGATCGACTAGACAGACCACGAGGACAACCCATGCCATTTCACTACGCCCCCGCACCGGAATCGCGTTCCATCGTGGACATCGAATCCAACTACGGACTCTTCATCGGCGGATCCTTCAGCGAACCCTCCAGTGGCGAGTTCTTCAAGACCATCAATCCGGCTACCGAGGAGGTGCTCAGCGAGGTCGCCGAAGCCGGCCAGGCTGACGTGGACGCCGCCGTTGCGGCCGCCCGCCGGGCCTACGACAAAACCTGGTCCAAGATGTCCGGCAAGGACCGCGGCAAGTACATCTTCCGAATCGCCCGCCTCATCCAGGAGCGCTCTCGTGAGCTCGCGGTCCTGGAGACCTTGGACAACGGAAAACCGATTCGAGAGTCCCGCGATGTTGACCTACCACTCGTGGCCGCGCACTTCTTCTACCATGCGGGCTGGGCCGACAAACTCGAGTTTGCCGGCTACGGGCCCGACCCGAAGTCTCTCGGCGTCGCCGCGCAGGTGATTCCGTGGAACTTCCCGCTGCTGATGCTTGCCTGGAAAGTCGCCCCCGCCTTGGCCTGCGGCAACACGGTGGTGCTCAAGCCCGCGGAAACGACGCCACTCACCGCTCTCGCGTTTGCCGACATCTGTCAACAAGCCGGACTCCCGCCGGGCGTCGTCAACATCATCACCGGTGCCGGCGAGACAGGGCGCATGCTCGTCGAACACCCGGACGTGGACAAGGTTGCCTTCACCGGCTCGACCGAGGTGGGGAAGGCCATTCAGCGGGCGGTCGCTGGCACCAAGAAGAAGCTCACTCTCGAGCTCGGCGGCAAGGCAGCCAACATCGTCTTCGACGACGCTCCCATTGATCAGGCCATCGAGGGCATCGTGAACGGTATCTACTTCAACCAAGGACACGTCTGCTGCGCCGGAAGTCGGCTTCTGCTCCAGGAGTCCGTCGCCGACGAAGCGTTGGCCTCCTTGAAGCGCCGCCTGACGACCCTTCGCCTCGGAGACCCGCTCGACAAGAACACCGATATCGGGGCCATCAATTCGTCCATGCAGTTGAGCAAGATCGAGGAGCTCACCGCGTCCGGTGAGGCCGAAGGAGCCGAACGCTGGAGCCCAACCTGTCCGATCCCGGACAAGGGCTTCTGGTTCCCGCCAACGGTCTTCACGAACGTCACCCAGGCTCACCGGATTGCCCGTGAGGAGATCTTCGGTCCCGTCCTGTCGGTTCTCACGTTCCGCACTCCCGAGGAGGCCGTTGCGAAAGCCAACAACACCCCCTTCGGGCTTTCAGCAGGAATCTGGACCGAGAAGGGCAGCCGCATTTTGTGGATGGCGAACCAGATGCGCGCCGGGATCGTCTGGGCCAACACCTTCAACAGATTCGATCCCACGAGCCCCTTTGGAGGCTTCAAGGAATCGGGCTTCGGTCGAGAGGGTGGAGTGCAAGGTTTGGGTGCGTACCTCAACGTGGAGGATCCGTCATGAGCAGAGTAGATGTTCGCAAGACCCACAAGCTCTTCATCGGAGGGGCTTTCCCGCGGAGCGAATCAGGACGCACCTACGAAGTCACCGATTCCAAAGAACAATTCCTCGCCAACATGGCCCTCGCGAGCAGAAAGGATGCCCGGGACGCGGTGTTGGCGGCACGCTCCGCCGTCGCCAAGTGGTCGGCGGCCACCGCCTACAACCGCGGTCAGGTTCTCTACCGGATCGCCGAGGTCATGGAAGGCCGCCGCGAGCAATTCATCTCGGAGGTATCCGACTCCGAGGGTGTTTCGTCGAGAAAGGCAGGCGCCCATGTTGACGCTGCGATCGACCGGTGGGTCTGGTACGCGGGCTGGGCGGACAAGTACGCCCAAGTGATCGGCAACACCAATCCCGTCGCCGGACCCTTCTTCAATTTTTCCGTACCCGAGCCCACGGGAGTCGTGGCGGCGGTGGCACCGCAGGACGCCAGCGTCCTCGGCTTGGTTAGCGTCGTTGCCCCCATCATCGTGACCGGCAACGCCGTGATCGTCATGCCGAGTTCGTCCCGACCGATCCCGGCCATCACCCTCGCCGAATGCTTGGCCACTTCCGACGTTCCCCCAGGTGTGGTGAACATCCTCACGGGGGCGCCGGCGGAGGTCATGCCATGGCTGGCCGAGCATGCAGATGTCAACGCACTCGACCTCACGGGGATCGTCGACGAAGGGGTTGCGGCCGACCTTGAGCGAAGCGCGGCCGGAACGGTGAAACGAGTGCGCGGGGCCGCTCCCCACGCAGACTGGCACGCGACCCCGAGCCTGTCTCGCATGCGCGCCTTCGTCGAGGTGAAGACGGTGTGGCACCCCATGGGTGTGTGATGTTCACGCAAGGATTGCGCTCGTGAGCATTCGACGCGCCTACGCGATCGCTGCAGGCATCACGTGGTTTGGCCTGGGCTTCGGCTTGATCCTGTCGGCCTTCAACGTTTATCCGCCGGTGGATGTGCCTCCGGGTCTTTTCGAGGTGAATCCGGACGGTCTCGCGGGTCTCGCGGGGCGCGTTGTCGACTACATGAGCGCCTTCACCTATCTTTCGAACATCATCGTCGCCATCGTGTTCACGATGCTTGCTCGAAACCCCGACCGGTGTGGACGCGTCTTGCACGCGGTGCGCATGGACTCACTGGTGATGATCTCAATCACCGGCCT
>Ga0160422_10002620_pt1 | contig 11257 bp, 7 predicted proteins | sample Fk160mmetaG_FD_108192 | JGI IMG/M metagenome (GOLD analysis project Ga0160422, IMG submission 108192) | Marine microbial communities from the Central Pacific Ocean - Fk160115 60m metaG | ecosystem: Environmental > Aquatic > Marine > Oceanic > Photic zone | place: The Central Pacific Ocean... | reverse complement strand
TGCGGATGCGGATGCGGATGCGGATGCGGATGCGGATGCGGATGCGGATGCGGATGCGGATGCGGATGCCGACGCCGATGCCGATGCCGATGCCGATGCTGATGCCGACGATACCGCAAGCTGGCCCTACCCAGGGGAGTTCAGCGGCACCGTTATCGCCAGCACCTCGATGTGGGGTGACTGGTGCTACGGCCCCATGGCGGTGATTGTTGGGTCCGATGGCATGGTCGAAGGCGACGGTTCGTGCTCGTGGGAATCCTACGGGGGAGGAACGTTTTACTTCTCGGTCGTGGGTGACATGTCCAATGATTCAAGCGATGTCGAAGGAGAAGTTGAGGTGGACGGAGGGGAATACGGTTCCATCACGAAGGCAATCGACTACGGCATGCACAATGAAGACTCAACAGAGTTGGAGTGGAGCTTTGGCTGGGCGGAGCAAACCCACACCGTCACCTTCACGCGGGACTAATCGCGGGCACCGAAAATGGCGGTTCCAATTCGTACAATCGTGCTGCCATTCCGGACGGCTACCCGGTAGTCACGGCTCATCCCCATCGATACCTCGGCGGTTGGTAGCCCTGCATTTTGCCCTTGAAGGGCAAGGTCCGCGACTTCGGCGAAGAAGGCCCCACAGTCCTCTGGGTCGTCGGTCATGGGTGGCATCGTCATAAACCCCCGCACCTCGATGTTGTCGAGTTGGTGCACCGTTTTTGCGAGGTTGAGGGCGTCGGCAGAAGGCACTCCTGCCTTGTTCTCATCCCCGCCGGTGTTGACTTGAATCAGGACGCCGATGGTTCGGGGTGCGCGCTGAGCGATCGCCTCGGCAAGGGCCGTTGAGTCTACGGTGTGAATGAGTGTGGCCCATGGAACTACATACTTGACCTTATTTTTCTGGAGGCGGCCGATAAAGTGCCATTCAGGCGCGGGGGAGTGGGCAGCGAGGAGAGGTGCTTTGTCCCGAAGTTCTTGCGCACGATTCTCTGCGAGAAGTGTTTGACCGTGCATCAAGGCTTCTCGAATCAGTTCTACGGGTTTGGTTTTACACGCTCCCAGAACCCGGACAGATTCCGGGTCGCGCCCGCAGTCGATGGCGGATTGTGCGACCTGTTGATGCACGGTTGCAATACGGTCTGCGATGGTCATGTTGATCTCCGGGCAATTCCAAGTGTAAGCAGGGCAGGGATCACGGCGTCAAGGGGTAGGCCAACCACGTTTGTTGTGCTCCCGACTACCCGCTCGATGAGGGCCGCGCCTTCGCCCTGAACCGCGTATCCGCCGGCCTTATCGTAGCCCTCACCGGTCCGGATGTAGCATGCGATTTCTACGTCGGTCAGGTGTCGGAACTTGACCCGCGACGTTCGAGATCCGTGGATGCGTTCCCGCGTCGTGGGGCAGGCCTCAGGGCCTCTCCATCGCAACTCCCACGCACTCGTAACGCTGTGCCACCCACCCGACAGACGCCCAAGCATCCGATGCGCATCGGCCTCGTCGGCCGGCTTCTCGAAGATTTGTCCGTCGCGATGAACGATCGTATCCGCGGCCAACACCCACGCGTTGTCGACCTTGACCGCGGCGGCTTTCTCTTTGGCCAGTCGCCGCACGTAGGACCGCGGAGGTTCGCCGGCAGCCTGCTGCTCGTCAATGTTGGGCGGCACAACGGCCGCAATGTCGAAGCCAGCGATAGTGAGCAGGCTGCGCCTTCTGGGAGAGCCGCTTCCGAGAATTAGTCGAGGCATAGCGGGGTCCTAACGCAAAAGTTCATCTGCGATAGCGCTCCACCTTCCGTTTTCCATGTCGCGGATAATGAACTGTGCATTCGGTATCGCAGTTTCGCCGAGGACCGACTTCGGAACCCCGTCTGTCAATCCGATGATTGTCCGAAGAAGCCCCCCGTGACTGACGATTAAATTGGCCTCACTGGGTTGCAGGCTTGCGAGAAGCGCCACTGCCCGTCGTGCAACATCGTTCAAGCTTTCGCCTCCGGGTGCCTTTCGGTTCCATGCCATCGGTGTTTGGTGTGGGCTCTGCGACTGTACCCATTCGATGGGCTTGCCTTCCCACATTCCAAGGTTTTGCTCGCGGAGTGCGGCGTGCGTGTGGATCGGGAGTTCGTATTGACTTGACGTAAGCATGCACTCCGCCGTCTGTATTGCGCGTTGCAGATCCGAACTCCAGACTGCCCCAAGGCTGCGACCACCAAGCCGTTCCGCGAGTTTGTGGCCCAGTGTCGTCGCTTGCCGGCGACCCCGCTGAGTAAGCTGGACATCGGTTTGGCCCGAGTAGGTCTTGGCTAGGTTTGCCGTGCTCTCACCGTGTCGGACAAACAGCCAGCGCGTCACTTTGCGGGGGCTTGGTTTGCCGGTGGGTTGGCGTCGTCTTTCTGTCGGGCGCCTGCATTGTCAGGCGCCGACGCAGGGGTTCCATTTGACGAAATATCGATGTCAGCGAGTCCAGATGCCAGCGCGCCTCTGATGCGCTCTTCCGCGACCAACAGCATGGCTGTGTCGGGACGAGAGCTCAGGAGTCGGTCGACCTCCGTCGTCAGTTGGCCCAGCGGTCCTTTTCGGATCAGTCGTCGTTTGATGCGATTTACCCCCAGACGCACTTCGGGTCCCAGTGGAATAGCAGCATAGAGCTCACGCATCAGCGCAAAGAAGCGATTACGCAGAATCGCGAGCGCGACTTGATCCCATGGCCCTGAGGTTTGCTCCACTCGAATTTTTCTCAAGGCGGGGAGAATACCGGTGGCTTCTCCAACCGAAATGTAGCGAATCACCGTGTGGCTGACCCGGTCGTCAGGGTTGTGCAGCAGGGCGATTTCCCGAGCGATGGTCAGCTTCGCCAGTGCTGCAATCTTCGCCGCCGTTGGCTCGGGTATTCCTCGTTCCAGTTGCTGCTGTGTCATGTGCGACAGCTGTTCTTGATGAGCAGCACCACGAACGCGAGGAAGCTGCCGCAGGACCTCTTGAATTGTGTCGATTGGGTCGCCGACCAACCCGGACTCTCCGGCCGAAAGCGCGTAGGCTGCGACCCCCGCGATGGCATTTTGAACCTCAATCCATGCACGGTACTTTGCGTCCAAACTCGCATCGCAGGCGTCGATCTCTTTGCGAATTGCGTTCCCGTTGATCGCATCCATGGCGAGCAACCATGCCCTCGATATCTCGAGTGCGGTGGCTCCGGTCCATTCTTTGAGCATCGGGTAAAAGAGCGTTCCAGAACTGCCCACAACTTCGGTGATGAGGACCGTCATCCCAATGGAACTGTGCAGCATGTGGTTGGGGATGTAATCTCCATACCGGCTTCGTATGGCCTCGGGAAAGTAGCGGTCGACGCGTGCATCGAAGCCCGGAATTTGCGTTTTATCCGATGCGATGAGTTCCTTGAAAATATGTGTTTTGACGTGCGCTTGCAGAACTGCAAGTTCGGGTCTGGTCAGCCCCATTCGGCTCTGTGCACGGCGCAGCAAGTCGTCATCGGACGGCAGTACCAATGCGGACCGCGTCGTGTTGGATTGCTTGCATACCCAGTCGATCGTTCGACTGAAGAACATCGGGTCTCGCTGGGAGCGAATTTGGTCGAGACTCAGTTGATTCGCGTGGGTATCAGAGTTCTCAAGAACAAGGTCCGCGACGACTTCCGTGAGTTCTTCTAAAAGCCGATTGCGCTTGTCGGTATCCAGTTCATTGTTGGCGACCACTGCACTGAGGAGGATTTTGAGGTTCACCTCATGGTCGGACATGTCCACGCCACCACTGTTGTCGATGGCGTCTGTGTTGATTCGCCCGCCATGTTGGGCAAATTCGACGCGGGCAGCTTGAGTCAATCCGAGGTTTCCACCCTCGCCGATGATTTTGCATCGGAGTTCGTCCGCATTGATGCGCAAGGTGTCATTGGTGGAGTCACCGGCATCGTGATGGGTCTCATGGGATGCCTTCACATACGTACCGATCCCACCGTTCCAGAGCAGGTCGGCGGGTATGCGAAGAATGAGCCGGATCACGGCATCAACATCGAGTTCATCGCTCATTACGCCCAACAGGTCTTTCATCTCATCGGTCAATTTGATCGACTTGGCCTGGCGGCTAAAGATGCCGCCGCCTTTGCTGATCAGATCGGTGTTGTATTTGTCCCATCCCTGCACGGCCTTGAACATCCGAAGCCGTTCCTCAAACGATGCCTTCGGATCGGGATCGGGATCGATGAAGATGTGGAGGTGATTAAAGGCCGCCAGCAGACGCATGTGCGGTGATTCAATCACACCGTTTCCAAACACATCGCCCCCCGGGTCACCGATGGCAATGGTGGTGAAGGGTTCTTCGTAGGGATTGGTACCCAACTCGGCAAAGTGCCGTTTTGTGGTCATCCAAGCGCCGCGCGCAGTGATTCCGACTTTTTTGTGGTCGTAGCCGTTCGAACCACCAGATGCGAAGGCGTCGTCAAGCCAGAAGCCATACTCACGGGACACTCCGTTGGCGGTGTCGGACAGGTGCGCCGTACCTTTGTCGGCGGCAACGACGAGATAGCTGTCGTCGCCATCGTGTCGGACAACGTTGGGCGGGTACACAGTCTGGCCATTGGTAATGTTGTCCGTAAGGTCCAGAAGACCCCGAATCAGGAATGTGTAGAGTCGGTCGGCTTCCGCTCGGCGGACGGCTCGGTCGGTGTAGCTGCGCTTCAGATAGAAGCCGCCCTTTGCTCCCTCTGGAACGATGACAACGTTCTTGACCATTTGGGTGGTCGCGAGACCATGGATTTCTCGACGGTAATCCTCGCGATCCGACCAGCGGATGCCCCCGCGGGCGATATCGCCTCCGCGAAGATGCACGCCCTCCATCTCGGGGTGGTGAACATACACCTCGTACTTCATGCGCGGCTCAGGCATCTGAATGATTGCGGAGCAGTCAAACTTGAAGCTGAGGTAGTGCTCGATGCGGTCTGTGCGGTAGAAATTGGTCCTGAGTGTTGACTCGATGAGGTTGAACAGAGTCTTGAACGTGACGTCTTGATCGTGGTTGCGAAGTTTTCGCCGTTGCTCTTCGAACAGATCCTTTGACTCAGCCATGGCTTTTTTGCGGTCACCGGTGAGCGCAGGGTCGAAGCGGGCATGGAAATAGTTCCAGAGTGAGCCAACCATGGCCGGTTGGGCCAAGAGGATTTCAATCAGCCGCGATTGCGTGTAGCGGAGTCCCAACTGGCGAGCGTAGCCGAGGTAGCCTCGCACCATGTCGACCGCCTGCCATGTGACCTCCGCAGCGAGGATGAGCTGGTTGAGTCCATCATCGGTCACCCGGCGGGTAAATACGGCTTCAATGGCATCGACAAGGGTGTCGGAGGCTCCAATCAAAGCGGCAGCTTCACCGGACCGAACGCCCTCCAGTCTGAATGTATCGATGGTGAAGGTGGAGCCTTCGGCGTCGGCGACAGAATCGGCGAATTGGTCGATGACCACGAGACCAAAGTTGTCCAACCTCGGCAACATTTCGCTCAACATGATGTTGTGCAGTTGGTATAGCCGCAGGTTTGTCCGCCCCCGGTCGTCTTGGTAGAGGTCGGCTACGACCGGTTTGTCATCGCGCACCTGTTGCAACAGGCTGATGTCCCTCGCAGCCTGCTCGGGGTCGGTTTTGCGCATGTACATGTCTTCAAATGCATGGGCAAACCGGAGGCCTAGACGCTCAGCCTGTTCGGCGTCGTGTTCGTTTCCGAGTGCTGCGTTGAGCCGCTCGGGCCAACCTGTTGCCAGTTCCACGATGTCGGTCGACAGGTCGTCGAAGTCCTGCGAGGTGAGGGCGTTGCAGCCGGTAAGGAAAAAGTGAACAAGTATGGTGCTGTAGCGCCCGACGAATACGCCATGATCGCAGTATGAGGCGCCTGTGGTGTCGATAATTTGACGTTCCATTGCCTGACGAACTCGATCTGACCACCGTCCCCGGGGCATCGCAGCGAGGACAAAGGTGTTTCCAGTCGCCTCGTTCTGCATAATGTGCGCTCGAGCACGACGTTCCTGCTCAGCCTCCAGAACACGGTCGATCATCTCGGCGATTTCATCGCTGGGTGTCGTGAACAAAAACTCGTTGGGTAGTGAGTCGAATACGTTCGCAATGCCTTTGTAGCGGTAGCTGCTTGGCTTGCAGTCCTGTTGCCCAAGAATTTCAGTGAGGATGTCTCGCAGGATTGGGACGTGGCGGCTGGGTTGGGTGACGCCCCTGTGGGTGAAGAGGCCTTGCAGTTTCAACGCCGAACCATCGGGCAATCGAACGCATATCTCATCAAGACGGCCGGCTCGATGAACGCGGGATTCTTGCTCTGCTTTGCGGATGTCGATGAGGCGATCGGGATGCTCCCATTCATCAATCGAGGTTGTGTCGGTGAGGCCTTTTACGGCCTTATCGGTCAGCCCGTGACGGGTGGTGCCATGCACCGCGCCCATGAATACAAAGTTGTCTGCGAGCAGCCATCGCAGGAAGAAGCCAGCTTCCCGCTGGGGAGTCGGTTCAGTGGATGTCCGAAGCAGCAGGGTGCTCTGGGATTCGACCAGAGCTGTCATGGCTTCAAAATCGCCGACGACCGCCTTCGATAGACGCAGGTTGCCTTCGACTTGAACTTGAAATCCATGGGCATCAATGGGTGAATCGGTGACCACATAGATCAGACTTTCCAAGGGGTCTGCGGGATCGTCGATGCTGACGATTTGGCCTGCGCTGTTGCGCCCCATGCCAAGAACGAGATTGAACCCAGTCTGGTAATCCATGTTGTTGGCCCGCAGACTCAGCATCACCGTGTCGACAATGAACGCTTGGTCGGCCATTACACTGCGAATCACAGCACCGTTTTCAGTAGGCTGAACTTCCACAAAGGGATCGGCTTCGAGCTTGCGTGCCGACTCGAGAAGTTCGAACAAAATCTGAAACACTTGTTCGTCGCTGTGTTTCGAGCGAAATGCGGTGCGAAGCTGTGGAGCCGCTGCATTGAGAAAGGTGCAAAACAGGTCGGCAGTGATCCCATCGGGAGCACCGCGTTCCGCAGCAAGTTGAGAGAGTCGCTTAGCAAGGCTGGAGGTGGCCATTCGTGCCTCCCCTGGTCCGAATTTTCAAGTGCGCGAGCGGGGTCAAGGTACCCGTTTCGATCGAATTTGTCCTGAGTTGGTCCTTGTTTTTTTTCGTTTTCGTCGAGGAGAAACACGCTTGGCTAAAGCTTGACCGGTGGACGTTTTTAAGTGAAATGTCTTTCCCCTATGGTATGGGTTTAACGCTGTTTATGGACGGTTTCTGATGGTCACTAAAGCATCGCCCGTCCCGATTATTTTCACCGGACGGACGCCCTGTATGGTCGAAAACGAATCGAGTCTGCTTCGGTACATCGCAGCGTTTGTCTGGCGGCGCACTGGCTCAAACGCTTGGTTTTACGCTCGCACTTCGGGCCGGTAGCGCTGGCCCGGTTGTCCCATTTTGGCGAAAAAACGAATAAAAAGTACTACAAAGCCAAATTATGGATGGATCGATGCGGGGGTTCGGCAGAAGTTCAGCGACCGTTTGATGAGTCTTCTATCAAAAAGAGGGGGGAGGATCGTGGCCTCATTCGTGCCACGTAAAGCCAAATTCTGATTTTTCAGGGTTCGCGGCTATAGTGATGGTTCGGGCGTCAATTGGAGGCAATAGTGAAAGATCAGACGAAAACTCTCGATTTGGCCAAGGCAGCGGTCAATCATGGTCTGGATCGTGGCCTGAGCGCCATCGAAGTCCATGTGGATCAGGCCATTCATCGAGAAGTAGAGTGGTCCGAAGCGTCGTCGGTGGGTGTCCTCACTGCACCAGCCAAAGAAACAGTCACCGCGGATATCCGCATCTACAGTTCGATAGGCCAAGTTGGCGCAGCATCGGGTTCGATGGGGGGTTTAGCCGCCGTAGAGCGACTCGTTCAAAAAGCCATTGATGCGGCAACAGCCGCTCCGGGTAACCCTCACGCCGGCCCAGCGGACCAGTACGAGCAGAGCAGCATTGGGCTGGGGTTGCTCGATCACCGATACGAGTCTCTCGATGACGAGCAACGGGAAGACGCCGTCAATGAGAATCTCGAGGATATACGCTCATTTTCGGGCGTTGAGCCTAAGTTGTTTAAATACTCTGAGAGCCTACACCGCCGCGCATTTTCGTCGTCTACGGGGTTGAATCGATTTGAGGAGGCCAGTCGCTTTCGCTTGGATGGCATCGTTTGTAGCGCCAACAGTGGAATTGAGTTGGCTGCATCGGTGGAGTCTCGGCTGTTTGCTGATGCGGCGAGCCTCCCGCTCGGCGCGGACCTTGCTCAGCAGGTGTCGCGGTACACTGACCCGCACGCTCCGCCCGCAGAGGCCTGCCCCATTGTGATCGAGCCTCGGGTGATAGCGAGGATCATGAGCGCCGTTGTGCCTGCTTTTGACCGTAGGGCGGTAGAGGCAGGGGTGAGCTTTCTCAGTCCGGGTCGGCAAGTCGGGTCAGACAAACTTCATCTCATTGATGACGGGCTGGTACCCGGCGGACTGGAGACCCGCTCCTTCGATTTTCGGGGTGTCCCAAGTCTCGATATACCGCTCATCAGGGAGGGAGCTGTTGGGGCGTTGTATCAATCGCCCGAGCTTGCGAGGGCCCGTGATGGACGACCATCTGGGCACGAGGGGCGCGGAGGCATCTGGCCGGGTAACTTGGTCCTCCGAGCCGGTACACGAAGCCGAAACATGGTGGCTCCGGAACTTGGACGCTACCTCATCCTTGATGACCTTACGGTATCGGGACGAGGCTGGTTTAACTTGAAGTCTGGCAAGCTAAAGTTGACCGGGCACATGTTCAGCACCGCCGCAGGTTCGGACCCGCTCTACATTGGAGTGCACAGCATTTCGACCTCATTTATTGACCTCTGGTCGGGCATCCGCGAGGTCATGAATGACCAAAAGCGCTTTGGCTCGGTGGATGTGTCGTCTTGGGTAGTTGAAGGCCTGAGTCTCAGTTGAGGCTGTGCGGCAATCGCTGGTGCACGATAGGCAGTCCTCATGTTGGAAGCCCACGCACGACAGCAGATGATACGGATCGCACACTTGTGCTACGAACGGCATTTGCTCGTAGCCATGGACGGCAACCTGTCATCGGTACTCGATGACGGATCGATTCTGTGCACCCGTGCCGGGTGTCACAAGGGGTTTTTGTGCGACGACGATCTCGTGGTGATCGACCGAACGGGGGCCAAAATCCGCGGGGAGGGAGACCCAACCAGCGAGATGGCAATGCACCTTGCATGCTACCAGGCCCGCCCCGATATCAGGGCCGTTGTGCACGCTCATCCACCGATTGCCGTGGCGTTTACGATCGCAGGGGTGTCCATGGAACGTTGTGTCCTGCCCGAGGTCGTTCTCACGCTCGGCGCCATCCCGACGCTGGATTATCGAACCACGGGAACAGGCGATCTGGCCGCACTGGTTGGAGAGCACATCCGCCAGCATGATGCGGTGTTGATGGACCGTCACGGCGCCGTATGTGTCGGTAACGACCTGTTGGAGGCGTTTTGCCGGTTGGAGACCATGGAGCATACGGCGTTGATTACAAAGACCGCTCAGGATCTTGGACGAGTAAAAGACCTGCCACCTCATGAAGCCGAAAGGCTGCGCTCAATGGGCCTCAAACGATACGGGGGACCTCCATCGGCTGTGGCTAAAGCTGATCTGCCCGGTGCCGATCTTCCGGCTGCCTGCATGACGTGCTCGGATGACGAATCGAAGTCCGCCGGTGAGGGCCCACCATCACCGGCGATTCGCATGGCGCAACTGCGATCGGTATCGGAGAATACACTGCAGTCTGCATTGTCTGACGCCGCCCGATTCGGTCTCACAGGGGCCGTTGGTTCGGGGGAGACCGAACTGGAACAGGCGGTGGTGGACGCGGTAATTCAGGCATTGCGCGATGGACAGTAGCGCCCGGTCGTCTTGGCTCAAGCGGCTCGCCGACGCTCCGATTATTGCGCTGGCTATCGGAATGGTCATCCTTCTTGGGAGGACTGTATTTGCACGCTTGTCGTACTCCTATGACCTTGAGTGGATGGAGGGCGGGATGTTGGCCCACGCCGCGCGGGTGGCCGAAGGCTTACCCCTGTACGTTGAGCCAACTGCGGAGTTCATTCCCTTTATTTACCCGCCGATGTATCCATGGGTTGTGGGCGGACTCAGCATGATGGGGATGCCCCTTGATTACGCCCTCGGTCGAGCAGTTAGCGTGCTCGGCGTAGCGGTCGCGGGGGCGGCGCTTGCGCTTGCGGTTCGACGAGAAGGCGGCGGGTGGATCCTCGGCTTCGGAGGTGCAGCCCTGTTCTGGGCCACCTATCCTGCAGCCGGAGCTTTCTTTGACCTGGTTCGGAACGATGGACTTCAGGTAGGATTGATCGCGGCGTCGTTGGTTGCTTGCCGGTCTGGAAAGATACGGACGGCCGGACTGTTGCTGACCGCGGCGTTCCTGACCAAGCACACGGCTGCGCTCTATGGGTTGTGTTCGTTGTGGTGGCTGCACCATCATCGGGGACTGGCAGCCGCAAAGCGTTTCATCCGTTGGAGTGTAGTGCCGGGATTGGTGTCGACGGCGTGGCTGACCATCGCCAGCGACGGCTTGTTCTGGACGTACGTCATCGAGGTCCCATCGGCTCACCCATTTGTCGCCGGACGATTTTTTTGGACCGCTCCGAAAGAGTTGCTGACTGCTCTGCCATGGATGTCAGTGCTGGTTGGACTTGTCTTGATGAGGGGTCGTCAAGCGCTGGGCGAGGGCGGTCGATTTTGGGTGGTCCATGGAGCGATGGCCTTCTTTTTGTCTGCATTGATGCGGGGGCACCATGGCGGATACATGAATGTGTTGATGCCTGGGCTATGGGCCGTCGCGTTGGGGGGAGCGCTTGCCGTCAATGAACTGCGCCTCCGCCACCCGAGTATCGTGCTGAGGGTCACGACCTCTGTGGTCGTTGCTTGGCAACTGTGGTCTGCGCAGTGGCAGCCATCGAGGTACACCCCCACGGAAGCCGATGTGGCTGCCGGTGACGCAGTGGTCGAGCGATTGCGCGAGATCGACGGCCCCATACTGGCACCGTGGCAGCCATGGATGCCTGTGCAGGCCGGCCACTCGGGCAGTGTTGCGCTGATCGCACTCTGGGACATCGACCACAAGGACGGGCCGCTCTATCGGGAGGCCCAAGTCGTCGCTAAAGCCATCAAGGCCAAAGAGTTTGGGGCTGTTCTGACGGC
>Ga0160422_10002619_pt1 | contig 11257 bp, 13 predicted proteins | sample Fk160mmetaG_FD_108192 | JGI IMG/M metagenome (GOLD analysis project Ga0160422, IMG submission 108192) | Marine microbial communities from the Central Pacific Ocean - Fk160115 60m metaG | ecosystem: Environmental > Aquatic > Marine > Oceanic > Photic zone | place: The Central Pacific Ocean... | reverse complement strand
ATTAGAATAGGCGGAAGAGCAAACTTATCAATCAAGAGGTCTTAAATGTACGGCTACGACTACCCAGCAGCAATAATCATTACTAACACTGCAACACATACTGGCAGATTTGGTAAGGTTCACGCTTTGAAAGATTCAGAAGCTACTTTTGTGGCTGAGAACATTACAGAAAATGGATCTGCAACAATTAATGGCATTGAAATGAAAGCCTCAACTGAGGTTTGCGGTGTTATTACAAGTATTACGCTTGCAAGTGGACAAGTTATTGCATATAGATTATGAGTCTTGCTAATGCACTAAAAAAGGCGGCTAGTGCTTCATTAAAAAAGCTTGGCGGTGATGTGACTATCAGGCAAGTAACGGCTGGAAGTTATAACACCACAACAGGAGCTATCACTGAGAGTACATCTGATACAACTATCAAAGGAATTGTAAGCAATGTTGCTCGCAATGAAATAAATGATTTGATTGAGTCACAGGATAAAAGACTTACTATATCTGCTGGTGATCTTACATTTGCACCTACTACAAAAGATAGAGTTGTTATTAGTAGCGTTGAATTTAAAATCATTCAAGTTATAACGAATGAGCAAAATAATACTGCTATTAGCTTTGATCTTATCTTGAGGTAAAGATGACAAGACGCATAAAAATTACACAAGTAAAAGATTTTTATAAAGAACTAATAGTTGATGCTGTTGCTGGAACTACTCTTGAGTGGACAAGAAGAGTTAAAAAAGCAACACCTGTTGATACTGGGAGGTTAAGAGCAGCATGGCAGACACAAATAAAACCACTTGAAGGCATAGTCTCAAATAATGTTGTTTATGCAGAGCCTGTATGCTTTGGTGTTAACTTGCCACCATCATGGGGTGGTAAATATAGAACAAAACAAAAAACTGTTGCTGGTTTTCCAGAACTTATTGGGAAAGAACTTGAAATTTATATAAATAGACAATTTGGGAGGTTCTAAATGGCTGCTACAGATTTAAATACAGTTAGATCCACTATTGAAGCAAGACTTGCAACAGAACTAGCCTCTAGTCCCGCTATACCTGTTGTTTTTAATAATATGGCATTTGATAGCACAACAGAAGATTCTTTTGTTCAATGCATTACAAGCTTTGGTGCTAGTGAATATTTAACAATGGGAGGAACAACTGATTCAGATAATAATGTTGTTGGTTTAGTTTTATTGAATGTATTTACAGAAGAAGGTATCGGGGCAGGGGCTAATTTTACAATTTGCAAAAGGCTAAGAGATTTATATAATAGGGTGACTGTATCTAATGTAATTTTTGATTCACCTATTGGCCCTGAGATTTTAACTTCTAGTCCAGAGGGTAAGTTTCAAACACAAATTAGAATTACCTTTAACATTTACGAGGATCTTTGATCATGCCAAAACTTGAGATAACAGAAGAAATGCTAGACGCAATCGAAGCTGTCAAAGGTGTAAGAGATTCAAGAATGTACGATCCAAATTGCAAAAGATATATGGAAAATCAAAAGACAAAACAAAAAGATGTAAAAAAGTCTGAAAAGAGTTAATATATTTATAAATATTTCTTTTTTTGTTATGGCTGCTGTAAAAGGTGATGTCGGTAAAATAATGTTCCATAATGCTGCTGGAACAGAAGCTGATATATCAGGTCTTAGAAACTGGTCTTTATCTATAACTAAAGACACTCAAGAAACTACAGTCATGGGTGATACAGCAAAAACTTTCGTTGGCGGCCTAATTGCTGGTGAAGGTTCAGCAGAATTAATTTATGACAACGCTGGAAACTCAGACTATCTTGCATTTGTTGAAGATGTATTAACAACAGGTGATGCTGGTGATGCATTGTTTGAATTGTTTCCCGATAGTTCAGCAAGTTCTAAAAAATTTGGTTTTTCTGGAATAATTACAAATGCTGAATATGGAGCAACTCTTGGTGAGATACAGCTTATCAACATCACATTCCAGACAACAGGTGCAATAACTTCAGATATATAGTAAATTTAAAATACTTCGCATCAATTTATGCCAAACAAAAGAACTGTTGATTTAATTGCAGAGTCATTTAAAGACGAAATGACTTCAAGACGCAAATTTGATATAAAAGACTCAAAAGGTAACGTCACTGTAAGTTTATATTTTAAACCTATTACAAGGTTTGATCGTGTAAAAGCTCAACAGCTTGCAGGGTCTGAAGAGGCACTTACTGTCTCAACACAATTACTTTGTCAAATGGCAGAGTTAGAAGATGGTACAAAGGCTTTTAGTATGGCTGATGCACCAAATTTGCAAAGAGAACTACCAGAAAAAATATTAAATGAAATTGAATTATTTTTGCATGATATAACTCTTGATATTGATACAGCAAAAAAAGAATAAAAGGGGATAGCTGGCTCAGATTTGAGTTATTCCTAGCAACAGAACTCGGTAAGACTTTAGAAGAACTCAGAAAATCAATGAGTGAATTAGAGCTTATATATTGGGCTGGTTACTATGAAATAAAGCATGAAGAAGAAAAAACAGAGATACAACGACAAAAACACAATTCAAGGTAATATATAATAAAGGCTTTTTTTATCTGTGGCAGAGGCAGTAGTTAGACTCAAAGTTGATGCGACAAGTGCAAATAGAGCATTAACTGGGGTTCAAGCAAAAACACAAAAACTACAATCTGCTTTTGGTGGTCTTAGAACAGCTATTGCTGGTATTGGTATTGGATTATTAGCAAAACAAGCGGTAAGTACATCTGCAAATTTTGAAAAATTAAATGTAAGACTTGGTTTACTTACAAAAGCATCTGGAACTTTTGCAAAGTCGCAACAAATTGCGGCAGATGCACAGAAAGCTTTTGGACTAAGTGCGACTGAAGCACTTGAGGGAATTACAGATATAACCGCAAGACTTGCTCCTTTGGGTGTTGGTGTAGAAGATATAAAAAGTACATTCTTTGGTTTTAATACGGCTGCTAAATTGGCTGGTGCATCAACCATAGAGGCATCAAACGCATTTAGACAATTGGCACAGGCTCTTGGATCAGGAAGGCTTGCTGGTGATGAATTTAGAAGTATATCTGAACAAATACCAACATTATTACAGCCAATAGCAGATGAGCTTAATGTTCCTATTGGAAAACTTAAAGAACTAGCTGCTGAAGGTAAATTGACAAGTGAAGTTGTTTTGAGATCATTAAGAAAGATTGAGACAGAAGGGGCAGCTTCTTTAGAGGCTTTAGTTAAAGCAGATCCCACACAAGTATTTAAAGATTTATCAAATGAAACAGAAAATTTATCAAGGGCAGTTGGTGATTTGCTTAAACCAGCAGTCATCGAAGGAACAAAGGTTTTAACAAAACTTCTAATAGTTTTAACAGAATTTGTTAACAGTGATGCGGGGCAAGCAACTCTTTTACTTGTTGGGATAGCAGCCGCAGCAAAAGCTATTGCAGTTGCAGTTCCTGTTGCAGGGGCGGCAATAGCAGCTATAACAGTAAAAATAGGCGCATTAAAAATTGCAGTTCTTGGATTATCTGGTGCGATTGCAGCAACTGGTATTGGTGCTTTAGCTATTGGTCTTGGACTTTTAACCACACAAATTATTAAAACTAAAAAAGCACAAAATGAATTAAATGATGCCATTGCAAAAGGTTCTGAAAAGGAAGTTACAAAACAATTAGAAAAACAAAAAGCTTTAAGAGAAAAAATTAACGCAAGAATAAAAAATGCAAACGGAAGAAAAAAAGAATCTTTAGAAACAAAATTAAAAGAGATTGACGCTGATATTCGTATGCTTGAAGGAAGAAATAAAACACTACAATCCGATAAATTAATAAATGAAAAACTTAAAGAAAGAAATGATATTCAAAAAAAAAGCACCGAAGAAATAAAAAAACAACAAACAGAGACAGACAAACTTAAAGAAAAAATGACTGCTGTAGGTGAAGAGATTGAAAGTAGTATTAAAAATAATTTAAGAGACGCTATTACTGGAGCAAAATCATTTGGAGAGGCTATGACAGGTGTATTGAATCGTATAAGAGATAAAATTATTGATGCACAAATAGATAAGCTTATAGGTGGCTTTGGAGAGGCTTTTGGTGCTGGTGCATCTGGTGGCAAGAAAAAAGGTTTAGGAGGATTTCTTGGTGGAATACTTGGAGGACTTTTTGCAAATGGTGGAAAGCCACCTGTTAATAAAATTTCTTTAGTAGGAGAAAGAGGCCCAGAATTGTTTGTTCCTCGGTCTGCTGGTACTATTATTCCAAACAAACAACTTGGAGGGGGTACAACTAATATTGTTAATGTTTCCGTTGATGCGTCTGGTTCTGCTGTATCAGGTAATAATCAAGATGCACAGGCACTAGGTAATGTTATAGGGGCTGCCATTCGTGCAGAGCTTATCAAAGAAAAACGTGCAGGGGGTTTATTAAGTAGGTAATGGCAACTTTTCCATCAATCCAGCCAACATATTCTGGCTTTAGAAAAACAAGTTCACCAAAGGTAAGAACTACAGCTTTAGGTGATGGCTACCAATTCAGAGCTTTATTTGGCCTTCCTTTGACACAAGACCCTAAAGTATATGATCTTACTTTTGTAGTGTCTGAAGAGCAGTCAGACATCATTGAGGCTTTTTTAAGAAGCAGGGTAAACGATCAAGCAAGCTTTGATTTCACCCCACCAGCCGAAGGGTTTACAAAAACAGGAACTTATTCACAGTCATCATCTGCAACTGTGACAATAACAATTTCAAATCATGGCCTTGCTATCGGTGATGTCGTAACTATTGACTACACATCTGGTTCTGCTGTTGATGGTTCTTTTGTTGTCGCAACAACGGCTGATGATAATACTTTCACTGTCACGGCTAAGGCAAGTGCCACAAACTCAGGAAATGTTTCAGTAACTTTATCCGGTGCTGGTAAATTTATCTGCAAAACTTGGTCAAAACAAATTCCATATAACAACAGGTCTATAATTACAACAACATTTGAGGAGGTATTTGAACCATAATGGCAATTCCTACCGCAGAACTTCAATCTTTATCTAATAAATCAATAATAGAGTTGTATTCAATAACTCTTGTCTCTGCATTACATGGCTCAACAAATGTAAGCCGTTTTCATTCTGGTGTGGGCATGAATAGCAACGCTTCAATAATATGGCAAGGCAACACATACGATAAGTTTCCAATCATTGCTGAAGGTTTTGAATATACAGGCAAAGGCACACTGCCTAGACCAACTCTAACAGTCTCAAATATTCTTGGAACTATTACTGCATTAATGGCAACAGCAAACGCTACAACACCATTTAATGACTTGCAGGGAGCAAAATTTATAAGACATAGAACAATGGCTCAATTTTTAGACGCTGCAAACTTTCCATCAAATCAAAATCCATTTGGTACACCATCAAGTACAACAGAATTACCTCAAGAGATATATTTTATAGATAGAAAAGTTGTAGAAAATAGAGAAATTGTTCAGTTTGAATTGGCTAGTGTTCTTGATTTAAATAATATTCGTTGTCCTAAATTACAAGTAACTAGGAAAGATTTTCCCTCTGTTGGTACTTTTGTAAACGCATGAACTGGAAAGAACAAGCTGCTATACATGCTGATAAACAAGCTCCAAAGGAGTCTTGCGGGCTGTTGGCTATTATCAAAGGTAAAGAAACTTATTGGCCTTGTGAGAATCTTTCAGAGTCACCAGATGAATTTTTTGTTATAGATCCAGATAATTGGGCAGACTGTGAAGATGAAGGAGAACTTATTGGAATAATTCATTCTCATGCTTATGGTTCTGCCTTACCATCTGAAGCGGATAAAGCATCTTGTGAGCATCTTGGTTTACCTTTTTATATCTATAGTGTTGAGCAAAAAAACTGGGTAGATTTTGAGCCATCAGGTTATACATCTGGTTTATATGGCCGCACATGGATTTGGGGCAAGCATGATTGTTGGAGTTTAATTACAGATTATTTTTTAAATAAAAAACAAATAAATTTAAAATTTTGGGAAAGACCTAAAAGTATAAAAACTTTCTGCGAAAATCCATATTTTGAAAAAGTTTTAACTGGTTCTGGATTTAAAGAAGTTTCCAAAGATAATATTATTAATGATGATGTTTTGCTTATGCAAGGGTCAGATGAAAAATTAAATCATGTTGCTTTGTATATTGGCGATCAAACAATATTGCATCACAACATAAGACAGTTGAGTTGTAGAGAATTATATGATTTAAGATATATAGAAGCCACAAAAAAGGTTTATAGATATGAAGCTTAAAAAAATAAAAGTTTATGGCAGATTAAGAAAGTTTCTTGGGCAGTCTTATTTTGAAGCTGCTGTTACAAGTCCAAAACAGGCATTTCATTTTTTGATTGCAAACTTTCCAGAGGTAGAAAATCATATGATGAATCAGTTTTATAAGATAAAAATGGGCGGTATGGATATCACAGAGGACTTATTAAGTTTACAAAGTGATGATGATATACAAATAATTCCTATTGCTATAGGTGCTAAAGGAGTTGTAATTGGTGGATTATTAACGGCTGGTGGTTCTGCCGTTGCTGCAACAGCTTTTGGAGCAACATTAGTTGGTGGCATAGCTGCAACTGCATTAACAACGATTGGAACAAATATGTTAATAAACGAAGCAACCCAATTACTTACACCAACACCAGAAATACCTACTGCTGCTGTTACTGATACTTTTTCACAGAATGATCCTACATTTCAATCTTTTGGTTTTGGGTCAATTTCTAACGTATCTCAGGCTGGTGTTCCGATTCCAATAATATATGGAGAAGTTTTTATTGGTTCTGTCGTAATTAGTTCTGGTATTGATACTGTACAAGTGGAGGGAACAACTTAATGTCCATAAGAGGAAGACATTCTGCTTTTCATAGAAGAAGGTTTGAAGAAGCTGTAGTTGTACAGCCGAATCTACCTAAAGATGCCCTTCAATCAAAACAATTTCAAACGCTGATTGAATTATTAGGCTCAGGAGAGATAGAGGGGTTTCCAAGTGCTACAGGTAGTAAGGGTTCGACTGAATATAATATATCTGCTCTTAAAGACGTGTTTTTAAATAATACTCAGGTATTACAGCAAGCTGCTGGTACAAGTCCAAGTGATGAAGATTTTAATTTTCCTAATATTACCTTTGAACCCAGATTTGGAACTTCAAATCAAACAGCAATTGCTGGAATATCAGAGACAGAATCAGAAACTAGCGTTGGTGTAACAGTTACAAAAAATACGCCTGTTTCAAGGCAGATAACAAACACAAATATTGATGCTGTAAGAGTTACGCTTGGTTTCCCCACACTTCAAAAGTTTGAGGATAATGGCGATATAAATGGTGCTGAAGTTGCTCTTACAATTCAAACTATTGAAAATGATGGCACAACAAAAACTGTTATATCTGACACTGTAAAAGGAAGAACAGCAAGCACATATTTTCGAGATTATAAAATAAATCTTCCATCTGGCACTAGTTTTCCTGTCACTATCAGAGTTAATAGAGTTACATCAGACAGTACAGAGCCAACTTTACAAAATAGTTTCCAATGGTCATCTTTTACAGAAATAATTAATGAATCAAGAGCCTATGCAAATTTTGCCCATGTAGCTTTACGTTTTGATGCTGAATCTTTTCCTAATCAGCCAAGACGTATGTATAGGGTAAAAGGTACAAAAATAAAAATACCTCACAATGGAACTGTTAGGGCTGATGGATCTATAAGCTATAGCGGTACATTTAACGGCACTTTTAAAACAGATAAAGAATATTCAAGTGATCCAGCTTGGATTTTGTATGATCTATTAACTACTTCTAAAGGTTTTGGAGATCATATTGCAGAATCATCATTAGATGTTTTTAGCTTTTTCTCTGCCAGTCAATACGCAAGTGAACAAGTAGATGATGGGGCTGGTGGTACTGAAGCCAGATTTTCTTGTAATGTTGTTCTAAATTCTCAAAGGGCTGCGTATGACACTATTAATAATCTTGCCTCTGTTATGAGGGCAATGCCTTTTTATTCAGCAGGGGCAGTGAATATAAGCTGTGATAAACCTACAGATGCAAGTTATATTTACAATCTAAGCAATGTTTCTGAAGCTGGTTTTTCCTATTCCAGTGCTAGTAAAGACACAAAATTTACTGTTGTTAATGTTTCTTATTTTGATATGGAAACAGCCGAGATAGATTATGAGACTGTAGAAGATACAGCTTTACAAATAAAATATGGCATTGTAACAAAAAATTTAAATGGCTTTGCCTGTACATCAAGAGGTCAAGCTGCAAGGCTTGGACGTTGGTTTTTATATACACAAAACAATGAAGCAGAAACAGTTACATTTTCAGCATCATTAGAAAGCGGAACAATAGTAAGGGTTGGCACTGTTATTAATATTGCAGACCCTATGAGGGCAGGAGTAAGAAGAGGAGGGCGTATTAAAAGAGGGGTATCAACAACTGAAATAGTAATTGACGACTTTAGAAATACAGATCGAGATCATAGTAATGGAGGAACACTATCTGTAATTTTGTCAGACGGAACTTTAGAAACTAGAACTATAAATAATATAGTCAACGATACGATTCATGTAACCTCTGCATTTAGTTCAGTGCCACAAACAAACAGTGTGTGGGTAATAGAAAATACATCTGTTGAACTTCAGACTTTTAGAGTTGTATCTGTTACAGAACAACAATTATTAAATTATCAAATAGTTGCTGTTGTTCATGATCCAAATAAATATGCTTTTGTAGAAGATGGCACAGCATTGCCAGCAAGAACCATTACAACACTAACTGCACTAAAAGATGCACCAAGCAGCTTACAAGGAACAGAACAAATAGTGGTATTGAATAACAGGGCTGTAAGTAAATTATTTATCCAATGGCAACCTGTAAGCGGTGTAACTGAATATATGGTTCAATATAGATTCCAAAATGAAAACTTTATCTCTGAACGTATCACAAGACCTGATTTCACAATTTTTGAAACTTTAAATGGCACTTATGAAGTAAGAGTTTTTAGTTATAATGCATTAGGCAAGCCAAGTACAAATCCAGCAACCACAACATTCACTACTGTTGGTAAAACAGCTTTACCAGCAGATGTACAAAATTTAAGAATAGAACCAATATCAGATCAGTTTGTAAGATTACGTTTTGATAAATCTACAGATGTTGATGTTATTCATGGTGGGAACGTGGTTATAAGATCTTCAAACCTTACTGATGGCAGTGGAACTTTTACAAATGCAGTTGACGTCTTGCCTGAGTTAAGTGGTAATGTCAGCGAGTCGATTGTACCAAATATTGTAGAAGGAGAATATATCTTAAAGTTTCGTGATGATGGTGGCCGTTTGAGTGCTGGGGAAACATCAGTTGTAGTTACAAGTCCAGATCCATTACCAAAACTAACAGTTTTTACAGATAGAGAAGATACAGACTCACCTCCTTTTGGTGGTGCAAAAGTAGATTGTTTTTTCAGTGAAGATGTAAATGGTCTAGTACTTGGATCATTAGAAACTTTAGATGATGTTACAGATTTTGATGCTATTGCTGATTTTGATTTTTTAGGGGCTGTTGATATTACTGGTGGTTCTTATGAGTTTGCTAATACTTTAGATTTAGGTGGCAAACAACCTTTGAGATTACGCAGGCATTTTGTGACGCAGGGTTTCTATCCTAATGATCTAATTGATAAGAGAACAGCAAATATAGACACATGGACAGACTTTGATGGTGCTACTGCTTTTAATGTTGGGGCATCTTTATTAGTTGCTACAACTGAGATTGACCCTGATACTTCGGTTTCAGCCACCTATGAGCAGAATGGCACAACCATAACAATTACAAAGACTTCACATGGTTATTCTGTTGGTGATTTTGTTGTGATTGACTTCACCGCTGGAAGTGCAACTGATGGTAATTATGAAATAGTTACTGTTCCTAGTTCTAGTACCTTTACAGTTACTTCAGCGACGAGTGCAACCATTTCAAGCGGAACATCTTGCACTTATGGAGCAAACTTTTCAAGATTCAACCCTTTTGTAAATGGAACTTATGTTGGTCGTGGGTTCAAATTCAGATGTGAAATGGATAGTGACGACCCTGCACAATCAATAGAAATAGATCAGCTTGGATATACAGCAGAACTTGAGAGAAGAACAGAACAAAGATCAAATATTTCATCTGGTACATCATCATCTGGTCTTGCTGTTACTTTTGACCATACTTTCTTTACAGGTCAATCTGGAACAAGTGTCGGAGCTGGTACACAGTTACCTAGTATTGGTATTACTGCAAATGACTTAGGTGGTACTGAGAAGTTTGAATTAACTGATATATCTGGAAGTGGTTTTACAATAAAATTTACAAATGCTGGAAATGCTGTACAGGATAAAACATTTAGTTATACTGCTGTAGGTTTCGGACGTGGTAGTTAGTGTTGGTTTAAGATATACTTAGAGAAAATTTTGGATTAGGAAATGGCACAACACGATTATGTTATAGATAACTCCACTGGAGCAAACGTCAGGGCTGATATAAATAATGCTTTATTAGCAATTTCAAGTAATAATTCTGGATCATCCGCACCAAGTACTAATTACGCAAGTCAATTTTTTGCTAATACTTCAACAAGTATTATGCAGCTAAGAAATACTGCTAATAATGCTCATATAAATTTATTTAGTCTTGCAGGCGCACCCGCTTTCCCTTTAGATGGAACGATAAATAGTATAAATATAGGTAAAGGAGCAAACTCTGTTGCTGGTAACACTGTTCTTGGAGAAAGTGCTTTAGATGCTTCTGTTTCTGGTGAAAATAATACTGCGATTGGTAAAGCTGCATTAGGTGCATTAACTTCTGCTGCACATTGCACTGCTGTAGGTGCTTTTGCTCTTGACGCTAATACAACAGGAAATAGTAATACTGGACTGGGAAGGAACGCTTTAGGAGCAAATATATCTGGTGCAGCTAACACAGCCGTAGGTGCTTTGGCTTTGGAGGCTAATAGCACAGGTGCACAAAACACTGCTGTGGGTGCTTTAGCGTTAGATGATAATACTACTGCTGACAACAACACAGCCGTAGGTTATAACTCATTAGGATTAAACACAACAGGAGATTCAAACGTAGCTGTCGGACATAATTCTTTGGATGCTAATACGACAGGTGGTAATAATACAGGTCTTGGTCAAAGAGCATTAACCTCAAATACAACAGCTAGTAACAACACT
>Ga0160422_10002618_pt1 | contig 11258 bp, 11 predicted proteins | sample Fk160mmetaG_FD_108192 | JGI IMG/M metagenome (GOLD analysis project Ga0160422, IMG submission 108192) | Marine microbial communities from the Central Pacific Ocean - Fk160115 60m metaG | ecosystem: Environmental > Aquatic > Marine > Oceanic > Photic zone | place: The Central Pacific Ocean... | reverse complement strand
GAACGGAATCGAACCGATGTACACGGAGTTGCAGTCCGCTGCATAACCACTCTGCCACTCAGCCTAAAGATTTATTTTAAACTAATAGTTATAAGAATCACCTTTAAATGGTCCATCTTCATTAACTGAAATATAGTCTTGTTGGTGTTTTGTTAGTTTTGTTAGTGTGCCTCCAAAACCGTGAACCATTAAAGCTGCCACTTCTTCATCAAGCTTCTTAGGAAGAACTTTCACATAAAGCTCTCTTTCATCTGGGTCTTTCGAAGCAAACCCATCTTTAAATAATGCTATTTGTGCCAAAACTTGGTTACAAAATGATCCATCCATGACTCTACTTGGATGGCCGGTAGCTAAAGCTAAATTAACAAGCCTACCCTCACCCAATAGTAATAAATAGTCCTTATCAGACCTTGCAACCTTATGAACTCCAGGCTTAACTTCGTACCATTCAAAAGTTTTAAGATGCTTAATATCTATTTCATTATCAAAATGGCCGATATTACATATCACACAGCCTGACTTCAGAGCATCAAGCATAAATTTATCAAGAACATTTACGTTGCCAGTTGTTGTAACAACTAAATCATATTTTTTAAGCAAATCATGATTGAGTTTTGTTCCATCATTAGTAACTTCACCACCTTCATAAGCAGAAACTACAGAGAAACCGTCAAAACATGCTTGCATAGCACATATTGGATCAACTTCTGTAACATCCACAATCATTTTTTGCTGTGAAAGAGATTCTGCAGATCCTTTACCTACGTCTCCATACCCTATTACAAGTGCTTTTTTACCTGCTAATAGCATATCAGTGCCTCTTTTTATAGCATCATCAAGACCATGCCTGCAGCCATACTTATTATCATTTTTGGATTTAGTAAGAGAATCATTTACATTTATAGCAGGGACTTTAAGCTCACCTGTTTCAAGCATTTCTTTTAGCCTTTTAACACCTGTAGTTGTTTCTTCTGATATACCATGAATCCCTTCTAACATATGTGGATATTCCTTGTGAACTTTTACAGTTAAGTCGCCCCCATCATCAAGAATCATATTAGCATCCCATGGCTTACCATCTTTGTTTATAGTTTGATCAAGGCACCATTCATACTCTTCTTCTGTTTCGCCTTTCCAAGCAAAAACAGGTATACCATTTGCAGCAATAGCTGCAGCAGCATGGTCTTGAGTAGAGAAAATGTTGCATGATGACCACCTTACTTCTGCGCCTAAATCAATTAATGTTTCTATAAGAACTGCTGTTTGAATTGTCATGTGAATGCAACCCATAATCTTTGCGCCTTTAAGGGGTTGCTCATCACGGTAGTTTTCTCTCAATTTCATAAGAGCTGGCATTTCATCTTGTGCAAGTAAAATTTCTTGTCTACCAAACTCTGCTAGCGAAATGTCTTTTACTTTGTAATCATTCATCATTTTTCCCTTTGTATAACTCAATTCTTTCAATATCTTCTTCTGAAGTCTCATCTCCATACTGAATCTCGATTATTCTACATTCTTCTTCATATGGGTTATATATCTGATGCCAATCTTCCCTGGACACTTCGAAAATATTATGAAGCTTAAGTATTTTTGTTGATGGCTCTTTTTGATTCTGTCTCTGATACTTTACTTCACATTTTCCCTTTGATATGAACCAAATTTCATCCCTATTGAAATGTCTTTGAAGACTCATTCCCTTGCCAGAGTCGACAATGAGTTCCTTTAATTTTATTTTGTCATTCTCATAGAGATTAAAAAATTTACCCCAGATTCTTTCCTCACCATCTCCAGCCCAGTTTTTTAAAATCCAGCTGCTAGAGTTCATTTTATTATCTCCACCTACACCAAATTTAAAATCAATATCACTTACGCTCATTTCTGGAATATTTTCTTTATTTCTATCGCCACCATTGCAAAATAAAATCTTGTCCGTTTTGTGCATTTTCTTTACCTTTTCAAGTGCATCACAACAACTGTCATCACTATCATCAAAAGATATTACATGATCAACCGCCATCAGGTTTTTTAGAATTTCTTTTCTTTCAGAAAAAGACATAAAAGGTTGTCCTTTTTTTCTTGTGAGCCATTCATCTGAATTTAATGCAACTATTAAAAGATCGCCTAACTCACTTGCACTATTAATATAAGCTAGATGACCTGAGTGTAATGGATCAAAACCTCCACTCACAACAATTATCTTCTTCATAATCTAATTTTTTTTAATGAATTAAAAAATTCCTTGAATAATACTAAAACGAACCGGAATGAAAAAAAATCAATTTGGTAGGAATATTTTATATTATTAAGCTTATTAAATATAATTTTAAAATTGAGATTTTTTTTATTTTTATTAGTTTTTGAGAATAAAAAAAACTTGTTTTCATGAGATTCTTCCCATAAAAAATTGTTTGATAGCTCTTTCAGTAGACCATAGCTATCTAAGTCCAAAAATTCTTTTTTACTAGTTTGATTAGCAAACTCGATAAGCATTTTGTATTGGTTAGAAAGATTTAGCTCATTTGAGATATCTACTGGCATTTCAGATGCTTTTGAAGTTTTAATTAACTCCAATATATCGAAAATAAATAATGGACCTTGATTTTGCTCGTGATGCTGAAAGGCATGGTAGATAGCATGTGAAACTAAAGAATTTATATTTGGTGTTTTTGTATGAATTTCATAATTCTTAAAAAAATTATCGGTGAGAGGACATCTTTTATAAATATCTGGTTTGGTAATTCTAAAATGTAAATCAATTTGTGTTTTATTCTTATTTATTAGAACAGGCATTTGATGGCTTTGGGGGATATATTTTAATCTCGTTAAAGAATATTTGTTTTCATTTTTATAGCCTAAAGATGAAAGAGTATTCACTGCTTTTCCTAGATCATCTTCTTTTACTAAAATATCTATATCTCTAAAATGCCGTTGATTATCTTTATATAATTTAATTCGATCATATGCTGCACCTTTTAAGAGGATGTGGTTGATTTCTCTTTTAGAAAATTCTTCCTCAATGTCTGCTAAATCATTGAGCATTAATAATTTTCTCATCAAAAAATTCTGATGTAATGCCAATAATTTACTATGCAAAGACGGGTATTGATACTTCAAGCAGACATTATCGAGAACAAAACCTGCAAGAAAGAATTGAGAAATTTTATAGTATATTTTTTCTTCTTCATGCTTTGATAAGGAAGGTAACTCTCTATTTTTGTGAAATAAACTTTGGAAAATAAATTCTATTTCTTTTTTTTTATACATTCTTTGTATTTAAGCATTTTTTTTTATAAGCATATATTATGTAAGTATTAAAAATAGACTAAAGACTGTGGAAATAGAACTAAAAAACTTAAATAAGAAATTCAATGAAAAATCTATTTTCACTAATTTTAACTTTAAATTCCATTCATCAAGGCGGTATGCACTGTATGGGCCCAATGGTTCTGGAAAAACTACTTTATTAAAATTAATATCCAATCTAGTGAAAGAAGATGATGGAGAAATAAAATTTACTAATAAAAGTTCATCAATTTCCTATATTAATTCTGACACTAGAACATTTTTTCAGAGGCTTTCACCAGTCGATAACCTTTATTTCTTTGGAAGCATTAACGGAATGAGTAAAACACAAGTGCGTAAAGCTATCGAAGAGGATTTTAAAGATTTTAATATAACCAGCTTCATGGATATGCCTCTTAGCAATTTGTCTTTAGGCCAAGTTCAGATAATAAATATAGTTAGAGGCTTTTTAATCCAACCAAATGTTCTGCTTTGTGATGAAATATTTGCTAATTTAGACGAAAAAAATGTTAAAAATCTAATACTTTTCTTGGACAATTATAAAGCTAAAAAAGATCTTATAGAGATATACACTTCTCATAATAAAGATTTTTTAAAAAACTTTTGTGATGAGGAAATTTTTTTATGAAAGATTTTTTTTATATCTTTAAGGCATCATTTGAAAGAGATTTAAAAATTCATTTTAGCTATAAACTAAATATTATTGGGGAGCTATTTTTTTCCTTTGTATTAGTTTTCATGCTTTTCTATATTGCAAGTGTATTTGAAAACTCCAAATCAGACTTTCTTGAAAAATACAATCATAATTATTTTTTATTTTTACTCTCTGGCCTAATGGTTTTCCTTTTTCTTACAAGAGTTTTTTCTTCGATAGTTTATTTCGTCTCTTCCGCACAAACATTGGGTTATTTTGAGTCATTTTTTGTCAGCAAAACAAATCCAGTAATAATTATTCTAGCCTCATCTGCATTTCCAATATCACAAGGTTATTTGAGACTATTTTTTATCTTTATATTCGCTATTATTTTTGATCCTAATTCATTATCATTTTTTAATCTTTTTCAAATATTTAGCATTTTGCTTTTATCAATAATTCCATTTGTTGGTATAGGTTTAATAGTTACTTCAATTGTTATAATTTATAAGAGGGCTGCTTTTGTTAGCTCTATTTTTCTAATAGGGTGTGCTGCTTTTTCTGGGGTTATTTTTCCAATTGATGTTTTGCCCCCATACTTGCAAAAACTATCATTTATATTTCCATCAAGTTTCGCTTTAGATTTGGTAAGAGGTGCAATAATTGAAGAAAAATACTTAATAGAGATGTTAAAAGATTTTTTTGGAATTATTGTGCTAAGCTTTTTCTATTTGATATTGGGAATTTTTGCAGTTCAAACCTCAATAATTAAAGCAAAAAAAAATGGAACAATTGGACATTACTAATTTTAAAAATAAATCATTTCAAGTTTCCGACAATATTGTTTGTGAGAAATATGAAGATTGCTTGATACTCCTAGATCTTGGGAAGAATAAATTCTTTAAATTAAATGATACTGGCACTGCAATATTTGAACTTGCTCAGCAAGGAAAAACATTTGAAGAAATTTTTGAAGTACTCATAAAAAAATATCCAAAATGCAATGAAAATGATGTTTATGAGTATCTTAAAAAGTTAGAAATTGAAGAATTCATTTTTTCGAATGATTAGAAAATTACAAATAATTTTCATTTATATATATCTAGTTCAAATAAAAATAAATATTAGAGTTTTTGGTTTAAACAATGTTATCAAGAAGATTCATCAGAAGCCGTTAATCACGAAGGTAATTAAAGTGGACCTTAGTGATAATTTACTAGCGACCCTTAACAGATTTTATAAAAAAAGATTTTTCTCATGCTTAGAGTGTGCAATATTTTTAAAGAGATTCTTCTCTAATATTCCAGAGTTAAGGCTTTTTATTGGTATTAAAAATAAAAATCAAGATTTTGAATCGCATGCTTGGATAAAAAAAGATGAAAAATATATTTTTGGTCTCACAAAAGATATTAATGAGTATAAAGAAATTTTAAAAATATGAACCATAACAGAATATTTGGTTTTATACCTAATTCTAATTTCAACATTGAGCATATAGATAATTCTATTGCTGATCTATTTTTAAAGTCAGGATTAAGTATTAATAGAAAAAGTTGTGGTGATAATTATTTATTTATCGAAGCTAGCAGAAATTCTACTAATAAAAATATTAAAGAACATAGATTTGTTGTTCTAATAGATGGCTACATAACAAATTTTGAGGAAATTAAAGCTGAATATAACCTTGTATGCCATACACCTCATGAACTTATATCTAAGCTTCTAGAGCAAGGAGAGAAGGAAGTTGAAAAGCTATTCTTAGGAAATTTTGCAATATCTGTATTTGACAAACATACTAACAAATTACTTTTTTTTCGTGATCATATTGGATTCAGACCTCTTTATTTCTCAGAAATAAATGGAGGGTTAGCTTTTAGTTCAGAAATTAAGTACCTGAAAGAAATTGATGGTATTGATCTTGAGGTAAATATGGAAAGGATTATTCATTATTTATGCCAATATAAAAATGATAATTCAGATACCTTTTATAAGAATATATACCATGCAAAGCCTTCTTTTAAATATGAATATTTAAATCATAGATTAAATTATAGAAAATACGAGCATCATCAATCATATAGCTCAAAAGCAAAAAATTTTGTTGAAGCAAAGGAAGAGCTTATAAATGCTCTAAAAAAATCAGTTCTTGATCATAAAAAATACACCAAAGGCAAGGAAGCAGTCCTTCTAAGCGGAGGCCTTGATTCATCTTGTATTTATAAAATATTTGAAAATGAGCTTTCAAACCAAGAGATTAATAGCATCTCAAAAAACTTTTTTGGAGAGGATGGCAATTTGCTTGATTGTGACGAAAGTTATTATCAAAAATTAATTCATAAGAGTTCGCCTAAACACACCTCTGCGAAGTTAAAAAACCAATCACCTTTTGATCAAATCGATAATTACCTTGAAAGATTTGATGAGCCATTTAATCTAGCTAATGCATATTTATTTGATGAAATTTATAAAACTGCGAAGAGTGAGAGGATTGATATTCTCTATGACGGCATTGATGGTGATACAGTAGTTTCCCATGGCTGGGAAAGGTTTGATGAATTATTTAAACCTCATAAATTGCCAATATTTTTTTATGAATTAATCAGATTTTCCCAACAACATGATTATTCGAATCAGACAAAACAATCTCTTTTCAAATTATTTTTGTTGCCTTTAATAAGCAATAGTTCAATTTTTAAACCAATAAAAGCTGCCAAAAATATCCTTTTTCCAAAAAGATCACAAAAAAGTAAACAGATCGTAAAAGAGAGTGTTTTCAAGGATTACAAAGTTGTTGAAAATTACAGCTTTCAAAGAAATTATAGACCTCATAAAGAAAAATTGGACAATCCTCTAATCGATGTCGGTTTTACAAACCTTAACATTCTCTTTTTTGATTACCAAATTCTGCAAGTTTCACCTTTCTTTGATAAAAGAGTTGTTGACCTGTGTCTTTCTTTTCCTAGCTCTTATAAATTAAGGCATGGAAAAAGCAGATATATTCTTAGAGAAGCATTTCGAAACCATCTTCCAATCCAAATTTTAAATAGGTTTAAAAAAGCAAATTTAACAGAAAACTTTATGAAAAAAATTAACAAATATGATATTAAAAAAATAGAAGAAGAAATTTCAGCCATTCATCCAGCTTTAAAAAATATTATAGATAAAGATCAGCTACTTCAAAACTTTACAAAATTCTCAGCTAAAACTCGCGACGATAAAATCAATATGAGTATTTGGGGATTCTACCTTACAAATAAATGGCTTAAGAAGAGCGATATAGAATGTAAGAAAAAACTTCATAAATAGAATTTTTCCTGTTATTATGCAGTCAATGAGTGAAAATAATTGGAATACTCCCGAAATAGAGTTGCTAGGCGACGCACAAGAGCTGATAAAAAATGTGGACGTGGATGGCTCTGGCGATAGTTTCTTCCCTAATAATCTAGCATCTAGCTAAATATTGTATAAGTTCGTAGCGTATCAAAAGACTATTGAAGCACCCTTTGATCTTTCTGAATATGGTTTTAAACCCTCTAAGAAAGAACCCGATATAAGAGTAAAAATCAAAAAAAAAGAAATCCCATCAGAATATAAAAATAAAATTTATGTCATTGATGATGATTTGAGCTATATATATAAAAAAAATGTAGGTTTATTCTTAGTAAAACAGGGCAATCAAATAACAATAGTTCCTGAAACTAGTTCTGAAACTTTAATTGCTCAACACTTAATTAATTTTCCATTTGCTCTATGCTTAAGCCAAAACTCATCATTAGTCTTACATGCATCAGCAATATACTTTAAGGGGAAAGTTTTATTATTTTGTGGTAAAAGTCATGCAGGAAAATCTACTACTTCTGCATTATTCTGTAAAAATGGTGGCAGACTTATAGCTGAGGATATTTCTGTTACTAAATTTATAGAAGAACCAAAAATCTTGCCATCTGCACCTTATATTAAGCTTTCAGATGAGGCAAGTGAGCGGCTTAAGATAACAAATAAAATAAAGACCATTAAAGAACATGATAAAAGGACTTTCTATAAGGGATTAAATTTTTTTAAAGAATCATTATCTATTGATTACTGTTTTTTCCTCGATTGGAGCAATGAAACTGCAATTACGGATATGCATGAAAGTGATGTAATTAAAAATTTAATTACCTATTCATTTGTTTCTGGATCAAATAACGATTTAAAAAAGATTTTAAAGCTCTTACCATCTGTTAAATTTTATAAATTTAAAATAAAAAAAGATTTTGATGAAATTGAAAAGATTTTTTCTGCAACAGTAGAAAAAATAGGTTTACAGTTGTAAAACTTTTTCCCAAGCAAAACCATGATCTTCACGACCAAAATGACCATAAGATGCTGTTTTAAGATATTGTGGATTCAGTAAATTAAGTGAATTAATTATGCCAGATGGTGTTAAATTGAATTCATTCTTTACTATTTCTTCCAGCTCCTTAATTGGTCTTTTTTCCGATTCAAAGGTATTAATATAAATAGAAGTTGGCTCGGCAACTCCAATTGCATATGAAGCTTGAATTTCACAATAATCACAAAAATTATTTGCTACCAATGACTTTGCAGCATGTCTTAAAGCATAAGCCGCTGATCTATCAACCTTAGAAGGATCTTTTCCTGAAAAGCCTCCACCGCCATGTCTAGCCATACCGCCATAAGTATCCACAATAATCTTTCTTCCAGTTAAACCACAATCACCGACTGGACCACCTATGACAAAACGACCAGCAGGATTGATGAGGTATTTTGTTTCATTATCTAAAAGTGTATCTGGTAAACATGAATCAATAATTTGTGTTTTAACGATTTCTCTTAAGTTCTCCAAATCCAGATCTTCACTATGTTGTGTTGAGAGAACTATAGAATCGATACGTTTTGGCTGGTAATTTGAATCGTACTCAACAGAGACTTGTGATTTAGCGTCTGGTCTTAAGCCCAGTCCATCAGTTTTTCTAACATCAGCATGTTTAAGCATCAGTTTATGGGCTAATGCAATGGGCAATGGCATAAGTTCTGCAGTCTCTTTACAAGCATAGCCAAACATCAAACCCTGATCTCCAGAACCTAAAACCTCATCTCTTGAGATGCCAGCATCTATATCTTTGCTTTGCTCAGATATTAGATTCTGGAATTCAAAACCACTACTAGTAAAACCTAGTTCATCTTCGATGTAGCCTATATCTTTAACAACTTTTCTTGCTATAGCTTCATAATCAACATTGGCTTTTGAGGTAATCTCACCAGCAACAATAACTGTATTATTTTTAATAAGAGTTTCGCAAGCTACTCGTGAATTTGGGTCTAATTTCAAACATGAATCTAATATTGCATCAGAAATTTGATCGCAAATTTTGTCAGGATGCCCTTCTGAAACCGATTCAGACGTAAAGATATAAGACATTACAAGCCCTCAATATTGACGCCATCAATTTCTAAGGATTCTTTAATTAATGGCTTCATAATAGCTTCAGTTTCTTCATCTGTTATATTATTTTCAATAGACTGAAATTTAAATCTATAGCCAACTTTTAAAATATTCTGTTTTTTATTTTCAAATAAATCAAAGACAAAACAATCTGTCATTAATTCGGATAATTCTTTGTGTCTTTTAATTAGAGCTGAGAGCTCTCCAAGATTCTCATGAATATCAAGGCTGAATGATAGGTCACGGTATGAGGCCGGAAAATCTGATATTTTGCTCTGTTTCTTGGTAGGCAATTGTAAATTGTTGAGAGCTATTTCAAAACTGTACACAGGTGTTTTCGTTTTAGAGCCAACAAATTCTTTAGAAAGCTTACCAATTCGACCAATGTGACCGTCGTCACAGTAAACTTTTTCATATAGATCGTAATTGTTAGACTCATCTAGTTCAAAATTCAATTCCTTACCTAAGATCTCAGAAAAAATTGTTTTAAGAAGTCCTTTCAAATAAGAATAATCAAGCTGAGCATTGAATTCTTTAAAATTCTTATTAGTTCTGCCGCTAACAATGACAGCTAACTTATTTTCATTGCCATCTTTGGTATAAATATCAGAGAATTCAAAAAACTTTACTGAATCCTTCTGTCTGTTTTGATTAAAAACTACATTGTCTTTTATTGATTTAGTTATGCACACTCTCATCTTTGATCTTTGCTTATCCAATGGATTATCCACTGAAATAGCAGACTCATCTTGATTGTCGTTGAATGGAAAGTTTACCACTTCAAAAAAACCATTATTTACAAGATAACTTCGACATAGATCTTCAAAGTTTGCTTCTATTTTTTTTGCTTTAACAGGCAAGGCTAATGCTTTCGCAGCAATATTGTCATAGCCAATCATTCTGGTGATCTCTTCTGCTAGATCGTTTAGTTGATCTATATCTGATCTATGAGAAGGAACCACTACTTTAGTATCTGTCGTGAAGTAAAGAGAATTCAGATAGTCCTTTTGTTCTATTTCTGTCAGATCTGTACCAATTATTTTATTCAATCTCTCTGAATCAAATTTAACTTCCCTTTTGTCTTTTTTTCTTTGTTCAGTTCTTAATGCAAGTGATTTAATCTTTACATGATCAGAAACTATAGCTATGAATCTTCTTAAGACTTGTTCTTGGGCAAGGTAATCAACCCCTCGCTCAAATTTGTAGGATGCCTCTGAATTGAGGTTATATTGACGGGCTTTACCTAGAATCTCCTCGGGCTTGAAATAAGCACACTCAACTAAAACTTTATGTGTATCTGCGCAGCATGAAGTACTTTCATCACCCATAGTCCCAGCTAAGTCAACTGCAATATCATTAATAGTGAAAACTAAATTTTCACCCTTTAATTCTATTTCACTACCCAGAAGTGTTTTAAATTTTTCTTGTTTATTTCTTTTCTCAAGCACTAATGGACCATTTATTTTAGTAGCATCATAGCAATGAGTAGGTTGGCCTGTTTCATAGGCAAGGTAATTGGAAATATCGGTAAAAAAATTATTCTTATTAAGTTTTAAATCTTGAAAGTAATTCTCTAAGTAAGGTGCATAATCTTTAACTTTTCCCTCAATCTCAATTTCAACAAAACTTATGTTTGGGCAAAGATCTTCAGCTTTATTTTCAAATGCAAAATCTGATTCTGGTATGTCGGCATCATAGTGTTCTGTATCTAGATCAGCTTTATAGAAATGGTTCAAATCTCTGGCAATACCTTTGAGCGACAAACAATCACCTCTATTGGGTGTGATTTCTAAGTCCAAAACATCTCCCTCTATCTCATGCTCATGGCCCAATTGAAATAATTTATCGGAAAGCTCTTCAAGAGATGGTTTT
>Ga0160422_10002617_pt1 | contig 11259 bp, 10 predicted proteins | sample Fk160mmetaG_FD_108192 | JGI IMG/M metagenome (GOLD analysis project Ga0160422, IMG submission 108192) | Marine microbial communities from the Central Pacific Ocean - Fk160115 60m metaG | ecosystem: Environmental > Aquatic > Marine > Oceanic > Photic zone | place: The Central Pacific Ocean... | reverse complement strand
TCCTCTTCAAGCTGCGTTTTGGTCGGCATTTGCTTTTATAATTGGTGGCGTAATACCAGTCATTGGTACTTGGGCAATAAATTTAAATTATATCCATCTAATTCCAATTCTTATTCCTATTTTAACAATAATATTATTGGCAATTTTAGGTGCAATTGCTGGATATATTTCAGGAGGTTCTTGCCTCAGAGGAGCTTTAAGAGTATGTTTTTGGGGTATAATTGCTATGAGTTTAACATATCTTGTAGGAAATTTATTTAATACTAATTTAATTTAGGAATTTTATTAAGTTTTGCTAGATTAAGATTTGAATATCTCAGATCAGAGGATACTTCTTCACCAATCCATGTTGGGAATACAAATTTTTGATTTTCTGTCTTTAATTCTATTTCAGCAATAATAAGGCCAAGAAGATTTTTTTCGAATACATCGATAACCCACTCATCGTTTAAATACTCTAAAATATACCTTGTTTTAAATATTTGATGACTACTTAACAAAAATAATTGCTCAGCATCATTCATTGGAATTTTGTATTCAAATTCTTGTCTTGAAATATTTATTTGCACTCCTTTTATTGTTAAGTAAGCATTGTCTGATGTTATTCTGATACGAGAAGTAATCTGATTATTTTCAGATAAATAAGCCTGTTTAATTAAAAATTTATCTTTAACAAAATTTTTCCAATCATTATTTATTACAATAAATTTTTTTTCTATTTCAATAGCCATTATTTTTAAAAAACTTTTGTTAAAATTGTATTTTCAGGAACTTTATCTTCCTTGAGTAATTGAAATAGTTTTTGAGCAACCTTTCCAGGCTTTCCATCACCAATTATTTGTTTATCATATTCAATTACTGATACTACACCTTGGGTTGTTCCATATATGTGAATTTCTTTTGCATTCAACATTTGTTCCCTATTAAAATTTTCATAACCAGAGTATTGAATAATATCGTTTTCTACTAAATTTTTAGCAAGTTCAATTATTCTTTTTGCAGTTGTTCCAGGCAAAACCCTTTCTGGTAATGGCGTAATGAGTCGATTATCATGAGTTACGATTCCTATATTTTCAGTTGCTCCTTCCCCGATATTTCCTTCCTCATCAACCGACACTACATAATCAACCTCAAATTTTTTCTCTTCTATTTTCATCAATACGTTTGTAAGATAATTACATGATTTAACTTTAGCTAAATACCCTGCTTTTACAGGTATAATACTTGTTGCTAAAGATGCAACTTCAAGATTAGAGTCCATTTTAATTATTTTATTTATTGAATAAACGACAACATAAAGAATTTCACCTGTGCATTCAAATGGATCGATTCCCATAGTTCCAGCACCTCTAGATAGTAAAACTCTTACAGACGAATTTTTATGCTCACTGGCAAGCGTAGTTTGAATAATAATTTCTTTTAATTCTTCTTTTGAGTAAGGAACTTTTAAACCAATTTTTTGCGACGAGTAAACAAATCTATCAAGATGAGCATCCAAATTATAAATTGAACCTTCAACACATTTGAATGATTCAAATACGCCATCTCCTCTATGAACAAGGTGATCATCAATGGGTATCATCATTTTAGAAAGATCTTTTGTAATTGATGAAGTTAATGATGAATACATTGAATAGAGTTCACACCTTTTTGATGATATTGCTTTATCCCAATCATCATTCTTTACAATAGGTATTTTGTTCATATTATGATCCTCTTAGAAAATTCTTAAAAAGAAATACCATTTTATCATCTTTTAAAAAAAATTATATTATATTATTAATAATATTTAAATTTGGACGATTTATGAAAAATACTCATAATAAAAAAATTCTTGTTACTGGAGGAGCAGGCTTCTTAGGCTCTTTTCTTTGTGAACGTCTGATTAATGAAAATAATTATGTTATATGTTTGGATAATTTTTATACGGGACAAATCGAAAACGTTAATCATCTGTTGAATCATCCATTTTTTAAGTTGGTATCACATGATGTAATTATACCTTTTTACCATGAGGTTGATGAAATATATAATCTTGCCTGTCCAGCATCTCCTGTTCATTATCAACATGATCCCATTAAAACTAATAAAACAAGTGTATTAGGAGCTATCAATTGTCTTAATTTAGCAACAAAATTAAAAGCTAAAATTTTTCAAGCATCTACATCTGAGGTTTATGGAGATCCAAATATTAATCCACAATCGGAAGACTATTGGGGAAATGTAAATACAGTTGGAATAAGATCCTGTTATGACGAAGGAAAGAGATGCGCAGAAACATTTTTTATTGATTATAAAAGAGAATATGATTTAAACATAAAGATTGGAAGAATATTCAACACTTATGGTCCAAGAATGCATCCCAATGATGGAAGAGTTATTTCAAATTTTATTATTCAAGCTCTTAAGAATGAAGATATCACAATTTATGGAGATGGAAATCAAACTAGATCTTTTTGCTATTGTGATGATTTAATAAATGCATTCTTAAAGCTCATGAATACAAGAAAAGAATTTTTTGGACCAATAAATCTTGGAAATCCTGAAGAATTTACAATGATCGAACTAGCTGAAATTATTTTAAAACTCACAAATTCAAGTTCAAGTTTAACATTTAAACCATTACCTAAAGATGATCCGAAACAGAGATGTCCTAATATTACCGTTGCTAAAAAAGAATTGAGTTGGGAGCCAAAAGTTAAACTGAAAGATGGATTAACTAGAACAATTAATTATTTCGATAAAATTATTTAATATATTATTATTTAATTTTTAATCTTTTAAATATTATCTCAGGAATTATTTTTATAATTAACATTATCCACTTCCATATATTATAGACATAACATATATCTTTACCGGAATTGATTGCATTAAAAATAGCCTTACTGACATCTTCAGGTTCTGAAGTTAAAAAAGAGGACAATTTCATTCCATCTGTCATTTTAGTATTACAATAACCTGGTTTGATTGTTATAACGCGGACGTTTGAGATAAAAAGTCTATTTCTTAAACCAGATAAATAAGTATTAAGTGCAGCTTTTGCGCTACCATAATGATATCTACTTGCTCTTCCTCTGTCACCAGCTGTCGAACTAACGGCAACAATTATTCCATTTTTTCTTTTTTCAAAATCATTTGCTATAATATCTAGGATAGAAACTAAGCAACTAAAATTTATATCAATGACTTTTCTTGCAATATCAAAGTTACTTTTGCAGTTAAATGTTTCTTCTAAATATCCAATGAAACTAACAACCAAATCTATTTTTATCGACAAACTTTCATAAAAGAATTTATGCGAATCTGTATCTAACACATCAAAGTGAAAAGATTGTAAATGAGCATCTGTTCTAATTTCTAAATCTTTATGCAAAGCTGATAACAAGTCTTTATTTCTTGCGGCTAATACAATATTATGACCTCGAAAAGCGCATTCACGAGCAAATGATCTTCCCATATCTGATGTGGCGCCTAAAATTAATATATTTTTTTTCATGTAATTTTTAAACGCGCAGATAATAACGAAGAAAATCTAGTTTTTCCATTATTTAATTTAGAAATAGATTTTTTAAACTCAACAGCATTATTGTAAGTTCTTTCAAAAGTCTCAGAGCTCATATGTCGATCTTTTGCTAGATATATTCGACCGCCACTATTAACAATTATTTTATCTAAACTATTTAACAAAGATGAGATATTCTTATGGTTAGGAAAATCAATAGCAACTGTATATCCTTTAATTGGAAAAGACATATAGCTTTTCTGTTCACCAAATAATTTAAGAACAATTAAGTATGGAGGTATTTTAGAATTATTTATGATTTTAAATATTTTTTTAAAAACATCTCTAGATGTTTCATAAGGTAAAACAAATTGATATTGAGAAAATCCCTTACTTCCGTATAAAGAATTCCAATTTGAAATTTTATCTAATGGGTAAAAGAATTTATCATAATGAACAATATTAATTGATTTTTTATAATTAAGATTTATGTATATAAAATTAAATAGTTTTCCTATTGACGAATTTAATAATTTAAAAGGACTAATGAATGGTATTTTAAACTGAAATTTTTTATGAGCTTCACATGGATTATTTTTTTGAAAATAGCTATTTAAATCATTTTTAGAAGCATGCCTTCCTTTTAAAAAAATACCTTGTCCTAATCTTGAATTTTTAGAAAATCCATCAATCCATGCTACAGAATAATTACAATCATGATTTAATTCAAATTCATCCATAATCGCATCTAAAGAATTAAGTCTTTTTTTCTCTTGCACGATATATGCTGACTCAATTTTCTTTAAAAAAAATTTAACAGTTAAAATAACTCCACTGAGTCCCATTCCTCCAACTGTTAAATTAAAGAAATTAGTATTTTTATCTTTAGAACAAGTAACAATTGAACCATCTGACTTCATAACCTCTAGTTCTAAGATGTGATTGCTAAATGAACCATGTAAATGATGATTTTTTCCATGAATATCTGCGGCCACTGCTCCCCCAATAGTAATGAATTTAGTACCCGGAGTAACTGGCATAAACCATCCTTTAGGAACAAAAACTGATAAAATTTCCTCAATTAAAATACCTGATTGACAATGAAGTATTCCTGTTTCGTTATCGAAAGCTATCATCGAATTAAAACGTCTTGTTTTTATCACTGTATCCTGAAGTGATGCATCCCCATAACTTCTTCCGTTTCCATATGATATTAAATCTGATTGTTTTGAAAAATGATCTCTCAATTCGTTAATATTTTCAAAATTTAAGACACTGGATTCAATAATGGGATTTCGCCCCCAATTTTCTATCTTTTTCATTTTATCCTCATAAACAGCTTGATTAAAACAAAATCAAATTATACATAAATCAAGTGAGTAAAGTAGAAATCATTTGTCAAAATTGCAAGCAAGAGACGCTTCTAAAAAGAGAACCAATTTATAATGGATTTAATAAAATTGGTACAAAGTTAATATGTACAGGCTGTAATTTTATTTTTGTAAATGAAGCTGATATTATTTTCAAAAAATCTGAAACTAAAAAATTTATTTTTACGGATGAAGATATTTCAAGGGAAGAAAAAATATTTGATAAAAATGAAAATAGTAAATTGTGCAGATATTGTACATATTATATTATTAATCCATTCACACAGTACTGTTCTTCTAATAAAAAGGAGGTACAAGCAACAGATAGTTGTAATAAATTTAAAAAATCATCTCCTAAAAAAATTGATGACATATTTTGATATTCAGACAATTGAACCAGTTAAAGATAATTCAGAAGCAGAAATAATCTCAACTTCTTTAAAGGTTCCTATAAGATTTTTTGAAACATTCTCGATTCTAACCGGTAACTTTCCTTCAGTTCTTGCAGCTACAGCTCCATTTAATCTTGGATCTTCTCTCTCAATCAGTACTTTCATTTTCTTGCCAACTAAATTTTCATTATAACGATATGATGTTCTTTTAAGCACTTCAGTAAGTCTTTCTAACCTTTCACTTTTTTGTTCGCGGGTAACATCGTCCTCCCATCGAGCAGACCTTGCTCCAATTCTTGGGGAATATTTTGCAATGTAAGCCATGTTAAATTCAACTTTTAACATTATTTCAGCTGTTCTAGCGATCTGCTCATCAGTTTCACCACAAAAACCAACTATAAGATCAGTAAATATTGTTGCTGACGGCAGCAACTCTCTAATATCAGAAATTATTTTTAAGTAATCTTCTACATTATGATTTCTATTCATTTTTCTTAAAAGTTTGTTATCTCCACTTTGCAGAGGTAAATGAATTTGTTTAGCCAAACAATTATATGATGAAATTACTTCAATAACTTCTCTTGTCATATCTCTTGGATGAGGAGATGTAAAATAAACCCAAAAGTCTTTATTTGATGATTCTCCAATCTTACCTATTTCATCTAGTAATTTTGCAAAGGATAATTCATCATTTGGTTTATCATTACCATATGAATTTACATTTTGTCCAAGAAGAGTAATTGATTTTACATCATTATAAATTAAATGTTTTATTTCATTTAAAATATCTTGGCTTGATCGCGAAACTTCTTTTCCACGAGTGTAAGGCACAGCACAAAAAGAACAAAATTTATCGCATCCATTTTGAATAGGTATAAAAGCTTCGAATTTTCTAGAATAATTTGGTTTTACCTGCCAAAAGTCAGTTAAGTTATCTTCTTTCACATATTGCGATGATTTTTTAATACTATACTCTGTAACAATCCCACAATGATTTAACATGTTTGGTAAATCTGTTAATTGATTCATTCTGAATAATAAATCAAACAAATTTAAAAATTTTTTTTCGTCAGCTGGTAAAATACAACCTGAAACAAATGTAACCAATGGTCGTTTTTCTTTCCATGAATTCCACTTATTAATTTTACTATAGACTTTATCAATGGCTTTTTGTCTAACAGAACATGCGACTACACCAATTAGATCGGCATCCTCTTCAATATCTGTCATCGTAAAACCAACTTTTTCAATGACGCTACTGATGCGTTCTGAATCTGATTGATTCATTTGGCATCCAAGTGTAATAACACAACATTTCATTCTGCATCAAAAATATACTTCTGTATGAATTTGTCCAGTCGGTAGTCCACGATCTTGTAACAAATCAAATACGTCATAAATCATATCACAATTACCACAAAGAAAAGCATTTGTATTAGGTGATAAACTTATACTATTTACATATTCAGTTACTCTACCGTTGAAATCACCTTTTTTTTCACGAGATACACAATGAAAATATTTATCACCATATATTTCCTTTTCGTATGCTTCGTTTGCATAACTCGTTCCATGAATTATTTGATAATCTAAATTTTCATATGATTCAATAAAACTTCTATAGGGCGAAATGCCTGTGCCCGTTGCAATAAATAATAATGGGTTATTTTTTACACTTTCAAGAAGCTTAAAATGACCATAGGGGCCTCCAACCATTACTTTGTCCCCTACTTTTAAATCATATAACTGTTTAGATACAAGACCATCTTCAACTCTTCTTAATAAAACTTCAATATAAGGTTTATTATTTCCAGAATAAATTGAATAGTCTCGGATTTCGGAATCACCTTCAACACCAATTCTTACATATTGACCAGGTTCAAAATCAATATTTCCTCTATCTATACGAAGAACTATAGTTTCTTCTGTTAACTTTCTTACTTCGAGCACTTCACCAGTATACCTAATTTTCGTAGCTGTTAACATTTTTAATAACCTCTAAAAACTTGATTTAAAAAATATGTAAATTCATTACAAATGAAACGAACTCTTGCAATCTTATATATAACTCTTATCCTAAATAATCCATTACTTACGGAGAAATTAAAATAAAAAGTGAATTTAAAATCTTAAATTATGTCAAACCATATAAGAAAGAAGTTATATTAACAACATGTTGTGTTTTAATTTTCGTAAGCATAAATCTTTATTTGCCCTACATAACAAAGTTAATAATTGATGGTCTAACAGAAAATTCACTATTTAAGAATGATTTGTATTACTATCTATCTCTTTATACTATTTTAGGAACTATTTGCGTAATCTTTTCCCGAACACTTCGTCGGATCCCTTTAAAATTATCTCATCAAATTGAATATAAACTAAGAACCGATATTTTTAACCATTTAACGAATCTAGATAGAAATTTTTACAAAAATTTTCGTACTGGTGATTTAATGACAAGATTATCATCTGATATAAACTTAGTTAGAGACGCAATCGGTCAGGGAATTCTTCAAGGGGTAAGAACAATTGTAGTTCTCCTTTTTTCTCTAATTGTGATGCTTCTAACAGATGTTGAGTTAGCCTTAATTATTTATGTTTTGTATATACCAATGGTTATTATATTTTTTGTAATTCTTCGTGTTATGAGAAAGAAGCAAAAAGAACTACAAGAACATGTTTCCGATTTATCAAGTTTTTCACAAGAGAGTTTTAGTGGAATAAGATGCATTAAAGGTTTCGCTATAGAAAAAAGAAGAAACTCTCAATTTAAAGAGGTTAATAATGGACTAATAAAAAAGAATATGGTTGTTCAAGCAACAAGACAAAGTTTATGGCCTTTTATGTCTTTCTGGTTTGGCCTTGGGATGATTTTAATTTTAAATTTTGGCGGAAAAAGAGTCATTAGTGGCGACTTATCACTTGGTACAATTACTCAATTTATTCAATATTTGTTATATATGCAATGGCCACTGTTAGCTCTTAGCTGGACATCAAGTTTATATCAACGTGGGGTTGTAAGTTGGACAAGAGTTCGAGAGATAATGCAAGTTGAATCAAAAATAATTGATTTACCAAAAAATAAAGAAAATATAATTACTGACTATAAAATTAATTTTAAAAATATTTCATTACTTATTGATGATACCGTTCTTCTTAAAAACATTAATTTTCAAATAGAAAACGGTACTTCGGTTGGAATAACAGGACCAACTGGAAGCGGAAAATCTCTTCTTATTTCTCTTTTAACAAGAATGAACGATCCAACATCAGGAAATATTGAAATTGGTAATGTTAATATTAAAGATGTATCTCTTCACGCTTTAAGAGAGTTAATAGGTCATGCGGCTCAAGAACCAATTCTTTTTTCAAATACTTTATCATATAACATTGGTTTTGGAATAAATAACCCTTCAATTGAGAAGGTTAACTGGGCTGCTCAAACAGCGAATTTGAATAATGATATTGAACAGTTTCCTAAAAAATTTGAAACAATTGTTGGAGAAAGGGGTGTTACCCTTTCCGGCGGTCAACGGCAACGAACAGCTATTGCGCGGGCATTAATTAAGAATCCAAAAATTCTTATCTTAGATGATGTATTGTCAGCAGTTGATACACAAACTGAAGCAAAAATTTGGGAGAATATTATTCCTTTGGTTAAGAATAGAACTACACTGTTTATAAGCCATCGTATTTCGTCCTTAAAAAATTGTGATAAAATTATTGTTATAGAGGATGGAGTAGTATCACAAGAAGGAACTCATGATGAACTTCTATTACAAAAGGGATATTATGCAGATCTAAATACTATGCAAATGTTAGAGCAAAAGCTTGAGGTAAAAAATGAAAATTACTAAAAGACTTTTATCTTATTGTATACCATATGTAGGCATTCTTACTTTTGCTTTTATTCTCATAATCATTACAACTTTAGCAATCAATTTTTTGCCCGTAATAATTCAAAAAATTACCGATCAATGTCTTATTACGTCTAACCCTAATATTGATGAACGTATTTCATTATTATTTAAACTAAGTATTTTATATATCTCAATTGCGGGCTTAGGTCATTTGATAAAATATTTACAAGGATTACTAACTGCTTATATTGGTCAAAAAATTATTTTTGATTTAAGGCTAAAAGTATTTAAAAAAGTACTAAACTTACATCAAGGATTTTTTGATAAAACTCCTATTGGGACATTAATGACAAGAGTTACATCTGATATTGAACGTTTACAAAATTTTGTAACTGATGGGGCTCTTGGTACAATTGCTGATTTAGTAATGCTTATTGGAATAATGAGTTATATGATTTACATTAGTCCTCAATTGGCATTAACTATTTTCGTCTGTTTACCTTTATTATTTATTTTTATGGTTTATGTAAACAAAAGGTTACTTAATGCAAATAGAAATATTAGAGATAGACAAGCTAATCTTAATGCCTTCCTTCAAGAAAAACTTTCTGGAATGTCAACAGTTCAATCTTTTAACAGAGAAAACCTGATAAAAGAAGATTTTGACAAAAAGCACCTTAAGCTTAGATCAGCCTATTATGACGAAGTACGTTGGTTTTCACTTTATTTTCCAACTGTTGAAGCTGGCCAGGCTATATCTACTGCTTTGACCTTATTTATTGGTGGTATAATGATAATAAATGATTCATCAGCTGTTACTTTAGGAACATTAGTTGCCTTTTTTGCATGGATAAGAGAATTTTTTAGACCATTAGGATCATTATCTGAAAAAGCAGGATCATTCCAAGTAGCTATTGCTTCAATTGAAAGAGTTTTTAATCTCTTAGATTATAAAGAAAAAATTAAAAATATAAAAAATCCTATTAAACCCAAAAAAATAAAAGGTCATATAAAATTTCAAAATGTATGGTTTTCTTATAATGAAGAAAATTGGGTAATTAAAAATTTATCCTTTGAAGTTAATCCTGGTGAATCGCTTGCAATTGTTGGAGCAACTGGAGCTGGAAAAAGTACAATAATAAATTTAATTGGTAGATTCTACGATATTCAAAAAGGTTCTATTGAAATTGATGGAATTAATATCAAAAATTTTGATAAAACTGATTTAAGAAAAAGGCTTGGATATGTATTCCAAGACCCATTTATTTTTACTGGAAGCGTAAACAATAATATTAGTTTAAATAACGAAAGACTTAAAATATCAGATATTAAAAATGCAGCAAAAATTGTCAATGCTGATTCATTTATATCAAAAATGAAAAACGGTTATGATACTCATCTCAGCGAAAGAGGTGAAGGTTTATCATTAGGTCAAAAACAACTCATTGTAATGGCAAGAACTTTAGCCCAAAGTCCAGAATTATTGTTTGTACTTGATGAAGCTACAGCTAGTGTCGATACCGTTTCTGAAAAACTAATTCAAGATGCTTTAAAAACTCTAATGAAAAATAGAACAAGTATTGTTATTGCTCATCGTCTATCAACTATTAGAAATGCAAATAGAATATTAGTTATGCGAAATGGAGAATTAATTGATCAAGGCTCTCATGCTGAATTAATTCAAAGAGATGGTTATTATAAAGGACTATGCGAAATTATGGAAATAAATTTTAATTAATTAATATTTAAAGGAACTAAAATTTGGTTTAGATAAAGCTGTCTTATTAATTCACAATCTAACCGATGTCCTGCTTTGTAGGATGATACATGTCCAACAAATCGTCCATCAGGTATCAGGGCAATTGCAGCTAATAAATCTAACACAGACCGATGCCATACAGCTTCTAATGATTTGTTATTATATATTAAACGAGGTTCGTTAACATATTTATTTTGGCTCGCAATTAATACATTCTTATTATTATATCCAAGATTTCTTATATCTGCAAAAAGAAGTCCAATTGTTTTACAATAAATTACTTTTAACCAGGATGTATTGGTTCTTGCTACTGAAGCCAATCGCATTAATTCATCGCAAACGGGAAATATAATTCTTTGTTTTCCAATAT
>Ga0160422_10002615_pt1 | contig 11261 bp, 18 predicted proteins | sample Fk160mmetaG_FD_108192 | JGI IMG/M metagenome (GOLD analysis project Ga0160422, IMG submission 108192) | Marine microbial communities from the Central Pacific Ocean - Fk160115 60m metaG | ecosystem: Environmental > Aquatic > Marine > Oceanic > Photic zone | place: The Central Pacific Ocean... | reverse complement strand
TAAATTTCATTATCCTACATATATCCTTTTTCTAAATTATTTTTTGATATTATATTGCCCAAATCTCCAACATGCCTTTCTTTACTATTTCTACCTCCATGTTTTTTATTAAATGGATTAAAATGAGCACAAGAACTAGTACATCCATCAGTTAAATCTCCATATTCATGTATATGAAATCCATGTTTTCCATCTTTTAATCCTGTTATTTCATAAGATATTTTTACTCTGCTTTTTTTAGTTTTTTGTGTAAATTTTACTACACCTTTTACATTATTCTTATTTTCATGTAAAACACATATAGCATTAAAAAAATATTTTCTATGTTTTCTTGTTTTCATGTATATATATATTTACTTATATTTTACAATTCAAGAATGGATATTTTTCATAAAGTTTAAATATTGCTTGTTCTTTCATTTTTGCTTCAATCATAATATCGATATTTGTATTAAATTTTTCTGGTATTTCTAATAAATAATCTGGTATAACTTCAATATAATCACTATGATGACCGCATCTACCAGAACCTTGTTCACTTACATGAAATTTGGGTTTAATACCCCTTTTTTTCCAACTGTTTAAAATTTTTTCCATATAAAATCCTGCAGGTTCAAATTCTTCATTTGGATGTAATTTGATATAACATTCATAATGATGTGTATCAAATACTACTGGTATATTTATTTTTTCTGATACTTCCAAACAATCTTTAATCGAAAAGCATTTTTCACAGTTTTCCAATACTAATCTTTTTCTAACGTTTTCTGGTAATTGCATATATTGTTCACACCATCTTACTTTGGTTTTTTCTTTATCTCCATACATACCACCACCATGTATTACCATTACTGAATTTTCATTTAAACCCATAAGATCTAAAACATCAGCGTGATATTTTAAATCGCAAATCGTTTGTTTAAATGCTTTTGGATTTGGCGTTCCAATAACATTATATTGACCTGGATGAAATGTTAACCGTTGATTATATTTTTTAGATTTATCACCTATTTGTTTTAATAAATCCAACGCGAAATCAAATGTGTAATCTTCTACTTTCGGATTAGATTTATGTGGGAACAATTCGCTACTTAAACGAAATACTTTGATACCATTAGCTTCATTCCAATCCATCATAGTTAAAATATCTTTTAAATTTTGAATAATTTTTTCTTTTAAGGTATCAATTCCTTTTTCTTTTACGGTTCTCATAATCATTTTTCTAGAAGCAAATACAGGTGGTTTTTGTTTTCTTAATACCGTATTTAAACAGCATAGTCCTAATTGTATGTTCTTGTTTTCACTCATTTTATTGATATAATTTCTAAATTAGTATTTAAAATTTACAAATTATTTTTTCAATTTTTTTCGTCCATATTTACAATGTTGTTTTTGAGAAAAGCCTTTTGGTTTTTTACAATTAATACTCCTTTTATATTTTTTTGACCATTTTCTTGTTTTGCGATTTCCTCCTATTTTTACTTGTTTTACCCGTCGTAATCCTTTTTTAAGTGTCTTTCTAGCTTTATTAGCTAATTTCAGTGCTTTACTATCTTTTTTACAATATTGCTCTAAAATATGGTAATCTACAGCAGATGCTTTACCTCCTGTAATTGAACTAGCTAATCTAGCATATCCCCATGATTGTCCTGTTTGATTTGGTCTACTTCCACTAGAAAAGTAAGCACCTTGTCCTTTTTTTACAATTTTTCTAAGACCTGTTATACTACATTTTGTTGCTTTTTCCAATTTTTTCGATGGTATTACTTTATCTACTTTATACATTTTCATTGCTTTTAAAATGTGTGGTGATGTTTTTGATTTAAATGATTTAATTTTTTTTCTGGTATGATATTTACCAGTCTTATACATCTTCCTTGATTTTTTTAATTCTAAAGATTGTTTTTTTTTATCACGACGCGTTAAATTTCTAGGTACATATCGTTGTGGAACATTTGTCATATATTATATATTAATATTTTATGCCAATGTGATAACTATTCTCCATTTACTTTCTTTTATCTTCATATTAGTATTTACAAATTCTATATATGGATTATTTTGATACATAGACGATAATATAGAAAATTGATTTATGGGTGTACCTTCTAAGTTTACATTTGTTCTCATTTTAACAAATATACTTATTTTATCTCCTGATTGAAATGGTATACTATATTCTGTATCATCAACGCGATTGGCAAATCGCGAAGAAGCTTCATTTTGTAATTGTTCAACAACTGTTTCAGCAATTATGTTAGATTGAAAATTGCTTGTAAATAAACCGTTTGTTAGTACATTTGTAAATTGTTCATATAATTTACAATTTTTCACTTCAGTTATAATACTAAAATCATTTTTAATCATAGCTTGTCCTAATGGATGTCCTGTTAATATATCAGCAATATATTGTAAATACATATCATGTAAAGGTGTACTAGAAGCATTATTAGTAGATACAAAATTTCCGCCATCTAAAGATAAATTTACATTTTCTAAATCTGATTTCATAGAATTATTTATGGAGACTTTCTGTGAATAATTATATTGAAATGTATAATTTCCATTATTTGTTTTGTATGTTAATAAGTTTGATAAATCACTAGCGGATAATTGTGATGCGGTTAAAGTGAAATTATAACTAGAATCAATAATAGAAACATAATTTGTTGAATTATCCATTACTTTTCCCTGACTATCTAAATATACAGGTAAATACATATAATTTAAATGAATATTTATTATTGTAAATAATAACAAATATTAACTGATAAATTCTGCCAATAAAACCGGATCGAAAATACCATCAGTTGGAGGTCCATATTTTTGCATATATTGTAAATAACGAAAATCCAGAACAGCACTAGCTTCAACATCAGCTTTAAGAGCGACATTGAATCCTTTTGTGGTTGTGAATGACCCACTAGCAATAGTATCTTCTAACTGTATTACTTGTGTTTGTAACTCTTGTTTTTGTTCTACTATAGTAGTTGTTTTTACAGCAACAGTTGCTAAAAATGGATTTGTTGCAATACTTGAAAATTTATTAACTCTTGTTAAAATTTCTTGATATTCTTCTGTGGTAGGATCAGCCTCAAATAATTCAGTAACTGCTTCTTCCATTTCAATTTGTGCTTCTTCTTCTTGTGTTATAACATTCATTCCAGCTTGACCAGGAGCTGGATGTGATTTTAAAGCACCTACGGATGAACGTCTAGGCATAATTATATATTACATTTATTCTATTTTGTATAAAATATTCGTAAAACTATGATTAGAATTGTTATAAGCAGAATTATATTTTTCTAAAACTTCGGATAATTTACGATTCATTTTCATTACTTTTTTATTTTCGTATCTTAAATCTTTTAATTCTTTTTTTAATAAATCCATTCTCATACGATTTTCATTGATTCTTTTAGTTTCTTCATCCTCCCAATTTGAAAAAATTGTAGATTCTTTTAAAAGCATATTACTCATGGAAATATTAGAAAATTTTAAAACATCATGATTATACATTCTATCTCTTAATTTTTCATATGTAATATTACCATCACCATTAATTACTAATTCTTTAATTACTCTTACAAATTGTTGTGTGAAAACAGATAGGTTTTGCATTTTATTTGGGTACCATTCTTCTACACTTTTTTCACGATCTAAACAACTAGAAATACTAATAATTTTTTTATCCGATAAATTATTATCTTTTTCTTTCAATAAATCAATTTCTAATTTGTTTAATTGAACTGGATAATTATAGTGTAAATCACTCATAGTTCCAGAATGACAACAATCAAAAATTAGTAAAACTGGACATTTTGATTCCTTAAGTAATTCATTAAATAAATCATCATTAATAACTGCTGATTTTGTAAAATTAGAAGGTAAAAATACTTCATCTTTACTATCTTTTTCGTCCCCATTTTTATCTTCTATTTGCATACCATGTCCAGAAAAGTATAAAACAATAAAATCATCTTCTGTACTTGCTTCTATTATTTTTTTTATATTTGAAACTATATTAAAAAAAGTTGCGTTATATAAACTTTCTTCTACTTTATCATTTAATTCTACAATATTTTCACTATCAAAATTATAATAATCTCTAAGTAGTTCTTTCATTAATTCTACATCATTATATGTAGCTTTTAATTTATAATCTGGGTATTTTTTGTAATTAATACCTACTAACAGTGCTCTACTTGTCATCTTATATAATATTTCTATTTTATATTTTTGTATTAGGCGTAAATTTTCGTGGGTCTTCTATAAATTTCGTTAAATTTTTATTATTTTCCGGATCAAAAAAATTATATTGATGAGAAATATTTTTAACTTTTGTTGATTCGCCCTGTGACATATAAGGCCATCTAAAATAGTCTACATTTACACCTGTTAAATCTTGTTGAATATAATTGTAATCACATATTTTTCTAGGGGCAAATTCATCTAATTCATCATCTTTATAATGGTTCCAACAATTTTTATTAGAAACATCTTTTGATAAACAATTGTAATGACCATCGGCAATATTATACAATGTTTTAAAACTATTGGTACATTTTATATCTCCATTTTTTTTAAGTTTTACATTTAATGATTTATTTTGAAATAAATTAGAGTTTCTAATTTTATTTATATGGTCAGAAGCATCACCGGGTTCTTTCAATTTACTAAACATTGAATTCATATTTAATATTATAAAATATTAATTATAAATCAAAATTATTTATTTATGAATCAGCAGCAATTTTCAAATCAATTCTCCAGGTATTCAATTCAAGCATAGAATGAGCATATGTATATCCAGTAGTGGAAGCAGCAGCATTTGCTTGACTGATTACTAAATTATCACCACCACCATCTTTAGTGTAAGTGTGGCGCATTCTTTTAAAGTTACTAGGTGGGAAAATATCTTGTAAAATAGCAGTGGAAGGAGTAGCATTACCTGCCAATACGGCACTATCAACTTCAGTTTGTACATCGATTCTAACATATAATACAAGAACATCACCAGCAACGAATGGAATACTAACAGGATTTTGATCACCAGTTGTAGCATCAACCAAACTTTCAAAACGATCAGCTTTTTGACCAACCATTTGTTCATAAATAGATTGAACAATCGTGTTGGAAGCAGCAGTAACAGCACCGTTAGCAGTATCAGTGGAACCACCACTCAAACCATCAACTAACGCATTAACAATTTGCTCTGGTAGACAAGCATTGGCAGCAGTAGCAGCACTACTACTTTTTGCTGGAATAACAAATTTCTCAGCACCTTTGCCACCAGTAATATTAGCAGCAACTTCTTCATCAACACCACCATTTAATTGAGCGATAAGTGCTGTGTCGTTTTTGACAAATGCTTGTCCCAAAGGATGACCAGACAAGTGTGTAGAAACATAACGGATAACTGCTTCTCCTAAAGTTTGCTCGCTTTGTGTAGCACTTGTTATTGAAGAAGCATAAGCAGAGTCATTTTGTTTTAATACTTTACCATTTTCTCCAGCAAAACCAGTTGAAGCAGCAATAGTAGCACCAGTTGGCATATCAGAATCAGCAACTAAATGAATTAAATTACATTCACCAGTTTCAGCAGCATTTTGTGCTTTTGTTCCACATAAAGCTTTTCTTAATCCAATCAATAAAGCTTTCTTTTCTGTTAAACCATTAGTAGTATCAGCATGTCCAATTGAAAATAAAGAACCGCCAGAGTCTGCGTCTTCAAATTTCAGCAAATTTTTCAATTGACCTACAGTGACACCTTTACCTGCTCCAGCAGAATGACAGTCAACTTTAAAGTAATGTTGTGCATCAAAGAAATTTGTAGCGGCAGCAACTTTTTCTCCAAAAACTTCTACATTACCAGAAACATCGAGTAAAATAGGTACATGAATAGTAGCCATTATAAAATAATATAATATTATTTTTAATACAAAAAAAAAATTATATTAATTTTCCTTAATATTCATACTGCACTTCTAATTCTAACGCAAAAGAAAAATCTTGATTGTTTATATTTATATGATGTCCATATTCATTTATCAACTCAACATGTAAACGCTCAATATTAACAGGACCAAAATATTCTCTTTTTTTTGTTATAGTATCAGAACCATCATCAAATAAAACAATATATTTACCTTCGCGAATCAAAATACGTGCTAAAATATTTTTTGACAAAAATGAATTTTCATATACACCTAATACAGCTTGATTTACTGATTTTTGAAAATCATTTATACAAAAATAAAAGTATTTTGGACCAGCTAAATCTACTAAACATTCGCTCACATATTTATTTTTACCTTTATACTTTATATTTCTAAAACCTAATAACCATCCCAATGACATCATGGGAGGTGCGTTTTCTTTTGTTGTATTTGTAAAATCCAATTCAAAAGGATCTCCGGTTGCTAAATCTCTTCTAGCTATTATACATCTACCACTTACAGTATCAATTTGAATTTCTATATCACTAAAAGGTTTATCATTGTTTGTTGTTTGAAAAGCGGTAAATTGTTCATTTACTGCTGTTTTCAGCGTATTAGATTGATAATTTCCTGTAGCAAGTTTAATTACAGTCGAACCCTGACCTAATGTCGAACCTACTCCTGCTGTAATTTTAAATATATTTGTTCCATCTAAATCAGAAACGGTATAAATAGAATTGGTTAGTTCTAAAGAGCTTAATTTCATAGATAAAACATTTTTAAATGGAACACTTAATTTTACACTAAAATTAGCTGGATCCGTTTTAAAATAATCTTTTCTAAATTTTGAATCTATGCTTAATAGGGTATTTACTGTCTTTTTTTTTACTTGTTTTGAACCAAACGTTTCATTTCTAAAATTATTCATATATATAAGAAAATCAATAAATAATCTTTATATTACTTTAATAATTCTTGACTTGTTTCTAATGCCCAAAATTGAATACCAATTGTTGGAAATATTTTAATGTAGGTTGCAAATAATCCACGATAAAATCCTTTTATACCTTCACGTCTCCATATTTTTTTTATACAATCACTAACACTATTATATACCGGTACCGAACTATCAAACCCCTGTAATTGCATTCTTCGTCTCACCAAATCTGTTGGGTATGTTATAGAAACAGACGATACACCGGTTAAACCACCACATAATAATTTTTGTGTATTTTTTTCAAAATCATTAAAAAGTGTTTTAAATCTAAAATAAAATAAATAACTTATACCAGAATATAAACCATATCCAAATAATGAAGCACCACAACCCTGATAAAACTCTCGAATTTTCATTTTTTTTATACAATCCATTAAATTTTTATAATGTGAATTGTTTGTTTGTAAACTAAATCTAGTTCTTATAGTTTCAAAAGGATAAATACAAAATACGGCTGTAGAACCTGCTAATATTCCGCTATATAAATTTTTATAATTTTCATTTTTAACACTTTTAAATGTGTTATTTTTTAAATGATTAAATACCGCAAAATTAATTGAGTATTGTGGTGCCAATCTTATACAATTTACACCATTACCTTTCCATAAGTAACGAATACCTTCTTTTTTTAATACAGCACGAATAGTAGAATGAGGTATAAAAGAATTTTGCAATTGCATTTTATATAATTCTAATGGGGCTGTCAAAGTTCGAGATAAAGAACCAGCAATAGCACCTGAAATCAAATCATTAAGCATTATATAAATTATATAATTATATTCTCAAATATGTTTGATTAAATTGATATAATAATATATTGATAATTATTATCAATGTATAAAGTATATTTTGATGGTGCTAGCAGGTCTAATCCAGGACCAGCTTCTTACGGTGTAACTTTAATTGACCTAAATGGAAAAGAAATTGATACAGATAAAAAATTTATTGGAAACGCAACAAATAATGTTGCTGAATATATGGGAGCTATTGCTGCTGTAAATATAGCAATAAAACACGGTATAAAAAAGATAATTGTATTAGGTGATTCTAACTTAGTTATAAAACAAATAACTAATGAATGGAAAGTAAAAAGTGAAAATCTAAAACAACATTTTAATGAATTAAAAAATGTTATTTCTAAACAACAATGGGAACACATTGAATTTAAACATGTTTACAGAAAATATAATAAACGAGCAGATCAATTAGCAAATGAAGCATTAGATGAATCAGGAAATTGATTTTAAAGCACTAAATAAATTTTGCTTTAACCAATTATAATAACATTTTTCTGTACAAAAATAATATTTATTATCACCAATAATAGCTGTTTGAACAGCATTATAAATGCGATTATTACAATATTTACTACCACAATATATTTTTTCTTCTTTCACTACTAAATTTTTTTCTGGAAAAGCAACGCTTTTTCTATGATTACAACATTGTAGGAAGTTCATTATATAAACTATACAAATACTTTTTATATATTTTGAAAAAACATATAAAAAAACAAATAAAAGATATACTAATGGAAAAAATGTATACAACAGAAATAGAAATGAAAGAATTTTTAGAAAACAAAAATTATATTGTTATTAACCCTGATACTAGTGTAAAATTATATAAATCATTAAGAGAAATACAAAATGAAATATTAGTTGATGCTTCAACAATATCTAAAAAGTTAAAATATACAAAAGGATGTTATTGTTTATCAAAAAGTTCTGGTTTTATATTTTATGTTCAAAAAATGAATTAATCTATTTTTTTGTTTAAATCAATCGGTGTAAATAAATTTATATCATCAGGACTATAATCATTGTGTTCTTGAAAAAATGATAACATACCCGGTGGTGGTGTTGATGGGAAAAAATTTGGTGGCATTTGCATTATTTGTTCCATTTCAAATTCAGGTAAAGAACTAGATCTTTCTTTTCTATTTTCACAAAAAGCATTTCTTCTTTCTTTTTGTTCTTCATCCATCAACATAATTGCCATGGCAGAATAGTTATGTAAATCTATTAAAGTATCGCGTACACTTTCATTATTAACCATTCTAATTCCTGTTGTTGTAATACTAGACAATCTTTCTATTTTATCTCCTAATCTAACAATAACTCCTACTGGACCATACCTGGCAAAAGAATCACCATAATCTTTATTTTTTTTTTTAAATAAATTTAAAGCTTCTTTATGAACTTCTTTCATTTGACTTACTCTGTCTACAGAACTCATTAAATATAAATGATTATTTATATTTAATATTTTTTAATTATAATTAATTTAACAAGAAATACCTGAATTTTCGATAATATTTTGTTTTAAACGCATTAAATAACGATCATAAGAACCATGTTTTTTATCTACACCATAATATTTTTTACCATTCAATTTTTGCTCTGAACTAGTATAATCTCCAGGTCCGCCTACACCTGTACTATTTGTATCAGAAGGAAAATCTTCAGCACACATTTTTTTGCCTATCAATCTCATACTACTAGGTAAACCAACAGTTTTATTTATTATACTCATTGTATTTGGACGAGTAGAGGTCTGTATCATTAAATCCATATTATAATAACAGTTTCCGCATTTTCTTGACATTTATATAATAAGATTATAAAATAAATTGAAAAAACTTAAAAATAAAATAATACAATTAATTGATGCCAAATGATAATATATTAAATACAATAAACAATAATGTAAAAAAAATTCTACATAAGTTAGATAATCTAGAAAAAAGAATATCAAATATAGAAATTAACGGTATATCGAAAAAAGTTAATTGGATTAATTATTTAGAAGCGAATTATAATGAAGAAAAAGATTTTGATTTCAAAAAATTTGCTCATATTGATATATTAGATAAAGAAATGGTAGATTTATATAATAAACATACAACAATTCAAAACATAGTATCTAATAAAATTATACGCAACATAGGTATTTTTGATGGAATCCATTGTTTTTCAAAAACACGTAGACATGACATTTTTATTAAAGAAAATAATTCATGGAGATTAATGGAATTAGAAGATCTAACAAGAATAGTTACTTTTATAAAAATTGGATTTTTCAAATGTACTAAAACATTTCCTTATGAAACACGACAAGAAAAAGAATTAATAGATAAGTTAGATAAAACAATATCACGTGAGATTACAACTACAATATTGCAAGCAGTAAAAAAAGATATATACAATACAATTAAAGAGTAATCTAAATTATATAATGAAAATGAATTAGAAATATCACAAGCTATTTTTTAATGGAACGTTTAATAACTGGTTCAATAGCGGCAATTATGGGCGTATTATCATTTACACCACAATTAGTTCACGCTTATAAAACTAAAAAAACAAATGATATTTCATATTTATTTATATGGTGTAATATTGGTATGAGTTTAGTATGGACATTATATGGATATTATGACGATGATTGGATCGTTATAATAACAGATGTATTAATATGTTTACAAGCATTTGTTTTGCTATTAATGAAATATTATTATGATAAAAAAAATAAATTAAATACAACAATAGTATAAACAAATATTTATGAAACAGAAAAAGTTGCGCCACATCCACATGTTCCATTAGCCAAAGGATTGTTAAAATCAAAACGTTGTCCCATGTAATCTTCTTTCCAATCAATTTCTGTACCTATAATTAAAAATTGTGAATGACCACATATAGCAAATGGTATACCAGAAATATCAACAACTTCATCTATTTTTTCTATTTTATTTGTAGGCTTTATTAAATATTCAAATCCTGAACAACCACCACTTTTTGCACCAAAAAATATGGCTTTATGATTCTCTAACATTTTTTTAAATATTGGAATGGTTTTTTTTGTAATTGTTATCATTATATTTGATTAAGATATTTTTTATTAAAATCCTCTAATGTTATTAATTTATTCAATTTTCTACCTTTTTCTGCCTTACCAGTATCTTCGTCAATATCATCAACAACAACTAGGAAAGTTTTACTACTGACAGATGAACCAATTTTAGCACCAACATCTAATAGTTTCTTTTCAAAATTTTTATCGCGAAATCCCGTGATGACAATTTTTTTATCATATAACGGATGATTTGTATCTAATTTTTTCTTTTTAATAACCAACTTATATTCCAATTTATTTTCTTTAATAAAATCCATGAATTTTTCAATATTTTCAACGAATAATGTTGCTGTTTTTTCAGCAAAACCATCCATTTCACTAATTTTTTTTATTTTTTTCTTTTTGCTTTCTGTTGATTGTAATATATCTGAATACATATCCAATATTAATTTCATTCTTGATTTTCC
>Ga0160422_10002614_pt1 | contig 11267 bp, 3 predicted proteins | sample Fk160mmetaG_FD_108192 | JGI IMG/M metagenome (GOLD analysis project Ga0160422, IMG submission 108192) | Marine microbial communities from the Central Pacific Ocean - Fk160115 60m metaG | ecosystem: Environmental > Aquatic > Marine > Oceanic > Photic zone | place: The Central Pacific Ocean... | reverse complement strand
TTGAGTATACAGAATGTATTTGGTGGCGAGCAACAGAAGCAAATGACAACCTTATGACCATAACGCTGAATGATAATTCCATTATACTCATCGACGAAGGCGGTAGCCTAGACACGGAAGTGTTCATTTCTGGTATGGGTGCGGGAAACCATAGCGGTAGTGTTGACTTGTCTGGGTCACAAATGATTTGGGTCACTCACAGCGATGGCATTACTTCTATTTCGGTCAACAGACCTCAGTAACTATCTGCCCATTACAGCATTGTGCACGCGAGTTTGAACTTCTCGCATGCGTGATTTTGCACCTAACTCTCTGAAAACTGAGAGCGCCCTCTGGAGATATTCCATCCGACGTGATTTTTCTGTTGCTACTGATCCTAAACGAATCAATAACTCTCCAATTTGCATGCGCAAATCATTGGCCTCTGCAATCACCAGTGCCTCTCTGAAATGCTCCATAGCCTCATCATTTTTACCTGAGTCTTGTAATACCTCTCCCAATAATATTGTGATGTCGACCATTGCGAGAATATCGCCCTCCTCGTTCATGGCTTCGAGGGCCTGCGAATAATGGTGTGACGCCACATCAGAGTCGCCAACCTTGGCGTAATACCGACCCAAAACTGCTTGAGACCTCGCATGAAGTTGTTTGTTGTTGAGTTTATCCGTCTTCTCGTATGCGTCAAGTGCATGGTTGCGTGCCCGTTCGATTTCACCAAGATCCATCAATGAACGAGCAAGAATTAATTGAGAACCGATTAATTCCTCATCCTCATTTTCTTGTAAAATTGTTTCAACTTCCTGATATGATTCCAAGGCTTTAGATTTGTCATTCTTCCTACGTAATATGTAACCCATATTATTGTAACAACGGGCAGCACCAATTGCATCTTTTAGTTTGATGAATATTTCTAACGCATCTCTGTGCATCGAAAGAGATTCGTCAAGATTACCTTGCTTGAGTGAAATATCGGCTAATGCTGATAATAAATCTGCCTGAGTATTCGCACTCTTTGTCTTTAATGCAGTTTCTTGAGCAGTGATAAAAGCACCTTTAGCATCCTCAAACCTTCCTAGCAATGCGAGAATCTCCCCCTTATACTGATTAATTTTAGTGGAAATTTCCGCTGATAAATCGGTCTGATCAAGTGAGTCGATTAAACCAAGTAGTTCCATATGACCCTGGGAAATTAAATTACTCCCGTTGTTGACTATTATTTCTGCAGCCTCTGTCATGTTATCAGAACTAACCAAATGAAAGATTAGTTCAATGGTAAAAACCGGTGCGTCAGTAGATTTGCGATACCAAGAACTGCACTTGTTGTGCAACTCAATTGTTAGCTTCTTGTCTAAGCTGCGCAGTAAAAATTCTCTAATAAGGTCGTGGACATCATAAACCTCGCTGTCAACCTGGCGTGCAAGTCCTTGCTCAACTAGAGAATCCAAAACATCGATATCCAACTTTTGTTCAGACAGAGCATCAATCGAAACTGGTTCTCTAAAAATTGATAACACTGACAATACTCTTTTTTGTTCGGCACTTAGTTTTGAGAATATTTCTACTGTCACATAATTCTCCAATGTTTCATGAAAAGCTGTTGCAGAAGCCCCTCGGTTAATCAACTCTAATACAAGCGGGTGACCTCTTGAAATACCGTGTATGTATAGCCACTGTTCGTCTTCTAAATTTTCAAAACTGCTCAGCAAGTTCCTACCAGAATCAGAATCTAAGCCATCTAGCGGCAGAACCAAACTGGCAATTCGACCTTCAGCATCTTTTGAAGGAACTACTGGCTTGAATGAGCGCGAAAATAACACGAGACCGATTTTCTCTTCGCTTCCCAACAATCCTAAAGCCATTGCTTGAAATGTCTGATGCAAAGTAGAATCAGCGACTTTATGAAAATCATCGATTACTATTAGCGATGGAGTTCCCTCAAGTGCGTTAATTAGTAGATTTGCTGCTTCTGCTGGTTTTGGAACCGGCGTAGTGGCAATGTAATCAGCAAATGTTGAATCGCCGATGTTAGCCAACCATTCTCCTACTGATTCAAAAAAAGACCTCGACCCTTCCCAGTCTTGACATCGGTGATACATCAAGTTTCTACGATGCATAAATCTCTCGATTAGTTTGCTAGCCATTGTTGTTTTACCAATACCTGCTATACCTGGCACCAATAATGTCGTAGCCCTAGCCTCTAACAGATTAAACATATTGTCAAGTTCCTTCTCCCTACCGTAAAAATGTCTTAGCCGTGGCAAGTCGCCCAATGCCGTAACTAACTGTTTTTCAACATGTTTAGACAGATCTCTCTCAATCAAATCAGCAGACAAAGTCCTTGAATCCAATATACAATTATCATCCATATACCGTATTATATCTACCGACCGCATGGTAAAAGGCAGTATAGTATTAATTTCACCGAGAGTAGAAGCTTCTATCTTTCCATCGCTCAATATACACCTTACGGGAAAAGCACGCAAATTATTCCACGTATCCTCTGCAAGATTTTTTCCTGAGTCGGTTAGGAAGTAGGCCTTTCGTTTTCTTGAAACTCCTTTAACATGGGCTTGTCTTTCAATTAAAAGCCCCTGATCTTTCAATCCAGCGATAGCTCTCGGCACATTTGATCGTGCAATGGCTACTGCATTGGCAATGCCCATTTGTGACAGCGAAAAAGGAACCTCCACACTATTTTTGTAATCCGAATAGTCGAGAAGATGAAGCAGGATTCGCTCCTGCACACCGGGTTTCGCATTTGCCATTTTATCACCCATCTATTGCTGTTCGTGGACATAATTCGGGTCTGGTACCCATTGGTTGTTTTGTGCATCCCATAACCATCCCGGGTGTTGTGAGGTTTCTTGTTGGATGGTTTGTTGTTGGGAAACTTGTTGCTGGACGACTGATTGCTGAGTAGCCTGCTGTTGCTGTCCAATAGCTGGAACTTGTTTTGCTTTAGCCCAAGCATACGGGTCTTGTTGAACAGGTGCTGCCATTGCTTGTTCGTCTTCTTCATCGTATTCTTCGAAAGTGAAAAAGAATGCCCCGACTCCAATAAGCACTGCAATTATGACTACCGCTATTATTGCATACAGCAACAAATTGCTACTTTCCGATTCAGACTTCGATGACAATTCAAACAGAGCATCATCTCCCCGCTCATCTGCGAATATTTGCCCGTCCATTTCAAAAACAATCTCACGAGTATCTTTTGAACCTAACTGGCTGGCACTAATCTGCATACTCCAAGTACCGTCGGCAAGGACTCTTGTCGAATTAATCAATTGACCAGATTTAGAATCAAACCGTGCCTTAACCAGACTATTTGGCAGTCCCTGACCGGTGAAAATAGCGGGTTCAGAGTCGCTTATGATACCGGTTCCGTCACGAACGACCTCAAAGCTAACAGACCTTACAATGACATTTACTGTGCGTGATAATTCCCACAAGTCACTGCCGTCAGTAGCAATGAATTTCAATTGTGCTAGTGACCATTGTGAAATATCGTCAGAGCGTGTTGTCGGTGGATTGTATGTGGCTATTCCTTCTGATGAGATTGACACATAGTCATAATACAAATCATCGGTAATCACACTTGGGTCATCGTAAACATCGAACCTCAACAGACCACCCTCGGGGTCTGTAAAGTACTGGTTAAGGTCAAATGTCGCACCTGCACCACATCTATCAAGGCTCTTTGAATTAGCATCGCAATAGACTACAACGGTATTTGCCCACCCCGTCGGGTCGAAGGATGGGGGTGAGTTGTCCACTGAGTTGTCAATAGTAATGAAACGAGTTTCTTCTTCAGAATATGATTCTCCATCAAAAGATCGAACAACAATCTCATAGGCTGAATTGTGAGGTAGATTATTTGTTTTCCAGATAGTGTTTTGGTTCCACGAAGTGTTAAACTGGCCGTCCTGAATTAGATTTTGCGTTATCGTAATTGTATTGGCTGCTGAACCACTGTCGCGACCGTTTTTGTAGATGTCAATATCAACCCGGGTGATGATACCATCATTGTCCCAAACATAGCCTGATACTGCAGTAGACTCGCTACCCCTGATAACCTCGTTGTTAAGTGGTTTATCCAGAGCAATATTGGGTTGTGCATTTTCGTTAGTTATCTTCAATCGAAGAGTTACTACAACGCAAGTACTGTCGCTTGTGTCATCTTTGCAAAAATCACTATCGGCAGCCCAAATCTTGAACGTGTAGTCTCCTGAGGCGTAGGTTCGATAATTCCAATCATACTGCCAAGCAGATAATGTTTCACCAGGCGCTGGAGTTAGGGCAAACTTTGAAGCAAATTGTGGACTTGACGCCTCAGTTATCTCAAACCAAATTTCTTTGATATCGTTGCCATTAACTCCGAAGTATGGGTCGCTCGCAGTTCCACTGAATGATACTACAGAGCCCTTGGGCGAGTTTGGGTTGTGTTGCGAATCTTGTGCTGGTGTATTAACAACAACCGACGGCGCCTGCAGGTTTAATTTGTATTTCTTCACGGTTATTGGTGAGTAATCAAGGCCATCAAACGACCTTATTCTAAAGGTGACATCACCTTCGCCCTCTGGATGATTTGACATATCATATTCAAATGCCCAGGTACTGAATGGGTGTATTCCTTGAGCAATAACTCCGCCAGAATTTGAAGTATCTACTGCTGATAACCATTCCTGACTACCCGGTGGTTGAATCTGGACATCTTCAACATAGCCGAATTGATCTTGCTGCGCAATTATGTCACTGGCATATGGTGGAGCCTCACCGTCCCAAGCAGTTCCCGAAAGTGCTACAATACGGGCAAATGAAGTCAGCTCAGGTTGCTCGACTGTTACACTAGGCGCCATATTCTGTAATGCTATTATGTCATCCACCGGGCCATTTAATGTGAAATCATATTCCATTGTTCCTTTGCCAAATTTAAATGCCTCAACACGATATTTTGGAATCTCTCGGCTGTTAATACAATCGCCATCATCGTCATCAGTTAGTGAATCACCATCATTGTCGTAACCATCAGAGCAAGTATTCTCATCAAGTGTTCTAACAATAGGAGGACCTCCAGAGGCGTTAGCAAGTTGCACTTGGACGTTGTTCTCACCCACGACGTGGTTGTTGTTGCGATCAAGGTAGAAATTACTAGCAAGTGTAACCTCGTCGGTGTAGCCTTGTGCATTGGTTGTCAAAGTGTATAACGGAGTTCCTACTGCATCCTTTATGATAACGGTGGCACCCTCAACATCAATATTTGCTGCTTTGACCCTGAATTTAACCAATTCTCCTTCTCTGACTTGATTTCCCCATGCGCTTTGCTGGTTCTTAACATGTATTTTACTGGAATCAAAGTTTTGCAGGCCAGCAAAAGATAATACTGTCGAGTTATTAACTAATTCTAGTGCCATAGGCATACCAGCAGGTGGCATGCTTGCCGTATTTGGTAACTTCAGACACTCATTTTGTACATCAGGGCATTCTGCACCGAGCCATTGAAGATTGATTGGATGTAATTCATTACCACCGGGGTCTGGTATGTTTTCAGACTGTATTGTTACCATCGACTCAGTAATATTGTAAACTTGCAATGCACCGACAAAGGTATTATTCGAGAAATATCCAATGGAACCAAATTTATTGCCATAGTTGTCATCGTGATGTGATATGTTTACCGCAAAACTTTCGGTTTGCATGTCATTATTTTGCACATTTACTATGCCACCTTTAATTCGCAATGCGTCACCGACATTGTTTTTCACCACGTTGTTGTACAATGTAGCGGAAGAGCGGAAGATATGAATGGCCGGGCATTCGAACTCACCACCATACATTTTATCAGACCTACAAGTGCCGGAGTTGTTCTCGATTACGTTGTTTTCCATATACAATCTAGACTCAGACGGCTGAATGCTTGGCCAACCGCCACCGTCTCGGTAATGGTATTCACCGTGAACCACTGCTTCCGCAGCGGTGTTAGAAATGCTATTACCGACTGCGGTTACCTCTGATGTTCCATAAATCCACAGACCATTATAGCCACCAATGGGCCCTATGATATTGTCATATAGTTCAACAGTTGATGAACGAATAGCAATTCCGGAGCCTTGCTCAGCACCCGATATTGTGTTTCTAGATGCTGATACTATTGCTTGATCAAATGCAGTTATGCCAGCGCTTTCTGCCGTAGTTATTGTATTATCATTAATGGTTAGGGTGTGTTTAATCAGGCCAGTTTGTTTAAACCCGTTTGTATTTACTGCAGCACAATTTACATCGATAGTGGAATTGATTATTTCTCCTGAGGATTGTTGGAAGAACACACCAAAGCCATTGTCTGTTATACTCACACTGTCCAGTGAGATGTATGAGTTTTCGACGTTAATCATGTTTATTCCGCTGGGTGAATTTCCGCATGTCCCACCAGCATCTCCAGTGAATGTTGAACTTGAGATTCTAATCGGATCTGATATCCCAGCGCCAGCACCCAAAGCATCGATTGCATATGTATATCTTGCAGGTAAAGTATACCCATCAACACCCAAAGTAAAAGTTGAATCGGTAATTGTTGGATTCGCTAATTCAGTCAAAAAGATATTCGAAGAATTAACATTGGTGAAGACAAGTCCGTTAGCAGTTGTTTTTGGCCCGTCAAATACTAGTGCAGCATATCTTACATTAGGATTATTACCAACAAAGTAGATGTATTCATAGCCAAAGGCATTCTCAAAGTTGACAAAATTGAATCCTGTTTTTGCCTCGTCTATCGTGTTTCGTATAACTATGCCAGAACCGCATGCAGCATCCACGCTGCCGTAACAATCCCCGCGAACTTGATATTCAGTTTGTGATGGCAAACTCCATGCAAACGTCACAGCATTTGAAGCTGAGCCATCCGCCGGTGCACCACAGATTCTACCTGCAACGCAAATCGCCCCACGCACATCAATGTACTTGCCATATGGAATATTGATCGTTGCACCGGCGTTAACGACTAATGAGGCACCGGGTGCGACAGTTACGTTGTCAGTTAATGTATGGGTTCCAGTCCAGGTTTCCTGACCATTGAGTAGTCCTTCAGTCGTTTGATTAATTACGGCTGCAGACGCAGTCGGAACAGATATCATGGATAGCATAACGGACATAAACATTAGAGCTACCATCGACAAGCTTTTTTTCTTTAAATTAGAAGACATTGCTACCCCTCTACAGTTCGCTATCCAATAGAAGAATATAATACTGCGGGAGCAGTGTTTTTTTTAATAATATCAAAGTGTGACAAAAGTATCAAAAATAGTTCAAAAAAATGACGAATTATTGGCAAGTTGGTAAGCCTCTTACCTGCTCTAACCAACTGCCAGCATTCAATTCACCGTATCCAGTTTTGTCACTATGCAAATCTCTGCCGCCCGACGAACTAAGTCGTAGGGCTTCCTTCACCATATCGACACAAGATCCATCTGAATCGATAGCAGGTTTCACTCTTGGCTGATCTTCTAATATCAGCGCTAGCGCAGCAGTGACAAATACTGTGGCGTCAGATGTTCCACTACTTGAATACCAAGTGTCACCCCGTCCGGTTGACACAATCATATGTCCTGGCGCAATAACCTCCGGTTTCATGTTTGGGTGTTGCCTTTCTGTGCCATCTAGGGTAACTTGTGAACCGACAGAACTGTTTTCCCAAACAGTGCCGCCTTTAGTAGAAGCCCCAACTGATATTGCTCTGGCCACATTACTGGGCACTGAAACTTTCCCGTCATCATTCGGCCCGCCATCATTTCCCGCTGCAGCAACCACAAAGATGCCTCGATCAACTGCCTTTCTAGTTACCGAAACCGACGGCCCTTCACGCTGCATGCCATCAGTTTGGGAACCTCCCAGTGATAGAGAGATTATGTCAGCAAAAAATTCTTCAATACACCAATTGATTGCCTGGGCAACAACAGTTTCATCAGCAGTATTCTTGCCAGTCCCGTCATCACTCAATGCTGCGACAATACCTAAATCAATTCCCTTTGCCATACCAATTTGGTGTGATTGTGCGATTAGTAAACCTGCCATCAAGGTACCGTGAGCAGATGAGCCATAATCTACTGGCTTTGATGAATCGCCAATCATATCCTTGAAGGTCACTTGAATGCCATTAAACGCCGGGTTTGACAAATCTATACCGGTATCAACAATACAAACCCTTACCCCTTCGCCAGTTAATCCATCAAGCGAAGAATCAGAAAAACCGGCTTGGTCAGCAGCCCATTCTGATTTAGCTGGAGGGAGTTCAACTAGAAGGATGCCAGACTGCCAAATCCACAATAACAACACTGCAAATATCGCGAATAATATCCCGTTGGTAATCAAAAAGGTTTTCCGTCTAACACGATTAATCGGCGTTGGCATGGCTGGTGCCCAGCCAGTGACTTCCGCCCTCCAATCATCTTGAAAACCAACGGCAGATGGGTCAATAGCCGACAGTATCCTGTCATCATCCGGTTCAGGCAACAATTCAACGGAGTCCAAACTGCTCATCCATTCACCAAACGTAAGAATGGATGGCTAACATTTAATCTATTGTCTAAATTCAGAACCTTGACGAACTTTTATTGCGTGCAACCTTCAACCCACCATAGACTACTAGTATTGTTAATGCAATAATTACAATCATAAACCAAGCCGAAGATGGTTCCGCAGTATCCAATATGGTTTCCTCTTGGTAGTCGAATGGTTCGACAGACCCTTCAACAGACTCACTATCTTCGCCTATTATGTCAACATGTATCTTGAATCTGTTAAATTTCTTGGAAGATTCGTCAAGTGTAAACGTTGCATTGACGGTTTGGCCAGGCGCCACACTGATTGTTTTGTTACCAACTATCTTCAATATTTCATTACCCACATCGTTGGTTAAGTTAACAGAAACTAGAACATTGCTTGCCGCTTTGAACCCGCTATTGGTCACTGGAACGACCAGCTGACCTGGTTGGCTTTCATAGACCTTGGTCAATTCTTGTGATAGTGTTTGATCAACACTCAAATCAATTCTTGCTGATTGTATGTCGAATTCTTCGGTTTCAAATGTTGAGCCATCCTCGCTAGTAATGGTAACTTGTGCCTGAATTCCCGAGGTAAATGATTCTGGAGCAAAAATGGTGAATTGCTGCGTTCGCTGATCATTCTTTGAGATAGTTAACGTGCTTGAGGTTGGAGTTATTTGCCAGCCTTCTGGTATATTATCGGCCAGTGAGATATCAAAGGTGTCATCACCATTACCAGTGTTGGTAATAGTTACCGAGAATGTCCCACTACCGCCAGGAACCACGCCTGTTTCTGTAATCGCATCGGTAATTTCAACACCATAGTATTGAGGAACCTTAATCCTGAAATCAGTTTGACTAGAGATTCCAGTTTCGCTTGTTACTTCCACCTTGATTAGGTGTCCGTTATCAAGACTCAGAGACTCAGTAACATTTGGTAGTATAATTCTCATCTGGACAGTTGCTTCATCGTTGACTGATGTATCACTTAGCGACTCGCCGATTCCAAGAGTTACTTCCGTGGTTGTTGTCCAGTTTGTTCCGTTGTAGAATTCAACAGTCCAAGCATCCGAATCAATAGCGTTACTTACCAATCCTCCGACTGTCAAGACATCACTGGTTTCTGTGCCGTTGTAGGTAACATTCAGATTCATTTCTATTGTCCGATATTCATCTTCGTCAACTGTTGGTGACATCATAGATACTTCGATGTATGATGCATTTCTAATTGATGACTCATCAATCGATATAGTTGAAGCTGAATTTAACGTTCTAGTGTAAGACATTGTAACATCGATAATTCCTTGCTCAACGGTGCCAAAGGAGTTGGCAGAGTATGCCATTTCTAATTCCTTCTCGTGCTGGATTGTGATAAATTCAGAAGACAACTCAAAGTCACCAACTGGCAGTAGTAGTTGAAGGTCGCCAGTGGAATCAAGTGTGTAATTCCATGCCGATTCCATACCAGTATCGATTGTTATCTCAACCGGTTCAGTTAGATACATATTACCACTACTTTCTGAACCAGCATGGTGCTCAAACAAATCGATATCCTGCCAAACTGTATCTAAGTGTAGGTAACCTCCTGATGCCATCTCCATCGTCAACTCGCCGCCATCTTCAATGCCCGCATTGAGATGACCGACTGATATGCCACCAGTATTCTCATCTTGCACCAAACTCTCGACTACTACAATCCAGTCTCCCGGCTCAACACTTGCACTCCATGTCAATTCGCCATCCGCATAGGTTCCGGTAACCGATATCGGCGCTGTATCCCTACTTGATTCTGGATATAGCGTAATTGACGCTCCGGTAAGACTTGCTTCTGAATCTTGCATGACTGATGTAACCACCCCGCTCACATCGACGTTATTTGCTAATATCGAAAGGTCTTCAGAGATGGATTCCTTGTCAACAACAATTCCTTGAGTTTCGTTAGTTAGATAGTAACCAGTGGTATAGCCTGTCTTTTCGACAGAAACATTGAACGTTGTCATAATTGGAACCATTTGAGACCAAACACCGAACTCGTCAGTGTTGACGTTATACGAAATCAAACCGTCAGTCGATTCGATTGTTACGTTGGCGCCTTCGACAACTTCTATGACATCGGCTCGCTCATTCTCATTGAAATCCCAATAAATCTTACCACCAATCAATACCTCAAGGTCTACCTCAACATCACCTAATTCCACATACTGGACATTGGTTGCATCAATGTTGTAAATTCCCTCTTCAATAGTCCAACGCTTGTCGCTGGTTTCCTTGAGAAGACTCAAACTCCAACTACCAGGCATTATCATGTCTGAAACATTTCCTGATTCATCACTTGCTGCCAGTGTCACATTACCATAACCATCATCGCTAGTTGCGAGTATTCTTGCATTGTCGACATAATCACCAGTCAGCTTTTCAATCATCGTCAGATTAATTGATACTGCTTCGACTAAACTGAGTTGCTGATCAGTACGAGTAGAGGCGTCGTCATCGATTGAAATAGGGTATCTAAGCGTGTAACTAGTGTTCTCAACATCTCTTGGTGCAACGACAATCACCCAGTCTCCTGCTGGTATATACTCGCTAAAGTTGCCAACATCATCGGTAATGGCCGATAGCCATTGGTTGTTTGATTCATTGTATAACAGGAACTGTATATTCGAGAAGTTATCCCCACCTGCTGTCATCCTACCAGTGAACAATCGCTCATCGCTCAACTCGATGTGCAGA
>Ga0160422_10002613_pt1 | contig 11270 bp, 15 predicted proteins | sample Fk160mmetaG_FD_108192 | JGI IMG/M metagenome (GOLD analysis project Ga0160422, IMG submission 108192) | Marine microbial communities from the Central Pacific Ocean - Fk160115 60m metaG | ecosystem: Environmental > Aquatic > Marine > Oceanic > Photic zone | place: The Central Pacific Ocean... | reverse complement strand
CCCTACGCTAGGTGTAGGGCTCGCAAAAACTATATTGAAAAAAATTATGCAGTCGCACACAAATGGGCAGGCAAACATCCGCTTCGAGCCGCATGCGACTCAGTCTCGAGAGAGTGTCCTGCTGCATCGAAAATACATCGCGCAGGTTCTTGGGCGCACGGAGGTATCGATTCTCGAATTTTTGAGCGGTAAGCTCGACCAGGCTTTGCCTTCTTGGTGCGAGGAGTACTATGTTTTCAAGGCTGGGCTTCGTCAGCTGATCGCAGAGCCATGGGAGTCGGATCTTGAATGTGATTTAAAAAACGTGGCAAAACCTCACTACAACCTTGCCCTGACACTGTTGCAAGACAGAAGCACGAAGGGTGGGGAACCCGCGTTTTTTATGCCGCAAACGTACAATGCCGCGCGGTACTGTCACCCTAACCAGACAGGGGCCACTGCGAGTGTGAGGGACTCTACCAAGGGAAAGGTTAGCTTTGCGATTATGCAGCCGCTTGTGGTACACCGATCCCTGTTCACCGAGCTGAGGAGGGGTTCTGAAACTCTAACTCCAGAACTAAGAACAATTTTTCACGCGGCTTTGACCGTGGCCGGAGGATATGACAAGAAAACGGTGGTATTAGGAGTTCATGGTACGGGCCCGGAAACCGTGCATTCTTTTCATCATGATGACACAAATACGACCTATTCGATTCAAAACCCAATGTACGTGGATCAGAGCCAGATTCAAAGCTTATTTGGTAAATTGATCGAGCAAAAAGAAGACCCGATATTTCCGCACACAAAAAAGCTTCTGCAGTGGGATGCCACGACAAAATTAGAACAAGTGTTAGCATCTACGTAGGTTTTATCTACATAAAATCAAAATTGCTTGTCATTTTCCGTCTACTATGTCATCCCCTTCGTCTGCGGATGATGCTGACAGGGTGATTGCGTTGTCTATTCCTGTTTTAGTTGAAAATACCGGCAAGCTGATCGGACCTGGCGGTAAACAGTCAGAGTTTATTCGAAAGCAGTCGCAAGTCAGTGTGTTTTCAATATGCGACCGCAAGTTCTCCGCGTACGGGCATGACTGGGTCAATTGCTATGTGCGCGGTAACAGACGCGCGGTGCAGCTTTGCTGTTTGTTGATGGATTCCACGATAAAGCATTACCATGAGCGGGCCTTGCGTAAATTGAATGACCAGCTTCAAAGCGCGTTGCATCGCGTACAGGAACTTGAGGAGAAGGTTGGGGAAATGGACCTGTGATTTCAAGTATATAGCTCTAAAAAATTTATCATCAAAATGGAATGCATCAATACAATCGAAACAAGCGAGTCGGCCTTGTACGTGCTTTCTGCGGTGGCAGCTATACTTGCGTACTTGGCAGCTTCAGTTAAAAGATGAGTTTAATTTTATTTCAGGACATAGAAACATTTTATGACTTATTTGTAAATGCGCTATCGTTCACCATCGCGATAAATGCGGTAAACAGTTCCGCGGATGTCGCAGACCTGCTCTTACTGGCTGGGACCGCCTTTGCCGCTTTACTTTTTGGCCTTATTTTACAAAACATGATTATCCCTTTACTAAAGTACGTGGATAAGTCCCAGCAAGACGATAATCTGGCGTCTTTCGTGCTTGGCCCTTTACGCGCAACCAAGTTCTTAATTGAGAAATTTAACCGGGTCGTCACCCACTTCTTGTCGACCACGCTTGGGCGATGGCTATACGTCACTCTTGGCAACGAGGACATTCCTCAGACAGATATCATTTTAATTACTTTGGTGACGCTGACGTTGGCATGGCTAATATCCGTGAGTGCAGGTTTTATTGAACCAATTAATAAAGTGTACCCACCCTCGAATAACGACTTAAAGATTTCAATTGAAAAAGTCAGCGAGCGGCTAGCACGGCTTGAAGCAAGAAGCTCTAATTATTTTGCTAAAAAATCAAAAGACGACTAAATACGCGTTGAACATTCGCCTTTTGTTAGCGGCATTAAGTGCGCCTCGGTCGTGAAAACATGGGTCAACGGCGACACGTCTTGAACCGAAAAAAGGAGAAAATATTTTAAAGTTTCGGCAATGAAAAAAGAGGGCATCGACCCTGCATCTTGGTACTCTCCGCTCTGCCACCGGGGGCATTTTCCATCCCGTAATGATACTCCGCAGTACCCTCCTAATGGGCGTTTGGCGTATTTATTGATTGCCTTCATTATTTTTTCGGCCTCGAGTCGATAGGTATTCTCGCCTGTCACGAACCAAAGCATGTACAAGCTTTCCATCACCTCTGGCCGAAGCTTCGTGTAACCATGTTTAAAAGTATCTTCCGCGCCGAGGCCCGTCGGCGTTTTGTACAAGGATAAACAGGTTGACATTGACCGTAACGCAAATGCCAGATGATAGGTAGGGCCATTGTATAGGTAGCTCAGTGCCAGCAAGCCAGGAAAGAAACAATCAAGGTGGCCTTTGGGCATAACATCTTGGGATATAAAGTTGGAGACGGCCCCATTAAAAACTTCTCTCGCTTCAATTTTTATACATCCCCCCAAAATCCAGCTTTTTAGCAAGTACTCCCAAAACGAGTCGCTTTCCCCCCCGTACGAAAACCGACCATGAAGCGGTTTTGCGCGGAAGTCCACATGCGATATCAGCATATTTGAATTTGCTTTTGCGGATTGAATGAGTGCTCCAAATGCATGTTCGGCTGCTGCTCTGTACGTCTTGTTTCCCGTGATGCGGCTGAGTTGCGTGAACTCCAAGATGTTGCTGCCTGCCACGGCAATTGACACCGAACTCTCTTTCACACATTCTCCATGGTAAAGGGTGGCACAAGGTAAAAGATCAAAGGCCTTGACAAGTTCATCGCCTACTCTTACAGCAGCGCTTTTGTAGACGTCATCTTCTGTCAGCGCATGTGCCGACAAAAGGCCCCCAAGAATGCGGATTGTAGCTTCAAAGAAATTGGTATGCCTTGAGGGATCCACCCTGGCGCTGCGAACAAAAGGTAAGGCATCGCTGTAGTCCACGTTGGCAAGTATCAGGGTATCCAAGCTGTCGATTGCGGTTGCGGCCATGTGCATCCCATCGTCGCCCCCACTGGCAAAAGGCGTGAAAACAAGCTTGTCCCAACCAAGGGCGTTATTGCTGTACCCTAGCCATGCCCAGACAATGGCTTTCGTGGCCGCCATAAGTATGTCTTACAGATTGATTGGCACCCAGTGCGGTACGAACTGAACAATACGTTCGATTATTTCGAGCGGCAATCCCGAGCTGTCCAAGGCGTTCAACAATTGAATGCGATAAGCAATGTACTTGTCGCAAAAGTTGGCCAAGGTTATGCGCTTCCATGGTGTAAATATTGAGTTTGCCACGCAGGTAACAAACTCGTGGCTTGCTTTAGGGAGCTTTGTTTTAAATAATAATCTGGGTTGCGTGACTAAAAGCTTCCAAACATGCTCTCGATACGCCTTAGACCCTTCTCCCGCCCTTAGAGTCCCCGCTCTGTGAAAACGTTTAAAATTTGGTAAATCCCTTGCGATGATTAGCACCTCCAATAACGTAAAATTAATATTTTTATTAAAACTTAGCTTCTGGCAATTTCTGAATAAACGCATCGCGGTAGCCATGGCTGAGTTACCAACGTAGATTTCGGTTTTGTGGGTGTATTCAATGCTTCTAAATTTGAGCTTAAAGCCCGGCCCAGGAAAAAGCCGTGTGATCGCAAGGGAGCTAAAGCAAGCAGAGCTGTAGAGTTCATAATTCTGAGTGTTCGAAGCAATAGCCAGCATACTTTCTTGCCTTTTTACAAGTACGTAAATGTCTTGCGCGGCTGGACGGCCAGCGTGTTTTAAAATTGCATCCTACGTGCGGACAAACGTAGTCAGAACCTGAGATCGCCTTGACCTTTTCCGCATCCTTTGGCGACAGTTCAGTAAGAGGCACACACTTGCGTAAAGCCACGTGGCGTGCAAGATCGCACCGATCGAAGGCTAAAAATTTACCACACGCACAAAGCCTTTTCTGATATGTTTTCTTAGTAGTCTTGTTGCTTGCCAGCTGCGGCGATTTTAGCTTCGCTTTGAGTTGGTGTGGTAGCAACGCTTTTGGCATTGCGGAAATGTCCACGTGAACACTTCAAAGCTATAAACGCAGAAACTATTTCTATTTTTAGAAGAATGAGGGTATTTTATTTATTTTTATTTTTTCGGCTAAATCTTGCGGATGAGTGCGATACAAGTTGCGCTGACCGGGCTGCATGCGACGCAAAAGCAGACGCTTTTCCCCATGGCTTTGTACTGAATCAAAACGAAGGTACTTACTTGGTCGACCGCCCAAACAAAGAGCTCAAGGCTAAATGCGCTGTCGGCTCTTCCGTCTACGAATCATCTCATGCTATCCGGACCCTGATGATCGATCAGCCAATCTTGGATAAAAAAATTGTAACCGGGTCTTTCGCCACGCATTGCTTCAACGCCACTGTCTCTGGAACTTGTCCGCTTTTTCACGCCCTCGACAATTCGGAGTTCCATGATTGCTATGTTGAGTGTAACAACAGCGAACCGGCCATCGAGATCAAAGGCCGTAATGTGATTATAAATAATGTTAATGTGGCACCCAACAAGTTTTTGGCACGGGCAATCGACAATTACTACATAGATATTGGCAATGTGCAAATTTCTAACAGTCATGGAGTCATTGTATTCGGAAACGTCGGGGGTACCAGCTTGATTCAAGTGGCGTGTAGGGAGAATGAAACCTTTGACACATTGGTGGTGACCCAGCGCACTGCGAATGCGCTTCAACCGACAAAATGTTCTCAGCTTTCGTTGGACGCGGTCTTAAGCCCGTTAGGCGTCCAATACGAGATTGATTACCTGTACCGAAATGCAGAGGTAAATCCAAAAAATGAAATGATGCGATGGGGCCTGTTTCTGTATGGGCTCTTGCTAGTAGTTCTCTTACTCTATACTTTTGTGACACGGGAAGCACAAATTCGGAAAATCATTCTTGGCTTCAAATTCTTCGAAATCAGAACCGCTTTGGATGCATTTTCGTAGAGTCAACAAAGCCCCCACATCATAGAGACAGTCACTGTTTCGAGGTTCCCGGAAAACCCTTGCTTAGCCGCGCATGCCTTCACCCCTTCCGTGCCCCCGCCATGCACACAAAGCAGACCAGTAGCATTGCCACGGGTGACGCAAGGACGGGAGTCTGCCCGCTTTTTCTTGGCAACGTGGAAACAGGCACGAACGTTATTTTGACGGTGTTTTCCATCGATAATCAAGCGTTTCTCAAGTTCTCGATTAAGAATTTCGAGGGAGGTATACGAAAACACCTCTGCGAGTTGAAACCGGAGTTGGTAGCTTAAAGGAGCAGTTGAAGCCAGAGCTGCCTTGACACATGGAGGCATGGCGCGTACGGTTTTCGGCCTTTTTGCGCGTCTAAACTTTGCCTTGACCATGTTTTCGATTGCCCGGCTAGGCCAATCCTGTCGCTCTTGCAGCAATAATCGGCTTTTTCTTACTGCAGTCTTTAAAAAAGCGTGGGTTAAGCGTATAACGGCTTCATTTACAAAACATGGCGCCAATAAAATAACGCCTTTTTTTAATTGTACTATTTTTGGATTATGCAATAGTACTGGCAATAGTTCCCACTTTTGCCAAGTATAAGTTCCATTTATGCACTTCCAGCTGTCCCCGTCGCTGAGTAAGCAAAGTGCGATGTGGGGTGGGGGGCAAATCACCCTGCCAAGCATGGATTTGTCGTTGTGGACAGCAGCGTCAAGCAGATTGTTTGGGTGAACTTGAATTTTTTTTTGGTACGCGCTGAAGACTAAGTCGTGCTTACCGCCTTTCGACCGTATGTACTCCACAGCTTTGGCTTCCGACATTGCGAGCTCTTCTGGATACTCCCAGATCTCGATGTCCTCAACACAGTCTTCAATTTTGGTCCCAAACATTTTATCTGCATAAATGATTTGAGTGTCTCGGCCGATTGCCTGGAGCAACAAAATGTCAGCGACAGGCACGTCTTTGGGGTGTTTACAACGGATTGGCTCGCCGGGTCGCCAGTCCAATGATACGATCGTGCCATATTTTTCGAGTGTAGACCAAAGCTTCATTGGGGACGTGTCTTGCGCAGGTCTGCATGCAAAAATGATTACTTCGAGTACTTTATTGCTTTATCATCAACAGCTAGGCGAATTTCCACTCGTGACGTTTGAGTATGATGTTGCTCTCATCAATGTGTCTGTGACCACGACGCGGGAAGTGTACGTGCTCTTAAGACGATGCGAAGATGATTACCATCTGCTAATCAATTTAGAAGACGTTTTTTTGAAGCCGCCTTTAGTTCTCGGGCCACAGCAAATAATCCTCGTCGAAAACTCCATTTTTGTCATCGACCAAGGATGTCTCTGGGAAAGCGGGCTTGATACGATTAGCTGGGTCTTTCAAAAAAAGGTGCAGGCGCAGGATGCGCTCGTGTCTGGTGTAAATATGGGCCCTTGGAGTTGCATACCTGATTATCGCTACGCGCTTGTCCGTGGTTCGGAGGTCGAGTTAGACGATGGCCGGGTGCTCAAGTACGAATCTGGCGTGCTCGGTATAGCTCTTTTATGTGGCGGCGTCGTGACTTGGTCTGGAAATTCTATATTTATCGGGGAAGACAAGGTTTGCGACGCCCCTGTCGGTATGACATTGTTATACGTAAGGGGCGAAAACGTATACGCGTTGGTAAATGGCGAAAGTCTTATTTTCAATCAAGATGCCATCAGCCACTACCGCAAGCCGCGAATCCCCCTCTGCTTCTAAATCCGCCAACGCGAACCGTCGGCATCGAGCCTTTGTCCCGAAATCGCAGATCAAGCGGACGATCATCTCGCTATGCAACGGCAAGGGCTCGCTGCGCGTGCAAGGCGCGGCTGCGGATCTTTTGTCTTCTTCAATGGAGGACTACTGTAACGATATTCTATCGCTGGCGATCAAGCTCATGACGTACAAGAATCGGCGTACGCTCACGGCCGAAGACGTCAAGTTTGCGAGCGCCATTAAACAGTCGAATTCGACGGCCCCATGTCAGGGCTTGGAAGGGCTCTGTTCTCAGAGCCCCACCAAAACATCCTCATCAACCAACTCGCCGACGAACTAGCGCGAGCGGATGTACAACGCTTGACGTCAGCGATTCACGACGAAACTGCGTCTGCTGAGCCCGTCTGGACAAAGGAGGAAGCTTACCGGATTGCGGGGTTTTATCAGCAGGTTGTCTTGAACGGGAACCCGCTTACGAAAACCTTCGCGATCTTAGTTGCGTTGTACCTTTCTGAAGACGTTCGGCGTAAGGTTTGCGCATCGACCTCCGTGCTCATAGCCAGGCCTTATTTCGAGAAATTCGAGGAGAGACTACATTTTTACCTGTGTGGCAATAAAAGTCATTCCGCCCTTCTTCCTTTAGAAATTGTATTACGTGAATGGCAGTTTTATACAAAGCTTTGTACAAAATAAATACTTAAACCTCAATCATTTTATGGTTTGCTATTTTGATATAGAAACAGATGGCCTTCATCGAGGGGCTCGCATCACCTGTGCAGCCACCTGGAGCGACGCCGGCGCGCTTCTCTGGCATTCTAACTTTGCTAGCTACATGAAGCTGAGCGATCTTACCCGCCTCATCGACTTTCTCTGCCAGCAATCCCCGCTCGTGACCTTTAACGGCGCCAATTTTGATTTCCGCGTGCTTTATTATTGCACGCTCGACCCACGTGTCCTGCAGCTTGCAAAATCGCACATTGACATTTGCCTCTGCTTTGGGGCGAGCAAGGGGTACTTTGGATCGCTTGACTCCTTCATGCAGGGATGTAACATTCCAGGCAAAAGCGGCTGTGGTGGCAATGCGATTGACCTCTGGCTGCAGGGGTCGAGGGAGGACAAAGTCGGAATCTTGAATTACTGTAAGAACGATGTGCGATGCTTAAAAGACCTGTACGTCCGCATGATCCGTAACAAAATGAACGTGTACCGCCAGACAAAGTCCGGCCGGCGGCAGAAATGGATACCGAAGCTTGACACGGTAGATCAAGCATTGAAGCGATTTAAGCGCAAGCCCCCTGACACAAAGTGGATGGCAAGTCCCCCCAAAATTGATAAAGTGCTTGATTGGATGCGTGAGATACCTCCCTTGGCGTTACAGAGATATTCAGGCATGTTGCATGATACAAAGCTGCATCAATGCGCGCGAGCAGCAGGCAGCCTTGCTGAATTTGATTGCATGGTAGCTGAGGAAGTATATGCCGCTCTTGTTCAGGATTAGTAAGCAGCATGGTATTTGATTTACCGAGTACTGTTGAAGTCTGTGAGTGCACTGGTGGCGGCATTCGGCTATCAGGCCTCCGGCAAATTGATTTTGAGTCATTGTACGAACGCGTAGCGGCCGTCAACAAAGTGGTCCAGATTGATGATGGTCGTGTGACATTGTACCCTGAACCCGCAGAAATGATCGAAGGGGCCGTGCTGCCATCCTTGGAAGATCTGAAAGAGTTTGTTGGGGCAAATACCGAGCACATTCAGGCCTCCGGGGCGATCGCGTTTCACACCTTACAAAATCCATCCGTTGGCAGCACCAATCTTTTAGCCGTGCTGCGATACCCGAACGTGCTGAAGATAACTATCGATGACAACTTTTTAGTCGTACAAGTGCTACTGCCATCCGAAATTAAGCAAGGTATCGCACACCAAAAGCGGACGGGGCAGCTCAACCGGTCGAAGCGTATGAAGAAAGCTTGGCCAAAGTCTTTCAATTGGAAGCGCCGGCGACAACAGGGATGGATGCAACGCATGTTTGCTACTAGCGGGAACAAGAAACAAGGGTGAGATGTACGCCACAATTCAAGCCTTACAAAAATGCGGCTTAATTGAAGTGGATTGGCTAAGTGCACATAAGGAAGAAAGGCACAAACATGAGCATCTTTTGACCAAAATACACGGATTTATTACAATCTACACTTTACGGCCTCCTGTGACGACCCTTCTTAAAGAACAATATTTACCGAGGCCAAAAGAGCTTGCCATTGTGCAAAGAAAGCCGCCGGGGCAGTCGAACAGTGTAATCGTCAATGATGGCTTCGTGAAGGTGACCCCAAACATATACCGGTCCCCTTTGGACGATTGCTACATTTTTGATACTAATGATGAGCTCACACACTACTTAATCGTAGAAGGTAAAAAACCTTGTACTATTCTTCAAAGCGAAATTTCTAAAATTATAAATCAGTTTTCACTTTGCCCCTCGTTTCCAAAAGTCTTATGGTCAGAAATAGCCTTGGATCGCGTTCCGCTCTATGTTCAACGATTTAAATCGAGCTGTAAATTTTTCGGTAAGGGTTGGTCCGTCACTATTACGTTCTGTCCGGATACTGTACTGCGGATTACTGCATGGGATGGCATTTCTACACAAGTTTCGTGGGACACAGGAGAAGCTTATATTTTTACGGAGGCTACCCCTACGCTTGTCTTGACGCCAAAAAGATCCTTGACTAGCTTTTCTTGCGATATTGATATCATTGAGCCCTTTGCGTGATGTTATGCCGCAAGCGCCTTAACAGGGTTGCACCTGCCATAGAAACCCCGAGTAGTCAATTACAGTTTCGCACTGTACTTCTTTTGATTATTACTTTGCTGTAACATGTTTTGCTAGCTTGATCTCCCTAGGTTGCACCCGGCAAAAGCAAGAGGGTGGACTTCTGGTGCTCGGTCTCCTTCAAAGTGAACATGGCTTAGCTTAGGGCAGTCAGCAAAAGCGTGAGCCTCGATCACTTTTACTGATGCCGGAATACGTACGGACTCTAGATTTTCGATATTTGCATACCTTTTAGTTTTAATTGTGTCAATTGTCCCTGGGTGAAAGGAAAGGTGAATCGCCTTGTGCTTGGTACGCGCGATATCGAGTGGGTTGTTTACGTTCAATTTCACATTCATTTTTGTCGTTGCTTGATTTAGAAAAAGTGCACACATAAATATCAAACTGATGTATGTACCGAATGAAGACATCCCATTGGTAGTGATCACGATCAGCTTAACTATTTGCTGTATCTTCACAGTTCTGTGGGGAGTATGGTTTGTGCACCGGACTCCTCTTTACTCTGAACTTCCGGAACAAACGAAAATTCGTTCGTTACTCGAAATATCTGAGGACCTGAGTCCCCAAAGAACACTACAAATGCAACTTTTGCGCCAGTCGTCGAGTAGTGGCGGACATATCGACGCGCCTGCCCCAGCGCATTTGCGATCGTAGCCGTTTTCGGATTACCACATTTGATTTCCAGTATACAACATTGCCCGATGATTATGTCTGCGCGCTCGATGCCAATGGTTAGTTTTTTATGTCCTAATGGGTACAGAATTGGAATGTCGACCTCTTCTTCCACGAAATTTCCTTTGTGTTGAAGCTCACAAACCATGGCGCGGCGGTACACATATTCGCGATGGTGAGACCCCAATTTTGTGAAAACAGAGTCGGAGACGTTTTTGATAATTTCTTCAAGGGATGTCATTTCTTCTTATATATGTCTTATCCCAAGGTAGTGAATGGACCGGGTGCTTAGCGCCTGGTTACCACCAGAACTCGCTGATAAAATTGCAAGGCAGGTCCACGAACTAAATTTTAAGCGTGTTCTTTCTGCATTGGTTCACCAGGTTGTATGGGTGCGTTCCAATAATAGCTTGAGCTTTATGGTTTCCAACTCTACAAATTACTATCTTGTCCTCGATACAGATTGGCCAAATACGTCATAGCTAAAGTAAGGTCTGACTAGATTGAATTAAAGGCTCCTGAGTCGTTTTGTGGAAACTCCCGGAGCTCCCAGTTGCTGGCTTAATTTTGTACTTGTAAATGACCGTCTCGACGATCCCCAGAAAGAGCGCAAGAACCAGGCCAGCGGCCAAGTAAGTGAAGTCAAAGTCTTTTTTTTCGGTCGCCTCGACATCATCTTCGCTCAACCTCGTATTTTGTCGACCTTTTATGCCCCCGTAGAATAGGAGAAGCAGTGGCAGTTTTGAAAGTGCGCTTAAGAATATAAAATAAAATTCGTACTTGACGTAAAGCTTGACCCGATCTTGGGTGTCCCCTTTTTGGTAGGCCCGTATTTTGAGAAACTGAACGATCGGAAAAATTGCAAAGCTCGCAAATAGCCAAAATATAAAAATGTAGACTTCTGGAGGGGGTTCGCGCGGGTTTGCATTGGTGTACGGAAGCCCATAATCGTAGTATAGCCCATCGAAGATTGGCGAAT
>Ga0160422_10002612_pt1 | contig 11271 bp, 10 predicted proteins | sample Fk160mmetaG_FD_108192 | JGI IMG/M metagenome (GOLD analysis project Ga0160422, IMG submission 108192) | Marine microbial communities from the Central Pacific Ocean - Fk160115 60m metaG | ecosystem: Environmental > Aquatic > Marine > Oceanic > Photic zone | place: The Central Pacific Ocean... | reverse complement strand
TCTCGTGATTGATTGTCGGCTGAAGGCTGACCACGAGCAGCCCACCAAACAGCGTAGTCCAGTAAAATTCGCGCCGGGTGTCGGACCCACCGTTAGCTAGTCCCATTTACCTGATGCCCGTTGTGACGACGAAAGGGTCCGTACGTCGCCACTGGACAGCTCGTTCCGCCATCTGATGGCTGGAATTAGGCGAATCGACTTGGTCGATTAGGCCGCGAGCGCGTAGGAAGTGTTGTCATTTCTGACTGAAGATTTGAGATTAACGAGCAACATCTCCAAGAGCTCGACATGCTTCCCCGATTTGGTCATCTTGCTGTCAAATCCAAAATCGGCCCCAAAATTCAAAGAACGGTCTGGCGTCACCAGACAGAAGTGCGAAAGTACGAATCGAATGAGACTGAACCGGTAAGGAAACATCTGCAACTGAGGAGGACCGATTCGGAGACCGGTCTTCTATTTTTGGTCTCATGAAGATTGGTGTTCTCAGAGAAGGAAAAGTGCCTCCCGACCAGCGGGTGCCCCTCACCCCTGCCCAATGTGCTGATTTGAAAGCGCTCTACCCGGAGGTGGAGTTGGTGGTGGAATCGAGTGGGGTCAGACGGATTCAGGATGACGAGTACCGCGCGCTTGGTGTTGAGGTTGTGTCCGGTGTGAGCGATTGCGATGTGCTTTTGGGTGTGAAAGAAGTGCCTGTAGATGACCTCATCGAGGGCAAGACGTACATGTTCTTCAGCCACACGTACAAGCTGCAGCCTTACAATGCCAAACTTCTCCGAGCCATCGTCGACAAGCGCATTCGGCTCATCGATTATGAGTTGATCAAGCGAACCAACGGCTCCAGGGTCATTGGGTTTGGCCGATGGGCGGGCATTGTGGGTGCTTACAACGGATTGCGAGCTTGGGGGATGCGACACGGGACGTTCTCCTTGCCCAAAGCCATCGATTGTGAGGACATGAAGGAAATGGTGGAGCATGCCAAAGCCATCGACTTGCCTGCCGACATGAAGCTGGTGCTCACGGGCGGAGGCCGCGTGGGCATGGGAGCGCATGAGCTGTTGACGGCGCTTGGATTGAGAGAAGTGCACGCTGGCGCATTTTTGACTGAGTCCTTCAATGAGGCGGTCTTCACGCGTTTGGATGTCGAGCAATACAATGCCCGCCGAGATGGACGCCCCTTTGACATGGGGGAATTCATCGCAGACCCCACGGAATTCGAAAGCAGCTTCATGCGTTACGCAGAAGTCGCGGACCTCTACATCGCCGGGCATTACTGGGCTGAAGGCTCTCCTTTCCTGTTCACCAGGGAGGATATGAAAAGAGCATCTTGGCGAGTTCAGGTGGTGGCCGACGTGAGTTGCGACATCGACGGACCCGTGGCTTGCACCTTGCGACCAAGCACCATTGCCGACCCGCTCTACGGATACCACCCTCAGCAGGAATCAGAATGCGACGTGAAGGATCCTGAAGGCATCACCGTGATGGCGGTTGACAACCTGCCTTGTGAATTGCCGCGGGATGCAAGCCATGGGTTTGGCAAAGACATGATGGCCCACGTCATCCCATTGCTCGTCGGTGGAGATCGGGACAACATGCTCACCAACGCGACTGAAACCACGCTGGAGGGCACGCTGGCACCCAAATTCAAGTACCTCCAAGACTACATCGACCAGGCCTAAAGCGGGCGAGCCGGGGTCACTGTGCAACAAACAGGTAGGTCAGACGTCCCTTTTGCTTGGCCGGAGCCTTTGACGATGCGTTGAAGCGAGCACGGCGAGCGCTTCGCAAGGCCGCCAACCCAAAACAACTTTCCTCGTCTCCCGATATGAGCGAAGCAGACACGACCCTTCCCGATGGGTTGACCTCAATAAACACCTCAACTTGGGCCCCTCCTTCGCATGTGTAGCCAGGCACATCCAAATCCCTGCCCGTGCGACCTTCCAAGTTGTACCGCACCGTCACCGCCCCATCGTATTGGGCATCCCACTGCTCGAAGGTTTGTTGGACCTCCTGTCTTGTGACATCGGCCTCACCGGCTGTTTCAAACATTTTTTCCTCAGCGGCCAACCGCTCGAATTCGGCCGCTTCCATGGCCCGCAATTCCGCTTCTACCATGGCCTCGAGCTCGGACTCGTCGGCAACTTGACTTGACTTGGCTTCCTCCGATATGGCGGACTCTGCATTGGCTCGGAGGTTGGCGACCTTTTCTTGAAGGGATTGCTTCAAGGCATCTTCGTAGGATTGCGCGGGCTCTTCCAGCACCTCATCCACCATGTCCACCTCTGCAAACACCTCACTTAGGGGTTGCGTTTCTGACACCGGCCAAACCAACATCGCCCCCAACACGATCACATGAACAATCAGGGTGTAGACGAGGGCTTGCTTCGCCAACCCCATGCTCAATGGATCAGGTTGGTTTCCAATCCCCATTGGGTCTTGGTGATGCTGCGGTCGCCGCAGTAGTAGAACGTGCCCAACTTGGTGATCACTTTCCGGTAGCGCTTGATCACGTTGCCGACCCTGACAACGCGGGTGATGACGATGCCTTCGCCGTTGGGCATTTTTTGGTTCGTCTGGGTCACTCCTTGGGGAATGTCGTCCATCTCAGGGTCCAAAAACGGGCGGTCCGGACGTACGCGCTGAGCAGCCTGCAACCCCCTGAGCTCGACAATTTCTTCGGCGGTGCGCTCCGCATTGGCCTTGACACGCTCGGCTTCCACGGCTTCATGGCCCCTGATCTTGGTCCGATGTTCGAGGATGGACTCCTGGTGTGAAAGGCTCACAGCCTCATCAATTTCTTGCGCCAACCTGCGCTTCTGAACGGTTTGCACCATCGCCTCGTCAGCGAGCTTGTTGGCCTCCGCTGCCACTTGCCTGTCAACCTCCTTCAAGGCGCGATTCTTTTGTCGGATTTGGTTGAGTTCAGCTTGCTTCTCGGCAATGCGGGCCTGTCTGAAGTATTCTTCCGCATCTTCGGCGTCGCTCAACTCTTTCGCCGAGACGGTTCGAATGGGCACTGCAGGAGCGGACAACACCGATGTCCCGCCTTGATCGTTGGCAGCCTCATCACGAATCGAATCGTCAAGAAGCCCGTCCGCGATTTCCACAGTCTCCTCCACTTCTTCCGAAGCGGGCAGGCGCTCGTCATTGGCATCTTGGTTGTTTGCGGGAGAAGAGGTTGCCTCTCGCTTCTCCTGATCTTGAACTTCGGACAACACATCCTCAGAAAGTGGTTGCGATTCCTCGGCTGAGGGCTCCTCTGCTGGCGGCTCTTCCTCGTCCGCTTCCTCGTCCGCCTCTGCGTCTGCGTCTGCCAATTCAGGGTTCAGCGCGCGGTTGGCCCGCTCCAACCCAGCCGCCGCGTCGGCATCGCCTGGTTTGAATTCAAGGGCCTCTTCGTATTCCTCTTTGGCTGCAGCCCAACGGCCTTTGCGCTCCGCTTTTTGGGCATCCTCCATGGCGTATTCGTAGTACCTCTGATTGCGCTCCGCCTCTCTTCCTTGGTTGCCCAAACGTTCCATTTCATCGTCCAGCGCGCCCCTCATTTGGCTCGAATGCGAACGGTCCAACTCCATCGATTCACGATCCTCGTCAAAGTCAAAAATCCCGAATGGCGCATCGACCACACTCATGTCGAATCCCTCCACGTAATCGAAAAGCATGACGGGCCAGGTCAATGCATCCAACTCCCCGTGCAACGCTTCAGGCACTTGAGAAGCATTGACTTGCACGCTCTGGGGAACCATATCGATCGCGCCAAACATCAAGACGTAATCTCCGTCATGTGGCACCTCGTAGCTGTAGCGGCCGTCCGCCTCAAATGAATCGACGATTTCTTCACCGTTCATGACAGTGACCGTCACATTTTGAAGTGGATCACGTGTTTTCTTGTGACGCAACTCTCCTTCGATGAGCACGCCGTCGGCCTGGGACAAACCCCAGCCAGAGGTAAACACCGTCAAAAGCAGAAGAAGCAAATGCTTGAGCATGGGGCCGTGCGAATGTTCTGGTCTCATCTTAGGTTTGCGTGGTGCGTGGACCGTCGAAAAATACGAGTTTCCCCTCAAACCGGGCATCCCACACGCCTGGTCTGAGCATATGGGAAAAGCTGGGGTGGATTCAAGAACCTGACGCCGTCGTCCTTGGCACCGGTATCGTCGGCATGAACACCGGGCTCGAGCTGCGCAAGCTTCACCCTGATTGGCACATCGTCATGTTGGATCGGTCGGCTTTCGGAGGTGCCTCCACCAGGAATGCGGGATTTGCCTGTTTTGGTAGCCCATCTGAACTGGTCGAAGACCTCGAATCGCTTGGCCCGGAGGCGCTCGTCAAGCTGGTGGACATGAGGTGGTCAGGGTTGAATGCGTTGAGGGCGAGTTGGCGTGACCGCGACCTTGGGTACACCCCTTGCGGCGCCATCGAAGCCTTCACAGACCCCGTACTTTTTGAACGAATCAGAGACATGCTTCCTCAGCTGAATGCTCTGTTGGATCCAGTGTTTGGGACGCCCGCTTTTCAACTGATGTCTGATTCTGAAGGTGAGCAACGGGGCCTGCAAGACGTATGTGGCGCCATCTCGAGTCCCCTGGAAGGTGCTCTGGACACCGCATCAATGGTTCGTATCATGCGTCACAGCCTGTCGAAAGAAGGCATTGAAGTCATCCATGGCATCGACGCAACGGGAATTGATCAAGAACACGACCGTTGGCGCGTCCGAACGTCAGCAGGCGACATCCAGACGCAACGCGTATTCGTCTGCACCAACGCCTGGGCCGCTTCCCTGCTCGACTTGGACGTCGCTCCAGCCCCCAACGTTGTGGTCGTCAGTCAGCCCCTGCCAGGGCTCGTGTTGAACAACACGCTTCACCACGACCGTGGATACGTCTATGCCAGAGAAGTGCATGGCAGGTTGCTCATCGGCGGCGGGCGACAATGGGAGTGCGATGACAACGACGCCAGGGCCCAAAAACTCGTGCGCTGGGCTCAAACACACATCCAGGGCGCTGAAGGGTTCGCGATCAAGCACCACTGGATCGGACAGCTCGGTGTGGGCTCTCAGCGGTTGCCCATTGTGAAGGAGGTTGAGCCTGGCTTTTACGCAGGCGTGCGATTGGGTGGCATGGGTGTGGCCATTGGGACGAACGTGGGTCGCGCACTTGCTCGACTGAGTGACTGAAACTTTTTGGGGCGCCCCCTCGTAACGAGCAAGGTGAATCCCAAGATCATGAACAACCTCGCAACGTTGACAGGAGCCACGCTGATGGCGTTTGGCCTGTTTTCTTCTTGTACCACACATGCCCAAACGCGCTTGATTGGGTCTAAAATCCTCGAACAAGAGGATTCACAACTCACCTACAGGGTTCAATATGGGGCGTACAGCAATGCTGACCTTCGGCCCCAAGACCTATATGCGAGAAACGACATTGAGCGCATGCTCGGCGCCACTGGACTGACCCTTCACGTGGGTCCACCTCATGCCGATCTGACGGATGCGCAACAAGAAATGCAAGCCGCGCATGGCGCAGCTCATGAGGACGCCTTCCTCACCGCGTACCTCAATGGAGCACTTGTCGCCTCGCGTGGTGACGTGCTCGACTTAGCTCAAAACCACCAGTCAGAAGTCGAATTGGCTGCGCAGACTTTGAGTTTCCGAATTCAGCTCGGCAGGTATGCCAGAGCCCTTCCCGTACAGACCTTGAATACCTTCCTTGAAATGGGTGGCGTTGAACAAGTCTTGCAACCGAATGGAGACCACGTGTACCTCACTGAAGCCTTGAACGACAAGGCAGCAGCCACGGCCATGCTCGACCGTGCCAAGGACATGGGCGTTCTCGATGCATTCATGGTCCGTGCTGATACGATTGACGCTTCAAGCACGGATGGTGAAGCGTACGCTGCGAATGCATCCTCGCACTGAGCCGCACTCGGACTTATGCTTTGATGGCCGACACGACCGCCATGGCGACTTTTCTCCCGTCCATGGCTGCAGACAGAATTCCACCCGCGTAGCCCCCACCCTCTCCTGTTGGGTACAATCGCTTCACTTGAGGGTGCTCAAGTGTAGTGGCATCTCGGGGAATGCGAACAGGGCTGCTCGTCCTGGTCTCAGGCCCGATCACCACAGCATCCGGGTGCATGAAATCCTTCATCTTCCTGGCGAATGCCTTAAAGCCTTGACGCAAACTCATCGAGACCACCTCAGGCAACACCTCATCGAGCCTGGCTGCTTCAACGCCTGGCAAGTAAGACGTTGGCGGCAAGTTGCGTGACGCCCTGGCGTGCACAAAATCCGCCAAGCGCTGGGCTGGAGCGGCTTGGGTTTGGCCGGCCGCAACCCAACAAGCCTGCTCGACGCTCTCCTGAAAACGGAGGCCGCCAAGCGGCCCCGTGAATCCCAGCAACTCCCAATCCTTGGGCCCGACTTGAACCACCATGCCAGAATTGGCATACGGGTTGTTCCGTTTGGAAGGTGACCAACCGTTGGTGACAATTTCGCCGGGGCTCGTGGCACAAGGCGCAACGATGCCCCCAGGACACATGCAAAAGCTGTGCACACCGCGCCCCTCCACCTGGCAGACCAAATTGTAACTCGCAGGTGGCAAGCGCCCCTCGACAGGTTCACCGTGGTACTGCACATGGTCCACCCAGGATTGAGGATGTTCCACGCGAACACCCATGGCAAAGGGTTTGGGCTCAATCAAAATGCCTTTTGAATCAAACAGCTCGAAGATGGCTCTGGCGCTGTGACCCGTGGCGAGGATGACCGCATCGCCTTCGAGTTCGCTTTGTTCACCGGTCTTCAAGTCCTCGACAACGACGCGGTTGCAACGATCGTTTTCGATGTGCAGGTCGACCACCTTGGTGTCAAACCGAACCTCCCCACCGGCGCGTTCAATCGTTTCCCGCATGGCCGTCACCACTGCAGGCAGACGGTTTGTGCCAATGTGGGGATGTGCCTCGACCAAAATGCTCGGATCCGCCCCGTGCAGGACAAGCCATTCGAGGGCCTCACGGATGTCGCCTCGCTTCTTGCTCCTAGTGTAAAGCTTGCCATCGCTGTATGTCCCAGCCCCACCTTCGCCGAAGCAGTAATTCGATTCTGGGTTGACCAGGTGCTCACGGTTGAGTTTGGCCAAATCACGACGACGCGCCCGCACGTCTTTGCCCCGCTCAATCACCACAGGGCGCACTCCCTGCCTCAAACATTCAAGCGCCGCATACAAACCCGCAGGACCGGCCCCCACCACCAACACTGTCCTGGCGTTGGTCTGGATGGCCGGCCAAGTCCAATCACCCATTTGGGCCTTTTGGGCTCCTTCATCCCAGCCCACCAGCAATTGGGCTCGAACTGGCTTCTTGCGTGCATCCCAACTTTTGCGCAACACGTGAAGTTCTTGGTCCTCTCGCAACGGCGGGCGCCCCTCTTTCCGGAGCTGACGCGCCACAGCCTCACGGACCGACTCCATGCGGTGCACGTCTTCGGGCAAGACCCGAACCTGGATTTGTGAAGAAGATGCATCCATCTGTGGACTGCGAAGGTACCCACTCCACCTACCTTCGGGGCCATGTCGGAAATGTTCCCGCACAACCCCCTGCGATTTGAGGCAGGCGACTTGAGTGCAGAAAAGCAATTGGAGCTCTATGGAAAGCTCTTGTTGCCTCGGATGATCGAGGAGAAAATGATGTCGCAATTGCGACAGGGAAAGATCAGCAAGTGGTTCAGCGGGATGGGCCAAGAGGCCATCTCCGTTGGCGTAGCGGCCGCCATGCCCGAAGACAAGTTCATCTTTCCGATGCACCGAAACCTCGGCATTTTCACCACGAGAAACGTACCCCTTGACAGGCTCTTTGCGCAATTCCAAGGGAAGGACCATGGCTTCACCAAAGGCCGTGACCGAAGCTTCCATTTTGGAAGTCCTGAGCATCGCATCGTGGGAATGATCAGCCATCTCGGTCCTCAATTGGGCCTCGCCGACGGGGTTGCCCTCGCCGAAAAGCTAGACAAAACCGGTGGATGTTCCTTCGTGTTCACCGGAGACGGAGGTGCCTCTGAAGGCGACTTTCACGAAGCGGTGAACGTGGCAGCCGTATGGCAACTTCCGGTCATCATCGGCATCGAAAACAACGCTTGGGGCCTCTCAACACCAAGCGAACAACAGTTCAAGTGTGCTCACTTCACGGACAAGGCCATCGGCTACGGCATCCCCACTGAAGACGCCATTCAAGTCGACGGCAACGACCTCTTTGACGTGTACCACAAGGTCACCAATGCTGCTGAATCTCTACGCGAAAGACCAAGACCTATTATCCTGGAATTCAAGACTTTCAGGATTCGAGGTCACGAAGAAGCATCAGGCACAAAGTACTATCCAGAAGGGCTGATTGACACCTGGACACAGGTGGATCCTGTGGAACGTCTGAAGGCGCATTTGATGTCAACGGGCGTACTCACAGAATCCACAGAAGCCGACCTGCGGAGCACCTTCAAGGCCAAGATTGAAGACGGCCTGAAGGCCGCCGCCGCAGAGCCCTCCATCGTGGCTGACACGGTGGAAGAATTGGACGATCGATTCGCTCCGGGAACGCCTCAAGGCCTCGCCGTCGCTCCAGAGGGTGGCGAACGTGAACTTCGATTCATCGACGCCATCACCGAGGGCTTGCGAACCAGCATGGAACAGCACCCTGACTTGGTGCTTATGGGTCAAGACATCGGACCCTATGGAGGCGTGTTCAAGGTCACTGATGGGTTTGTCGACGCCTTCGGTGAGGAACGCGTGAGGAATACACCGTTGTGCGAGTCTGCCATCGTAGGCGCAGGCTTGGGGCTCTCCATCGCGGGCAAGAAGGCCATGGTGGAAATGCAGTTCAGCGACTTTGTCACGTGTGGGTTCAACCAAATCGTCAACAACCTCGCCAAGATTCACTGGCGCTGGGGCCAAAAGGCAGATGTCGTCGTGCGCATGCCGACAGGCGGCGGCGTGGGTGCTGGGCCCTACCACAGCCAAAGCACGGAGGCGTGGTTCTTCCATGTCCCCGGATTGAAAATCGCCTACCCTTCCACACCAGCCGACGCCAAGGGCCTGCTCAGGATGGCCATTGACGATCCCAACCCAGTGCTGTTCTTCGAGCACAAGTACCTCTACCGCAGCCTGACGGGGCCAGTCGCTGAGGAGGATTATCTCTTGGAATTTGGGGTGGGGCGCACGGTTCGCGAGGGACAAGACGCGACGCTCATCACGTATGGTTTGGGGGTGCAATGGGCTGAGCAAGTGCTCGACCTGCATCCCGAATGGGACGTGGAGGTCATCGATCTGCGCACCCTCCTGCCCTGGGATGAAGAACTGGTCATGACAAGTGTCCAAAAAACCGGCAAGGCCCTCGTGCTCCACGAGGACACCATGACAGGAGGCATCGGAGCGGAGATCAGTTCACGCATTCACGAAGTGTGTTTTGAACACCTGGACGCGCCTGTGGCCAGAACGGCAAGCCTCGATACGGCATTCCCGTTTGCCGCCGCCCTCGAGCGCAACTTCATGGCCAACGACAGGTTGGAAGGAGACCTTCAGCGCCTCCTCGAACGCTGACTCGAACTCAGGGCTCTCAGCGGCGGGCGCGCTGCACAACGCGCAGGTTCTTGATCATGGCCTCCACTTGCTTGATGTCGTTCTTCAACATCCCTTTGGTGTCGAGACGCTTGGCCTCTTGGATCATGATCATCGCCTTCTTGCGGTCTTGTTTGGCACTCATGCACACGGCCAAATTCAATTTCACCGCCGCCTTGTCATGGTCCTGTTTCAGCCCCAGCGAAAGGGATTTTCTCAGGTGCGACTCCGCTTCATTCAAGTTGTTCTGCATCGTCACACTGCCGAGCAAAAAGTGGTAGTATCCGCGTTGTCCGGGCCACAATTGAGTTGGCTTGATGCGGTTCAGCCATTTGACCGCGTCGTCCATCCGCTGCAAACGAAGGTTGGCGAACGCAAAAACCAAACGAACGCTCCGGAGGTTGGCCAGAAAGATGACCACCGACAACAGGGTCATTCCCACCGCGGCACCCCAGCTCCCTTGCGTGTACAACAGCACGGTGTAAGCAACAGAAGCGGCAGCGACAAGAAGTTTGAAAATGCGGATGAGCATGGCTGGATTTTTGGGCGGTGTCGTGCGCAAAACTACTCCACAGGCGGTGTACCTTCGTTTCATGAGTCAAATCATGCGTTTGCGTGTCATCCTCGACACAGAAGACGATGTGTTTCGCGACATCGAAATTGAAACCACAGCCCCGCTGATGCACCTGCATTTCGCGGTGCTCGACGCCTTCGGTTGGGAATCAGGAGAACTGGCGTCGTTTTTCCAAAGCGACGAAGGATGGGGTCGCGGAAAGGAATTTTCGTTGCTGGACATGAGCGACCCCATGGCGGAGGACGGCGCAAAGCGGGAAGACGCGATGAACGAGAGCACCGTGGGCCACCTCATCCCGGAATTGGGCCAGCGTGCGATTTACGTGTACGACTTCTTGCGCATGTGGTGTTTCTACGTCGAGCCCCTCGCACTTGAAGATGCGAAGCCGGATGGCGCCTACCCCGCGCTGTGTCACGAATTTGGCACCCCTCCCGCCTTTGACAGCAAAGATGCCGACCTCCTGGATGGTATGGACCTCCCCAGCGAACCCGAGGACGACCAGCCTTACCGCACTGGGGACCCTGAGCTCGATGCGTATTTGGACGGCGACGACGAGGACGATGATTTTGGCGGAGGTGAGCACCTCTCCATCGATGACCTTGACGATTTGATCTGACCCATGGCGACGCACACATCCGTGCAGCCTGGTGTGGTGGTTTCTGTGGTGGGCCCCACTGCCTCTGGAAAAACAGAGCTTGCCATTGCCTTGGCCCAGCAATTGGGCACCGAGATTGTCAGCGCCGACGCCCGACAAGTCTACCGAAGCATGGCCATTGGCACCGCCCAGCCCACTGCCGAAGAGCGGAGCGCAGCCAGACACCACCTGGTAGACTTCCTAGAACCTAGCGCCCTGTACAGCGCTGGCAGCTTCGAGGAAGACGCCGTCCCCCTGCTTTCGAGATTGTGTTCAGACCGCGGCTCGGCCGTCTTGGCTGGCGGCTCTGGCATGTACGTCAAAGCCGCGCTGCAAGGTTTGGACGCGTTGCCAGCCGACTTGACCTTGAGAACCCAACTGAACAAGCAATTTGCCGAGGAAGGTCTCGCCCCTTTGGTCGAACGCCTTTCCAAATTGGATCCCAGCCATGCGCAGGCGATGGA
>Ga0160422_10002611_pt1 | contig 11271 bp, 4 predicted proteins | sample Fk160mmetaG_FD_108192 | JGI IMG/M metagenome (GOLD analysis project Ga0160422, IMG submission 108192) | Marine microbial communities from the Central Pacific Ocean - Fk160115 60m metaG | ecosystem: Environmental > Aquatic > Marine > Oceanic > Photic zone | place: The Central Pacific Ocean... | reverse complement strand
TACGTCCACGACGTTCAATTTGATTTGCTTGTCCTCGAAGTAAGCGAGCGCATCGACGCACCAAGGGCAGCCTTGCTTAACGTATAATATGGGTTCCTTCATTTCCGGTACAACCATGTTCAAACGAAGGAAAATCGCAAACCTTCTTGGCAAACCTTCTTCCTCAGACATGATGATGGAAGGACATGGGTAAATCTTCAAAAGCAACGGTAGGCTCCCGAAACGCCATACGCATAAAGGGAGCCAAGGAAAACAACCTCAAAGGTCTTACGGTTGATTTCCCAAGGGGAAAGCTGACTGGTGTGACGGGTGTGAGCGGTTCGGGGAAGTCCTCTCTGGTTTTCGACGTTTTGGCGGCCGAAGGGCACAGGAAATATGTGGAGAGCCTTTCCGCGAAGGCCCGTCAGGTTTTGGAGAAGGTGAAGCGTCCTGAGGTTGATTTTGTCGAAGGATTGTCTCCGGTGCTGGCAATCGAACAGGCATCGGCGGGTTCGGCCGGGCCGCGCAGCACCGTGGCCTCGGCGACTGAGATCGCCGATTACGCCCGATTGCTTTGGTCGACGGTTGGGCAACCCCATTGCCCATTGGATGGCGCTCGGGTTACCCGTCGTTCTTTGGATGATTGTGTGGAGCAGTTGCTTGAAAAAGGTGCGGGCAAGCGGTGTCTTTTGTTGGCTCCTTTCCTTAGAGCGAAGGCTTCCGTTCTGCGGGAAGAATTGCCTAGTCTCGAAAGAAGAGGATTTCAACGAATCCGAATCGATGGGCTGATCAAAAGGTTGGACGACCGAGAGGTCATTCCGGAAAAGACCAAGGGCCGCGAACTTGACGTGGACTTGGTGGTCGACCGGATATCCGTCGATGCATGCAATCGCAGTCGAATTGCCGATTCTTTGGAACTTGCCTTCAGGGAAGGTCAGGAAAAGGCCTTGGCGTTGCTTGAGGAGAAGGAAGGTTTTGATGAACTCTTTCTTTCTCAGAGTTATGCCTGCGAGCAATGTGGGGCAACCTATCCAACTCTTACTCCGCGACATTTTTCATGGAATCATCCGGATGGAGCCTGTAAGCGTTGCGGAGGTCTGGGTGAGGTGCTCAGCTTTAGGGAAGACTTGGTGATTCCGGATGCGTCCCTAACTTTTGGCAAGGGAGTCATCAAGCCCTGGCGCTTGGGATCGCGTAAAATGATCAATTTGCGCAAGAATCTCATCAAGCATCTTTCCGAACAAGTTCCATTTGATACCCGAAAGCCTTGGAACAAGCAGCCCGAAGACATTCTGAAGTTTCTTCTTCATGGGGATCCTGACGCCGAATACCAAATCAAACTGACTGCCGGGCGAGGTAAACCAAAGAAGCAAACGTTTCCGGGAATCCTCAAGGATTTGGAAAACACCATGCTCACAACCTCGAGCGAAAACCTACGCGAACGTCTTTTGTCCTTTCAGGTAGGGGCTCAATGTCCGGACTGTGAGGGAACACGGCTATCCGCTTATTCTCGATCCGTCCTTCTTGCGGATTTGTCGATTGACCAATTCTTATCCAGTTCTGCGGAAAAGGCTTGGCGCTTCATTCGGGAGATCGTTTCGAAGGATGCGAGTCTTTCTCACATGGGAGATGCCTTGTTCGGTCTGGAGCAAAGGCTTGGATTCATCAATCAAGTGGGTTTGGGTTATTTGACTCTTGATCGTCCGTACCGCACCTTAAGCGGTGGAGAGGCCCAACGAGCTAGGCTTGCCACCCAACTGGGCATGGGTTTGGTCGGAGTCATATATGCCTTGGACGAACCAAGCGTGGGTTTGCATCCGGCCGATCACGATCGCCTTTTGCAAGTCTTGCAGGGACTTAGAGACCGTGGGAATACCGTCATCGTGGTTGAGCATGACAGCGAAACCCTACTTGCCTGTGACCATTTGATTGAGGTGGGTCCGGGGCCTGGCGAGCAAGGGGGAGAACTTTGCTTCGAGGGTGATCTTTCGGCCTGCTTTCAATCGAAAACCAGTTGCTCGGGCCCCTTTTTAGCAGGTCGCGAGATGATCGAAAAGGAGGCCAGAAAAAAAAATCCCGGTAAGGCCAAATTATTCGTTAGAGAAGCTCGAGCTCACAACCTGAAGAGGGTCGACGTCGCTTTTCCCGTCGGGTTGCTGACCGTGGTTTGCGGAGTTTCCGGATCAGGGAAAAGCTCTTTGGTGAATGAGGTTTTGGCGAAATCGGCCGCCAACGAACTGAATCGGGCCAAACAATTGCCTGGAGCCCATTCCGGGATTCAGGGTTTGGATCATTTTGAAAAAGTGGTTCGGGTGGATCAATCGCCCATTGGTAAAAGCCCTCGTTCCAATCCGGCTACCTTCGTCAAACTTTTCGATTTGCTCAGAAAGCTTTTCTCTCAGTGTTCTTTGAGTCGGGTACGGGGTTATTCTCCAGGTCGATTCAGTTTCAATCTCCCGGGTGGACGTTGCGAGCGTTGCAAGGGAGATGGCATGGTCAAGTTGGACATGCAATTTCTAGCCGACGTTTTCGTGGAGTGCGAGAGTTGCAAAGGCAACCGTTACAACAGGGAGACTCTGGAGGTTCGCTTTCGTGGTCGGAACATTGCCGAGATTCTGGACATGAGCGTCTCCGAAGCAAAGGATCTGTTTGCCAAGCATCCCGCCATCCTAGCCAAACTGGAAACATTGGACGCCGTAGGTCTCGGTTACCTCAAGCTTGGTCAACCCGCCAACACCTTGTCCGGAGGAGAATCCCAAAGGCTCAAGCTTTCCCTGGAGTTGAGCAAGAGGCAGACGGGTTCCACCCTTTACCTACTGGACGAACCCACGACCGGCCTGCATTGGATCGACGTTCAGCGCCTCATGGATTTGCTTTTCAAGTTGAGAGATGCCGGTCATACCATTGTCGTCATTGAGCACAACCTTGACGTCATTGGCTTGGCGGATCACGTCTTGGAAATTGGTCCGGATGGCGGAGAAACCGGAGGAAATCTGGTTTTCCAGGGAGACCCCCTATCCTTGTCAAAGGAAAAGACTCACACCGGCACCTTTCTGCGAAAGCACCTTGCTAAGGTTCAAGGCAAGGTCTAAGTCATTCACTTTAGTATGTCGGACCAAGATTCCAGTAACTTAGATGATTCGGAAGATCTTTTATCTTCGAAACGCAGGAACTTTTGGCGACTCTGGAAACGAAGAGCCCTTTTGGGCTTCGCTCTACTGCTGCTTTTGGTTCCCTTGTACGGCACCTTCAAGCCCTTGTTCGAATTCATTCTTTTTGCGGTTTCCTTGGCAGCCTTGACCTATCCGGTCTTCTTCCGTCCCATCGAACGCTGGTCCTCTCCATTCCTTTCCGGGATCAAGGATCGCCGAAGATCGGAGATTTGCGCCGTTTTGTCGACCATTCTTCTCCTTTTTTGTCTTTTGTCTCCGATCTTTCTTCTGCTTTGGGAGGCGTCCGACGCCAAGAGGGGTATGATCGATATGATATGGTCCTTGGCCTTGGGGGAGGAGCAGGGGAGGGCAGCCCTATTGGAAAGCGTTTCGATGCGAGTGAAGGAAATGCGATCGATTTATCCTCGTTTGCCCATCGATGAGGAAAAGGCCGTTCAATTCGTGGCTAACATTGTCGGGGATACCCGACAATTTTCCGGATCATTCATGGAGTTTCTTTTCAAGGGAACCCGCGGATTCGTCGCGGAGTTGAGTCTCGCGTTGATTGCCCTTTCCTTTCTCTATGCGCATGGAGCCGGCTTTTTGCAAAAAGCCCTGAGTTTGGGTGGTTTTGAGAAATCCGAGGTCCGAGTCTGGTTTCAACTGCACAGGAAGATAACTTTGCGCTTATTGAGCGATACCATCTTGACTTCGCTCTTTCGTGGCGTCGGTTTGGCTCTGGTCGCTCATCTTATAGGCGGCTTCTTTTTTCTACCCGTATTTCTCCTCGGTGCTTTTGTCGGACTGGTTCCAGTGGTTGGCAGCGCCATGGTCTGGTTGCCCTTGTCTTCCTTAGTGTGGAGTAGAGGCGAACCGATGACCGCATTTCTTATGGCAATTTCCAGCTTGGTTCTCAATTATTTGATTAGTCGAATTCGGGCGGGAATGGGGAGAAGATTGCACGATCAGGGAGCTTGGCTGAGTTTTATGCTTTTTCTTGGAATTATTGGTGGGATTCTGTCCTACGGCCCACAAGGCTTTGTAATCGGACCGATGGCCGTGGTCTTGGCTTACGGTTTGATCCGATTTCTATCCGATCAATCGGAAGAATCAATAAAAGGGATGGAATAATTTCTCAGTCCGCGTCGTAGATCACCACTCGTTCCCAAAAGGAAGAACATTTATCGATAAATTGATGGTGAATCGGATCAATCTGGTATTGGTCCTGAGCGGCCAAGTCCTTAAGTACAACGGTTATTGCGCAATCATAGGAATCGTCGATAACCGGGCGTTTGGGTGTTTCGGCAGGAGTACCCAAATGAAAATCTTCGACGGAAGAAATGGTACCCAAAGTTGCAACTTCCTTGAAAAAGGTACTTTTATTCTCATCGGAGAGATCGTTTTTAAGCCAAAAAATTACGGTGTGAACAAGCATAGCTAATGGATGTGTGAAAAATAGAAATAATTATGACTCATCTTATCGAACCAAAAGTGTTGCAATCAAAAAAATCTTCCCTTTCATCATCTTAAGTACCCATCCTTTTTCGGACAATCCCAATACTCCTCGAAATTTTTTAACCAACCTCACGAGAATTTTATGAAATACGCACTCTTCGTCGTTCTTTTCCCAATCACGTTTCTTGGGTCCTTGCAGGCTCATTTTGTAGTCGATTGCCCGGATGATCTTAGAGGTATGATCAATGATTATCTCGCTGAGCATGATAATCATGAGAGCAATCAGGTAACCAAGGGCCTTAGAAATCACCTTGTCAACAAGGGCTTTACCTTTGCGCAGGTAAAAGCCACCAAGGTGGGAAGCAAATACCTGATAAGCGTCACTACAGGTGAAATGGGAAAAGCTTCATTTCAAGGGAACCAAAGTCTTTCGGATGAGGGACTGCTTTCCTATCTTAACTGGAAATCAGGCGAACCTTTCAACTACGGTAAATTTCAATCTTCCGCCGCTCGGTTGAACGCCAATCGCTTTGTGAAAGTCGATGCCAAGCTTGCGCCCACTCGTGGTGAGGATGGCGAAATTTTGGTGGATGCTGCCTTCACCGTTGAAGATTCCACTCCCATTGCCTTTTCCTTGGGATTTTCAAACGATGGAAGTTCCCAGTCCTCAGGTTGGCGGGGTAAGGCTGGTATTGAACTTTGGGAACCCTTTGGAAAAGCCGACAAGTTGCTCTTTTCCTATGCTTCCGACCCCGAGGACTTTTCCCAGTACAACTCCTACGCAATGCAATACTTGTTCGGTTCCGAAGGATTTAGCCAAGTTCTCTACGCAGGATATTCGCAATCCGAATATGACAATGTGATTTCATCTTCGGATATCAACGTGGCGGGGGATGGGTATCACATCGGTTTTTCGGCAAGTTATCTTTTGGGGAATAATAGTGTGAGTGATTTGGCTTTGACTTTTGGGATCACCTATCTCGATACCGCCAACCGGATTGACTTCTATGGCACGCCCTACGGAGAAGAAAACCTCTCTCTCTTCTTGCCGCGCCTCGGATTGCGCGGAAGCTTCGATACCTTCTCCGACAGAGGCAAGGCATTCTGGTCAGCGGGCATTACCTCGGATTGGGGCACTTCCGACAATGATGAATTGGCGGCTCAGCGAGCGGGTGTGCAAAATGGATTCATGATATCCGAAATATCCCTGACCAACTATGAACCATTTGACATAGGGGTGATCACCGGCGGTTTCCAAACCAAAATGCATTGGCAATATGCCGATGAACCTCTTCCGGTCACACTTCAGAAATCTCTCGGTGGCATGAACACCATCCGTGGATATGAAGAGCGGGAGGCTTTTGGGGATCGTGGCTTCAGCATCAATTTCGAATACCGTTTCGATGCGGTTTCATCGAGTTTTCTGGGGATGGACGGACGGTTTCAGAAGCTACTTTTCTATGACTATGGGCACCTTAGCTCGCAAGGGTCGATCGCATCCGATTTCAAATCTTTGGATTTGAGCAGCTTCGGAGTGGGGCTTCTTGGGAATTTAAGCGCCAACACCGATCTTTCTCTACAGCTGGGCGTTCCTCTTTCCGGCACTCCGACAACCGAGGAGAGTCAGCCTAGGGCACATTTCGGTCTCAACTTACGTTTCTAGTTCGCATCTATCGCTTTTTTATATCATGAACAATACCAAAACCTCCTTCACCAAGAGTCTGCGACGCTTCCATAACCAGCATCGTCGAGGGATACGCCTTTTAAGAGAGCGTACCATCGGTTCGTTTCGAGCCTTATTTATGACTCTATCCCTTATCGGTGTGACCGTGGGCGCGCCTGGCGCCGCTTTGGCAAAGACTTTGCCTACTGGCGCTCAAGTGGTCAGCGGGGATATTCAACTTCAGCAAGGTGGCTCTGCTCTTCGAGTGATTCAAGGTTCACAGGCCGCGATCGTCAATTGGCAAAGCTTTGACATTGGGCACGGAGCCTTGGTTGATATTGTGCAACCAAACGTTGATGCCGCTCTGCTTTCAAGAGTGGTGGGAGAGAACCTTTCCCAGATCCACGGTTCCCTTAATGCGAATGGACATCTTTACCTGATTAATCCCAACGGTATCCTCTTCGGGGCAGATTCCCAGGTTAACGTTCATGCCTTGATTGCCTCCACTTTGGATCTCGCCGATTCCGATTTCCTTTCCGGAAACCTCGCTTTCGATGGAAATTCCGAGGCAAGTGTGATGAATCTTGGTTCAATCAACGCCGAGGAATTTGCCGCTCTGATCGGCGGAGATTTGGAAAACGCCGGCGCTCTTACGGTTTCAGGGGGATCCGCAGCTCTTCTTGCCGGTGATGCGACTTTGGAAATTGGTGAAGCGGGCGGAGGCAAGATCACTTTGGACCTTTCCGGCCTAATCGACGGATCCTCCGCCAACTCCGGAATCATCGACGTCTCCTCCGACTCCGGAGATGGTGGCCAGGCAACCATCCTAGGTGGTTCGGTTGTCACATCCGGTTCGATTGACGCTTCCGGTTTGAACGGGGGGGGAGAGGTTCTCATCGGTGGAGACTATCAGGGGCAAAACCCAAATCTCTCCCATGCTCAAAATGCGGTTGTCTCCGGATCGATTGAGGCAAATGCAAAGACTAATGGGGATGGTGGAAAAGTTATCGTTTGGTCCGACGGTAGCACCGATTTTTCTGGTTCGATTACGGCACAGGGCGGGGATAATTCAGGAAATGGAGGTTTGGTTGAGACTTCCGGCAAGCAGATTGTTTTAAATGGCTCTGTGAACACGCTTGCGAAAAACGGATTGTCGGGCACTTACCTCATCGATCCGGACGATATCGAAATCAACACCTCTTCAACCAAGGGTGGGTACAGTTTGATCACTCCCTCTACCATCGTTACGAATTTAGGTGGTGGTAATGTGGTGGTCAGCACTGCAACCGAAGTGGGTGATGGGGTCACGACCGACGGTGGAGACATAGAAATCAAGGCGGATATCACCGCCACCACCACGAATTCCTTGACCCTTACTGCCACCGATCAGATTAGAAGCGACTACGGAACAGCCATCACTCTTTCCGGAGGCGGCGACCTTATTCTCAATGCCGGAGTCGGAGGCATACAAACCATCGGAACCGTTAGTGCTGACGACGTTACCACCAATTCGGATGGCAACCAAGTTTTCGTAGGCAACCTAGTGGTTGGAGGAACCTTTGATTTCACCGCGAGCGAAAGTGGTTCTGTTATTAACGTGACCAATCTTTCGGGTGGAGGAACGCTGAATGGATCTACAAACAATGGTTCCGTCACGATTGCTGCAAATACTGGAGATCTTGCCATTCAGTCCGTTGACGCCGGTACTGGGGATCTTTCCTTAACCAGCGCCGCCGGCGCAATAACGGATGCCGACACCTCTTCGGATGCTTCTGCGAACTTGATTGCCGCTCAGATTACCTTGGAATCGGCCAATGGGATCGGCGCATCCGGTTCGGGTGATTTGGATACGACCGCTTCCACGCTTGTGTCTACGGTGACAGGTTCCGGAAATATTTTCATCACCGATAGCGCCGCAGTAAGCGTAGGGGCTACTTCAACGGGCTCCGGAGATATTACCATAGGAACCTCCGATGGGATCCTTACGGTTTCGGGGACCGTGAATTCAAGTTCCGGCAACCTTGCCCTCGCAGGTGATGATGGAGTGACCCACACTGCAACCGGTGATTTGTCTACCGGGGGCTCAGGAACCGTTTCCGTAGTCGCTTCAGCGGGTGACGTTACGATGGTCGATGGTACGACTTACACGGCAGCCGGTGGTACGGTTTCCGTAACCGGAGCTTCGAACGTTGCCCTTGGTCAGATCGTCAATGCGTCCGGAGCTTCCAACGTTACCGCCACCGCGGGTTCCATCACGGACGTCACCTCCGCAGAGGGGATTGGCAATGAAAATATTTCCGGTACAACCCTCACTCTATCTTCCGCTACCGGCATTGGGTCAGCAGGAGCAGCCAACGATCTTGACGTCGCGGCGACCACCATCGTGGCATCCGATTCAGGTACTGGATCAATTTATTTGGCGGAAACGGATGGAGTTGCCATTGGAGCCACCTCTACCGCTTCGGGAGCTCTCAGCATCGTTGCAGGCGGTGCGGTGACTACGAGTGGAAACATTTCGGCATCCGGCGGTTCCTTGGCCCTCACGGGCGTCGGACTCACCAATTCCAATACCATCACCGGAGATGCAAATGGCATCAGTCTCTCCGCGGGGACTGGAACTCTCACAAGTACGGCGGGTTCCATCACCAATGGCGGTTCTGCGGGAACTATTTCGCTGGCCGCTGATACGGACATTGTTTTGGCTGGAGGAGCGGGTTCCATCACCGCGGGAGCCGGTGACGTCACTCTTAAGGACAGTGCCGGAAGCATTACCATGGCATTGGCCGGGGGATCCGGAACCATTGCCATTGCGGATGCGGACTTGGATGAAATCACCACCACAGGCACTATTATCGTCGGAGATGCAAGCAGTGGCGCCGTGACCATCGGAGGCGCCGTTTCCGCACCCGGATCCGCCGGGCTTCAGTTTGGCGGAAGTTCAGTTGCCCTTGATGCGGGAGTTACCAGCACGGATGCCTCCATTACCTTTGTTCCTGGCGTTACCGTTGGAGCGGGAGTCACAGTTGACTCCGGATCCGGGGCGGGAGACATCACTTTTTCGAGTACCTTGGACGGCGGTCAGGCCGTGGTTCTTGACGCAGGTAGTGGAGGAATCAACTTGAATGGTGTGGTTGGAGCAACCCCTTTGACAAGTCTTGCCACTACCGGAACGACCGGAGCCATTTCCATAGGGCAGAATATCACGACAACCGGTGGACAAACCTTTACCGGCCCCGTCACCCTTTCGGGTTCACCTACCCTTACCACAACCGATACCCTCGTATCCTTCGATGGAGACGTTTCCGGAGCCGGAGCTTTGACCGTTGCTTCCGGGACAGGGGGGGTAACTTTCGGCAGCACCGTCGGAAACGGCGTCAATATCACCAGCTTGGATACCACCGGAACGACCGGAAACATCACTTTAACCGGGAACCTTGATTCCGACGGCACCGTCCTCTTTAACGGCCCCGTTCTTTTGGCCGCAGATGCCACGATCACCACATCGGACGACCTGGTTACCTTTTTTAGCACCTTGAACAACGCTCAAAATCTTGTGGTGACGACCGGATCGGGTGGCGTTACTTTCACTGGAATAGTCGGAGGAAGCACACCGTTAACCAGTATCCTGACCACCGGTACCACCGGCACCATCACGCTTGGGGCAAACGTGAATACCACGGGAGCGCAAGATTACGTTGGTCCCGTCTCCTTTAATTCCGACATTGCCTTAAATGTTACCGGAGGAACGGATTCCGATGACGTTTCGTTTGGCGACACGGTCACGTCGACCGCTGACAGTTTGGATATAAACGTGGCCGGTTCGGGAGACGTTACCTTTGGCGACGGATCCGGAACCGATACCGTTTCCGGAATCAATGCCCTGACTGTTGATGGCAATGCGATCACCGTGAACACTCCCGTATCCGCCACTTCCATAGTTTTCCAAGGGGCGAATAGTTCGGGTGACCAGTTGACCATTACATCGGGCGGAAGTTTGAGCGCTACGGGCCTGGTCACAATAGGCGCTGCCAATGATACCACCGAAATCGAGACCATTGGTTTGTCCGGCAATATCACCTCGGATTCGGACTCTTCTGGAAATGAAAACCTTCAGATACTTAGTAATTCTGCGGGCTCGGCTGTCGCTACTTTTGCCACTTCGGGTGTCGTCTTAAATGCTGGAACTGGTGCCATTTCAGCTTCCAACACAGATTTCGCCGCCGGATCGAACAATCCATCCTTCCTTTCCGATGGGGGGGTATCGTGGAATGCCTTGACTGCAACCGGAGGAACCTTGACCCTTGCTCCCAATACCGCAAACACTGGCTTGAATCTTGGAACCGGAGGTGGCGCTTACAACCTGAATGATGCGACACTTTCCGGAATTTCCAATAACCTGACCAAAGTAACAGTCGGAAGCTCAACCACCGGCGATATTACGATCGGTGGGGGCGAAGCGATCGATTTGACCAATGGAACCCCGAGAACATGGGATTTGGAAGTGATTGGCGGAGCGAATGATGGGTCCGCATCATTCGTCTTGGGTTCGGCGAATACCGTGACCATGGGATCAACGCAGGCCCTCATTTTGAACAGTGCGGCCGCTGACATTACTCAGACCAATCAGCTTCTTGGCGGTGGCGAACTGCTTGTCAAAGGTGCGGGCAACGTGACTTTAACCAATGCTTCCAATCAAGTCGCAACTCTTGCTGCTTCGAACTCAGGGGATTTAAGCTACAGAGACTCGGATGGATTTGCGATCGGACTCGTCGATGGCGTTAGCGGTATCAACGTCGGTAGCAATACCGTGAACCTAACACTCGGCGGAGCGTTGACTGACGGAGACGCGGACGCCTCGGGAGGGGACACCACGGTGAACGTGACTGCGGACACTCTTAATCTTTTGGGCAACCAAGCGGTGACTGACATCGAAACCACCGTTGCGACTCTTGATCTCGCTACTGCGGCGACCAGTATAACGGAGACTGATGGTATTGCTCTGGCGGCTTCGGAGATATCCGG
>Ga0160422_10002610_pt1 | contig 11278 bp, 13 predicted proteins | sample Fk160mmetaG_FD_108192 | JGI IMG/M metagenome (GOLD analysis project Ga0160422, IMG submission 108192) | Marine microbial communities from the Central Pacific Ocean - Fk160115 60m metaG | ecosystem: Environmental > Aquatic > Marine > Oceanic > Photic zone | place: The Central Pacific Ocean... | reverse complement strand
GCAGCTTCGCTACTAAGCACAAGAGGGTTTGTGGCTGGTGTTGGAAATTTAGTTGATGGAGAGGATAATTTTGCTTTGTTATTGTCTGTGTTGAAAGATGATTCAAATTCTAATATTTTATCTACTCCTTCAGCTGTAGTAATGGATAATGAGGAAGCATCTTTGTTAGTAGGCCAAGAAATTCCAATTACTACTGGAGAATCTCTTGGAACAAATAATTTGACACCATTTCGTACTACTGCACGAGAAGAGATTGGAATTAAGTTGGAAGTTAAGCCTCAAATAAATGAATCTGATTCCGTTGCTTTATTTATTAGGCAAGAGGTTTCAAGTATTGCTGGTTCTCAATTACCAAATTCAACAGATTTAATAACAAATAAACGAGAAATTGAAACAACTGTTTTAGCAGATAATGGAGAGATATTAGTGCTTGGAGGACTTATAAGTGAAGATATACAAGAATCAGTTAGTAAAGTTCCATTACTTGGTGATCTGCCAATAATAGGAACTTTATTTAGATCATCAGCTAAGTCTGTTGAAGAGAGAAACTTAATGATTTTTTTAAGGCCAACAATTCTAAGAGATTCAATAACTACCAAAGATTTATCAGAAGAAAAGTTTAATTTAATTCGTGCAAAACAGTTACTAAAAGAAGATGAAACAAGTGACTAGAAATGAATTTACCACTAACGTATAACTTTTGTAAAACTAATAAAATTACACTTGTAAATGAAGCGAATACTTCAATAATACATATTTGCGGTTCTCTTAGACCTACTGTTCTAGCTTCTATCCAAAATTTACTTCTTGATAATGTAGAAAAGAGAAATCATTCTGATGATGAATTTGAAAATTTGCTGACTGAGCTATATACAAATCAATCAGATGATTATGATTTTTCTAATTTAGAAGATTTAGATCTTATTGACATAGCCAATGCTATATCACCTTCTGATGATCTTTTAGATGACAAAAATAAAGGACCAATAATTAAACTTATTAACGCAACTATTACAAAAGCAGTAAAAGCAAGGGCATCTGATATTCACTTAGAACCTTTTGAAAATAAATTAAGTATAAGATTTAGAGTTGATGGCGTTCTTAAAGAGGTACTTCAGTACCAAAAAAATATCACACAGATGATAATATCCAGAATAAAGATAATGTCTAAACTAGATATTTCTGAGAGAAGACTGCCTCAAGATGGACGAATTTCAATTTCTGTCGGTAAAAGAGATATTGATCTGAGAGTTTCAACGTTACCGTCTTCTTTTGGAGAAAGGGTAGTTTTAAGAATTCTTGAAAAAGATAAAACTCACATTCAATTAGATCAGCTTGGCTTTTCAGATGAAATCCTTAAAAATTTTAGAAAAAATCTTGGCAAAAATGAAGGCATAATATTAGTTACAGGACCAACAGGTTCTGGCAAAACAACCTCTTTATATTCTGGACTAAGAGAAATATCTGATCGATCGCAAAATATTTTAACTATCGAAGATCCAGTTGAATATGCTCTTGAAGGGATAGGGCAAACGCAAGTAAATTCAAAAACTGGCTTAACTTTCGCTAAAGGTTTAAGAGCTATTTTAAGACAGGATCCAGATATTGTTATGGTAGGTGAGATTAGAGATAAAGAAACAGCTGAGATTGCTATTCAAGCCAGTTTAACAGGGCACTTAGTATTATCTACCGTACATACTAATAGTGCTGTCAACGCTATTACAAGATTGAGAGATATGGGAATAGAGCCATACCTTCTATCATCTAGCCTAATTTTTGTTCTTTCACAAAGACTTGTGAGGAAACTTTGCCCTCATTGTAAAACTCATGATGAAGATAATAAAAATCTATTAAAAAAATATTTTATTAATAAAAAGGTTTATAAATCTGTAGGTTGTGATAAATGTGATAATACTGGATATTTAGGTCGCTTAAGTATTGGGGAATTTGTTTCAATTGATGAAAATATAAGTGAGCTAATACATAATTCTGCGTCTGAAAATGAAATTTCAGATTATGTATATGCCAATAAGAAAAAAATATTTGAAAATGGTCTACAGGTTTTATCGAAAGGTGATACATCTTTATCAGAATTAATGAGAGTTATTGAAGATTAATGGCAACTTTTAAATACAGTGCATTTGATGCAGATGAAAAAAATTTGAAAGGATTTGTTAATGCAACTGACCTTAATGAAGCAAAACTAATACTTAAAAATAGGGGCTTAAATCCTCTGAAAATTGAAGTTAGTTCACAAAAAAAATCAAAAATAAGAATATCTAATAATAATTTATCGATTTTTACCAAACAAATGTCAGCACTTCTAGCCGCAGGTACTCCTATAGAGAAATGTTTATCTCTCTTAAGTAAGCAGTCTACTAATAATAAGTTTTCACAAATTCTATTGAGCATTAATGAAGATATCACTGAAGGCAATAGTCTGAGCTCTGCTATGAAAAAATATCCATCCATTTTTGATGAAATTTATACATCTACAATATATGCGGGAGAAACATCTGCATCTCTTTCTGAAGTTTTTAGGGATTTATCTGTTTATTTAGATAAAGAGGCAAAAATTAGATCACAAGTTGTCGGTGCGTTAATTTATCCTGCAGTTTTATTTATAGTTTCAATAGCGGTCATTTACGCTCTTCTAAGTTTTGTCTTACCACAAGTAGTAGAGCAATTCGTAAGTTCAAATGTTGAATTACCTTTGTTAACAAAAACTTTATTGGCATTTTCAGAGATATTTCCTTTCATCATCGGAACTTTTTTATTGATACTAGTTTCGATATATGTAATTCAAATAACTAATATTATTTCGAAAAAAAACCAATTATTAATATCAAAGTATTTCCTTTTTATACCATTAATAGGCTCAATCATTTTATATGATCAAACAGCTCGGTTTTGTTCATCTATGAGATTAATGACAAAAGCTGGTTTAAACACAATAGATAGTCTCCAAATTTCACAAAACACATTTAAAAATAAATTTTTAAGAGCTCAAGTTGAAAAAGTTGTAAATAAGGTTGTTTCTGGAACATCCATTAGTAAAGCATTTTCTCAAGCAAACATTTTTCCTGATGTCTTTCAACAGCTTTTAAGTTCTGGAGATATGGGAAGCCAAGTCAGTGAAATGTTCGAGAAAACCAAAGAATTCTTAGATCAAGAAGTAGACACTAGAAGAAATTTATTACTGACTCTACTACAACCGATAGTCATATTAACAATGGGTGTTTTTGTAATGCTAATTGTTTTATCTATAATGTTGCCTTTATTGCAAATGAATAATTTAATATTCAATATATGAAAAAAATAATTAAGAAAGATATAACAAAAATAATTAAGAAAGGCTTCACACTATTAGAGCTGCTAATTGTAATTGTAATATTGGGTCTACTTGTTTCTTTAGTTTCAGTAAATTTTTTACCAACTTTAAGCAATGCATATACTGAAGTAGCCAGACAAGATATCTCTAGATTACAACAAGCATTAGTAATCTTTAAAATTAATGAAGGTTCATACCCTACCTCAAGTCAAGGTTTAGAAAGTCTAAAAACAAACCCTGGAAACCTTAAAAATCCTTCTAAATATCCACCTGGTGGCTATATAAATAAGTTGCCTGTAGATCCTTGGGGTAACGAATATATTTATGTTTATCCTGGACAATATGGTGAATATGATATTGTTTCATTGGGTGCTGATGGACAGCCTGGTGGAGAAGGAGAAAATGCAGATATTGGCAACTGGACTGATTAAAGGTTTTACAATACTGGAAATACTAATCGTTTTAGCGATTATTTCCATTTCTGGCACATCTTTTTATCTGATTCTTCAACAAGAAGATAATTTCGATGACTTCGAAAGCACTTTTAGCGATTTTAAAGTCTTAAGCTTATACAGCGGTAATACCTATGCATTCACAAAAGATTCAATAAAAATATTGAATGAGGATATTTGGGAAGAACTAGAGAGTATTGATTTTTCAGATGTATATTCAGTTACAAATAATGTTGAAAAAACTACTATTGTAGAAGATGACGAAATCTTCTTAGTAATATCACCTGGTAATGAGATTTCTATTAAATCAATAACATTATCGGGAGGTAAAATCATTGAACTCTAATATAAAAAAAGGCTTTAGTTTATTGGAGGTAGTTATCGCTCTTCTAATAATTTCAATAACTTTTTTAGCATATAATCAGTTAATTGACCAAAATCTTAAGTCACAACTACTTAAACAAACTTTTATTGATGACTCTAATAAAAAATTAAATCTTTTAACAATTTATGTTTCAGATCCAGATACAGAGAAATATGAATTAATTCAATTATTGGACATTGATGAAATCTCCGAAACTAAAATCACTTCTTATCGAAATTTTGATGAAGTGAAAATAGATTTCATAACTGAAGAAAAAACTATAAACATCACCATAATTAAATGATAAGAAGCGGATTTACATTAATAGAAGTAATAATTGCTTTATTAGCAGCAGCTTTAATCTCAATAATGTCTTTCGATTTTTTAGCAAATACGGTGTTTTTAAAAGAGAGAATAGATAAATCTATTTCAATAGATTCAAAACATTCAAAGGCTTTTCATTTAATGCGTTTAGATATGATACAAGCTGTACCTTATAAATTAAAAGATCAGAATTTTAATAATTTAAATTATGTATTTGTAGGTTCTAATGATGAAAGAGTAATGACTTTTGTTGCATTAACATCTTCAGATACTTCAAATACAAAATCTAAATTAAGACGTGTTATTTATAAATATAAAAATAATGAATTAATTCGCCTAACAACATTAGCGAATAATGAAAATATAATTACTTCTGAGGAAGTTCTTTTGTCTGGCATTGAAAATATGAAAATTTATTTTGGAGAAGAATTAGATGACCTTAGTGATATATATCCAAATCTAAGTACAACAGAAAGTAAAGTATTTCCACAATATGTGATCTTAGAATATGACATTAATGATAAAAAATTTAATCAAGTAATGGGGTTTTTTAGATGAAGAGGGGGTTTGTGCTTATTTCTACATTAGCATTAATAGTAATCCTAAGTTTTATAATTCTTATCTTGAGTCGAACAATATATTCTGACACTTTAAGGACAACTATATTTGCTACATCAATCGAAAAAAGGTTAGAAATTATCAACTATGAATCATTTTTAGTAGATACATTAATAGATAACTCTTTGTTAAATAGAAACTTAGCTTTAGCAGAAAGTGAATTAAATTTTAATATTCAATCAAAATTTCCTGATCTTTCAATATCTCTAGAAGATTACTCAACATGCTTTAACTTAAATGCATTAGTGAAACCCTTTCAAAATATTAATATTAAGAATGAACAACATGGACAACTATTTGTAAATTTTTTAACTCTATCTGAAATTGATAAAAATATTCACGATGAATTATTAGATAGAATATACGATTCACTAGATAACGATTCTTTGCCAGAAACTTATGGTGCAGAGGACCTTTATTATATATCTAGAGGAAATCTATCACTAAATCCTGATCAACTTTACTTCCATAAGAGCCAAATCAAGAATACTGCTCTACTTGATAATGAATCAATGGATAAAATTTATGATGATATATGTGCAGTGCCATCAACAGAGATGAAATTCAATATAAATGGATTAAATCTATCAAATACAAAAGTTTTTCTCTCTATCTTTCCAGATTTGAATTTAGCTGATATTGAAAAAATAATTCTTAATAGGCCTTTAAATGGTTACAACACCTATAAAAATTTAATAGATTCAACAGGAATAGATTCATCAAAATTAGATAAATCTTTTATAATCTTCAAACCAAGTTTTATTAAGATAATTTATTTAATGAATTTAGAAGGACAAATTTTTAATTTTGTTAGTTTATTATCTCTAAATAGAGGAAGCTTTGTAATTTATAGGTCTTTAACAAAATGAATATTTTTTTATTTGAAAACTTAAATTTAAATAGTGGGATCTTTATTCAAAATGGTTTAATAAAAAAAATTAATTTTGATGAGTTAACTACATCAGAAAATGTTTTATTTGTTCTACCAAATGAAATACTTCAATACATTAAATTTGAGCATGATTTAAAAAATAATCAGAATATTCATGCATCAATTTTGAATAATTTAACCACAGTAGATTTTGATTCAGAAGATTTGTTAGTTCTGAATACATCCCAAAAGTTTAATTTTTTTACTTTAAATAAAAAAAATCAAGAAGAAGTAAATAAGGTTTTTAGAGGCTTTAATGCATCAATAAATGTCACTTCAGACTTACTTTTCTTTAAAGAAGTTTTTAAACAAAATTGTACCTATCAAAATAATGTTTATTTAACAGAGACTGAAGAAGCTGTAAAACTAACAATGAAATCTTTTGGTCTATTAGATGGCACCAATACACTTAAATCTATATCTAATTTAGATTTTAAAAAAATTAAGGATGTAAATTTAACGTATTATCAGCTTAATACCTTTAGCATTTCATCAATTTTTAATTTAAAAAATTCTATGAAACCTTTATTTGTAGGGTTATTTATAATATTTTCTTTTTACTTAGTTGCATTCTTAAATATAAACTCGAACTATTCACAAATGAATAAAATCTCCATGACACTGGAATCAATTTATAGTGAAATTTACCCATCAGAAGATATAACAGATATTTATCAACAAATAGATTTTAAACATGATAATTTGAATAATCAGGATGATAGCGATCTATCAAAAACTATAGATCTCATCAAAAACTTATCAGAATCAATAAATATAATTCAAGTTGAATATTCAAAAGATTTGTTGCAAATTAAATGCGTTTTCAAAAATGATGCAGAAGAGAGCATTTTTATAAATCAACAAAATAGACTTAATTATAGTTTTAAGATCTTAGAAAGCAGTTCAACTGATCTTGGTAAAATTACAACACTTAGTTATGAGTTATAAACTTTCAAATAGAGAATCATTACTAATCAAAATATTGATATTAACAGCTTTATCTTTGTCTATTTTCTATGGAACATCTTTAGTTAAAAACGAAATTATAGAATCAAAGAATTCTTTGTTATTAGAAATAAATGAATTCAATGAAAAGAAACAATTACTTGCACAAATTAAAGCTTTAGAGGTAAATAAAAATTTAGTTTTATCGACTAAAGATTTTCTTCAATATCTAAATGAAAATAATATTTTATTCGAGCAAAGTGAAAACATATTTATTATTAGTGGATTATCTAGCTTGGATAGTCTTCAAATAATGACAGATTTAGAAGATCAGAATGCAGACATAAATAGCTTTGTATTTGAAGTTGAGGATTCTTCAAATATTGTTCTTAGAATAAAATTTAATGAATAAACTTTATTTATTAATATTTTCTATATTGTTAATATGTTTACTAGCGATTGGATCTATTTTTCTCATTCCAATAAATATAATTTTATCAAGCCTTTCAAAAAATTCTGATCTTGAAATTGAATATTCATATGTTGAAGGTAATATTTTTGCTGGGAAGATATTAGATTTATATTACAAAGATATTTATGTTGGCGATTTTAATTATGAGAATGAATTTTCTTTGTCTGATATGCAAACAAAATTTGTATCTGTTGACGAAAGGAATATAGAAGGTACAGTCATTAAAAAATTAACTGATATTAGCGATAACGGTACTTTAGCTATAAGAGATTTTTCAATGTCTAATGTTGTTTCGACTGATTTTATAAAGTATGTAGATGTAAATTTAGACATTGAAGAGATGGAAATTATTGATTCCCAATGCACTAGGATAACTGGTATTCTTGAAATTTCATCACAAGAAATTGATGAGAAGTTAATTGGCAAATTAGGCTGTTATGAAAACAATATGATTTCAGCGAAACTTTTTGATGAAAAAAATAAGGAGTTAGGAAATATTGCTTTTTCAAATTCGCAAGCAAGGGTAAACATATCTACAAAAACCATCGCAGATAAGAGAGTTCAACTATTAACTGATTATATTTCCTTTACAATTGATTTTTGAGAATCTTGCGTACCAGACCATCTGATATGCTCCAGAAAGTATTTTCAATTGTTTTAGATTGAAGTTCTTTTATGATTAAACCGTATAGATTTAGTGCCTCTGGTATTATGTCAATTCGATCTGCAGGTATCTTATATTCATTCAGTAAAGTCGAATTATTCATTGCTAAATAATTTTTTACATAACCATTGAAATTTGATGTATCCATAGGTCCCTTAATCTGATTTACTTGCATTAATGCTCGTAAATTTCCCCCTAATCCATAAAGAAGATTAATTGATTTAAATTGACTTAACCATGAACTTAATTCTTTAAGAGCATGTGTTTTTTGCAACTGATTAAGATTCAGTAACCTAACAGCACCTAACTGAAATGATTTAGCATGAATTTCATCATTTGAATTAATGCAAATTTCAAGACTTCCTCCTCCAATATCTATAACTGCCGTATCAGTTTTTGTTTTATTAAATTCTGATAGTAATGATGCTTCAACATCTCCAGAAATAATTTTTATAATTAAATTATGCTCTTCAAGCAAAGTCACTATTTCACTTGCGTTTTTAGCATCTCTTAGAGCTGAAGTAGCTATATAATTTACACTTCTAATATTGTTTTTTTTAAATATTTTTGAATATTTAAGTAATAGATTAAGTAAATTCTCAATATTTTTTTCTTCTAAATAACCTTTGCTAAATACATCTCTTCCAAGCCTCAAAGGATGTCTGTAATATTCAACAAGCTTTAAATCCTTATCAAAAATTTTATACTTAATTGCATTTGAACCAATATCAACAATAGCGTATTCCATAAAATCAGTCTGAGAAGGGTGCTAGAATTTTATATTGTTCATAGTTTAAGTTATCAAACAAAACCCCTTCTATGTAACAAGAATATTGACCTAAATCTTCACCCCATTTTGGTGGTTCCAAAGTTTTTTTTCCTTCGTAATCGAATGTATTCAGAATATACCTTAGAGCACTAAGCCTAGCAATCATTTTATTATTTGCATTGATAATTACCCAAGGAGAATTAACTCTTGCAGTTAAATCAAACATTTGATTTTTATATAAGGTAAAGACATCCCATTTATTAACCATCAATTTATCAGAGGCTGATAGTTTCCAATATTTTAGCCTACTATTTTTTCTTGCAGATAAACGTCTTTTTTGTTGATCTTTATCAATTGAAAAATAAAACTTTACTACCTCAATGCCATTAGAAATTAATCTATCCTCCCATTTATTAACATTTGTCATAAATTCTTCGTAATGTTTTTTTGTGCAATATCCAAGTGTTGGTTCAGTAAGAGCTCTGGTATACCATGATCGATCAAACAGTGCTATTTTAGCGTTTTCAGGTAAATGTTTTTCCCATCTTTGAAACCAATTGTTTTTTTCTTCCTTAGTAGGTATTCCCAAATGAATATACCTAAAATTTGATGGGCGAAGATGTTCAGAAAAAAAGTTAATTGTAGATGATTTACCTGCAGTATCTCTTCCTTCAAAACATAAAGCAATTCTTCTTTTATTTTTAATTACATCTTCTTGTAATTTTAAAAGTTCGACTTGAAGTTTATATTTTTCTTTTTTATAGATTATTGGCCCTAAACTTTTATATTGCTCAAATTTATATTCTATTACGCTCATGTATAATCTCAGAAAAGAGGGTATAGTATAAACAAATATTGACCTTCATGTTATGACCTTAGTTGAATTATCTCTCTTCGGAATCCCTTTAATACTGATTTCATCAGCGATGTTAGGTTTTTTTACGGCCTATGGTGTGGGAGCGAATGATGTTGCAAATGCCATGGGAACATCTGTTGGCAGTAAAGTTTTAACGATCAAACAAGCAATCCTTGTTGCTGCAGTTTTTGAATTTTTAGGGGCTTTTCTAGCAGGGGGCGGTGTTACGCAGACCATTAGAAAAGGTGTGATAGATCCTGCATTATTCGAAGGAAATTTAGAAATCTTAATATACGGAATGATCTCAGCCTTATTTGCAGCTGGCACTTGGCTGTTAGTAGCAAGTCTAAGAGGTTGGCCTGTTTCAACTACACACACTATTGTTGGAGCAATTGTTGGTTTTGGTATATATGCACTTGGCGTTAATGAAATAAACTGGTTTGTAGTTGGAAATATTGGTCTTTCATGGATTACCTCACCCTTATCATCGGCCATAGTAGCTGGATTATTTTATTACATCTGCAAAACATACATCATAGACAATGATTCGCAATTTAAAGGTCTAATTATAAGAATATATATATTCTTAGCAGGATTCGCTATTGCTCTTATTACTGTAACTAAAGGGTTAAAAAATATTTTCAAGCAACAAGAACTATTTGTAAGTTTTCAAGATAGTGTATTTATATCGGCCTTAGCAGCATTAGTTTTTACTTTTATTTTCTATTATTTTTCTAAAGCAAAATTAAAAAAATCTGAAAACGCTGAATCACAGTTTGCGTATTTAATGATATTTACTTCATGTGCGGTGGCATTTGCACACGGATCCAATGATGTTGCTAATGCTATTGGACCCTTAGCTGCAATTAATCAAGCAACCAGCCAGCTTTTAAATCAACCATATACCCTTGAAACGCCTTTGTGGATTCTGTTTCTTGGTGCTGTTGGAATAGTATTAGGTTTAGCTACACTGGGCTATAGAGTCATGAAAACCATCGGAGAAAGAATTGTTAAACTTACTCCAAGTAAAGGCTTTGCTGCTCAACTAGCTGCAGCTTTAACAGTTGTAATCGCAAGCCAATTAGATATGCCTGTCTCAACTACGCATACCTTAGTAGGCGCTGTGATTGGGATTGGCCTAGTAGAAGGAGCGAGTGCTATTAATTTTAATTCTGTCAGGACAATTGTTCTTTCCTGGGTGGTAACATTGCCAGCTGGAGCTCTTTTATCCATAGCTTTCCTTGAATTATTTACAAATCTTTTCACTTATTAATTAAGCAAATTGCTACTCAGGTGTAACATTTGCGTCACAAATTAGATTTATATTTTTAAATATTTAGGGTGATATACAATGAAAAAATCATTACATTTTTTTGCAATATTAATCTTATCTTCCACGATTTTTTCCCAAGAAACTACAAATGAAGAGTCTGTTGATTCTATTGAGGAAGTTGTAGCTGTTGGCACCAGGGCTAGCTTAAAATCAGGCCTTGATAAACAAAAAGAATCAAATCAGGTTGTTTCAATTGTCGATTCAGATGCTATCGGTGAT
>Ga0160422_10002608_pt1 | contig 11278 bp, 10 predicted proteins | sample Fk160mmetaG_FD_108192 | JGI IMG/M metagenome (GOLD analysis project Ga0160422, IMG submission 108192) | Marine microbial communities from the Central Pacific Ocean - Fk160115 60m metaG | ecosystem: Environmental > Aquatic > Marine > Oceanic > Photic zone | place: The Central Pacific Ocean... | reverse complement strand
ACATGCAAAACAATCCGGCAGCCTGGCCCTATTTGGCGGGTTTCCTGCGCGCGGATTTTGCATTTGTCCAAGATCCTGCGCCCCTGCCAGACCACGTTAACGGCCTGCTGATTCACTCGGCACGGCATCACGGGAAACAAAGCGTGCTCTTTGCCAGCGGTACCAATGGCTACCGCTTGCGCTCCACAATGTCGCTAACGTCTGGTGGCGTGGTCGCCAGCTTCAGCAAACCGGGGCTAGATGATTTGCACCTGCTCGATGTTCATCCATGGACCTCGGTCACCATGGATTCCGCAATGGAGATGGTGCAGGAACTGGGTCGAGCAAGCAGCTTCTTCGCGAAAAAACTGCCTAAGCAGGTGATTTTTGCAGGCCACCTCGCGGATAATGCGCCGAGCGCTCAAAAACGTCAGCGCGGATTCATACGCACTTGGAGCAAACCTTCCGAAGATCAGTTCAAACCCCTGGCAAAAGCCGGTTTGCGGGACTGCGCAAATAAGTTTTCCTCGCCGTTGCTCGCCACCAATAGGAGCCATTCATCCGAATATGCTGAGAGCCACCCGTTCTTCTGGGCCAGCAAAGACGCTTATGACAGCCTGCGCCAACTTAACGTTTTTCTGGACGATCAAATTATGGCGTTCGGCAGCTTCAATCCGATAGTGGCTGACTACGCGCTCTGAACTAAATCTGTTGCGAGCACTTGGGTCAGCTAATCGGGAAACAGCAGTTATTTAATCCTTAGCCACGGGGACCCCGTCGCTTTTTACCCAGAGCCCATTTAATTAAGCGTGAAAACAAAAACAGAAATATCAGGAACAGCGGCCAAAACAGATAGGGGTCGCGACTTGGCGGCAATAACCAGCTGAACAGCAAAAAACCAGCGACGAACCCCAATATTGAGCCAAAGAAAATCGCGAGATCAAGGAATAACGCTGAGAATGAATTATCTTTCACCGCAGCAGCGTATCGAAATTACGATCAATTCTATGTATGCACACACGGGACCTCTCTATGAATATATGGGTTGACGCAGATGCTTGCCCAAAGGCGATTAAAACAATCATCTGCAAAGCTGCCGAGCGTAAGAGAATACCTACCGTTTTCGTCGCTAATCATTTCGTAAGCGTGCCGCCTTCAACAGTTATTTCAAGCGTGCAGGTCGCCCAAGGATTTGATGTGGCCGACGACACCATCATTGCACGCATGCAAAAACATGACCTAGTCATAACCGCCGACATACCACTCGCGGCAGCGGTTATCGACAACGATGGGATAGCCCTGAATCCCCGAGGCACGCTCTACGATAAGGAAAACATCAAAGAGGCATTACGCCGACGAGCCAACGCCGAATACAGGCGTGACCTAGGTCAGCCGAGCGGAGGCCCACCCGCCCTCGACAAAAAAATCGTACAAAAATTTGCCAACGGGCTCGACCGAATTCTCGCGAGAGTACCTTCGAAACCCTGAATCAAGCGCCGCTGCGCATGGCATACAAAACTCGCCCACGCGCGCACAGCACCCCCTCGTCGTTCACCACACTGACCTCAACAGTGCACAGCTGACGCCCGCGTTTAATTACGCTGGCTTCAGCGTCCACCCAGGTGCCGTGAGCCTGGCGTAGATAGGTCACCGCCATATCCGCAGTCCCCGCAGGGGCGCCGGAATCCGGCAAATCGCTGAAAACCGCCACAACTGCCGCCATATCGATCATGGTGGCGATGACGCCACCGTGCACGCTGCCGCCGATACCCGTGGGCGTAGACGCATTTCGCTGCAAACGCAGGCGCCCGTAATCGATGCGCTGTTCGGCCACTTGCAGGCCAAGGTAGCGGTGGAACGCATTGTCATTAAAGCCTTGAACAAAGCCTTCAGGATTCGCCTTTGCATCTGTACCTAACATGCCACACTCCCCTTACTACAAAAACAATTCTCGAAACAAAATGTGCCCTAGCCATGGCATTCAACCTTTGCCGTAGCTAGAATGCGCCCTCGCGAGGGCTGGGTGGCAGAGTGGCTATGCAGCGGACTGCAACTCCGTTAACGCCGGTTCGATTCCGGCCTCAGCCTCCATCTCCCGCTATCGGCTGCGCTCATCTGACGCCCTTGCGCCCTTTGCTGTTTCAATACCTTGCTTCAGGGTCGGCCAAGCCGCTTGCAGATAAAGAGACATAGACCAAAGCGTCATAAGTGCCGCGACGTACAATAAGCTGTACCCCATAAACACGATCACAGAGGTAGATTCGGGAGGTATAGCTAACAACACGGCAATTGCTACCATTTGCAAGGTCGTTTTGACCTTACCAAGGACGCTGACGGCCACGGTAACGGAGCTGTTCATTTCCGCCATCCATTCACGCAGCGCACTGATCATAATTTCTCGTCCAACGATAATCAGCCCCGGCAACGTCAGCCAAATTGTTGAGTGCTCGGCCATCAGAACTACCAAGGCAGACACAACGATCAACTTATCGGCCACGGGATCCAGGAATGCACCGAACGGAGTAGTTTGATTTAAGCGTCGAGCCAAATACCCATCGAGCCAATCTGTGGCTGCCGCGAGGGCGAAAAGAATCGCCGCGAAAAGATATGTGGCGCTACCCGGCAAGAGGTAAATCAGCACAAAAATAGGTACCAATAAGATACGCGCCAAGGTAATTATATTTGGTAGATTCACTCTTTCCCTGTCTCAATGAAAGTGCTTATAAATTTCAGACGCGATCGAGTTGCTTATGCCTTTGACCTTGCAAAGCTCCTCAATGCTCGCTCCTTTGATAGCGCCAATACTGCCAAAGTGCAGCAGCAGTTGGCGACGTTTTTTTGCACCCACTCCTGCCACGCCCTCCAGCTGGGATTGATTGCGCGCTTTGGCCCGACGCTGCCGATGACCGGTGATTGCAAATCGATGTGCTTCGTCGCGAATATGCTGCAAGAGATGCGCAGCGGGAGAACGTCCGTCAATAGGGACAGCCGTTGTCCCCAAAAAAAACCGTTCCAGACCGGACTTTCTGTCGGGACCTTTGGCAATGCCTAACACATTAATTTCTTGATCCAGGTCCAATGTGGCCAGCACCTGCAGAGCTCGTCTAACCTGCCCCATGCCACCATCGATCACTAAAAGATCTGGAAGTTGCGCTTGGCTATCTTTCAATCGTTCATACCGACGGGTGAGTGCTTGTTCCATGGCGGCGTAATCATCGCCGCCGCTTACGCCTTCTATATTAAAACGCCGATAGTCGGAACTCAGGGGCCCATTGTCGTCAAATACTACACAGGAGGCTACCGTCGCCTCTCCCATGGTATGACTGATATCAAAACACTCGAGCCGTTGCGGACTATGAGGTAACGAAAGCACACTTTGGAGATCGCCAAATCGAGCTTTCATTTGGCTTCGAGCCGCGACCCTTGCCTGCAAATTCACTGCGGCATTGTCGGCCGCCAGCGCCAACCATCGCGCGCGTTGGCCGCGGAATGCTTTTGACAGCTGGATTTTGCGTTCTGCGCGTTGCTCTAAAGCTTTGCATAAAATATCGAATTCGGCGCTGTGATCGGAAACAATTATGGTTTGAGGCAGTTCGTACTGCTCGCCGCCCAAGTAATATTGCGATAAAAAGGCCTGTAGCAGCGCCGCCGTATCGAGTCCCAGATCGTTGCTAATGTGGTGGCTCTTCTGGCCCAGCAACTGCCCGTTTCGAACAAACAGCACTTGAATGCAACAGCGACCGGCATCTTCCGCAAGCGCGAAAACATCCACGTCACCTTTTTCTCCGTGAACGTACTGGCGCTCCTGAATTCTGCGCAAATGACTGATCTGATCGCGATACTGAGCCGCCTTCTCGTAATCCATCCGCCCCGAGGATTGCTCCATCTTGTCCTGGAAGACCTTCATTACATTAGCGCTCTTGCCCTGTAAGAACAGAGCGGCTAGGTCCACATCCTGTTGATAATCTGCGGCAGAAATTTTACCCACGCACGGCGCACTGCAGCGCTGGATTTGGTACTGCAAACATGGCCTGGAACGGTTGCGAAAAAAATTATCATCGCACTGGCGCACGCGAAAAAGCTTCTGCAGCAGATTTAGGCTGTCCCTTACCGAGGAAGCTGACGGATACGGACCAAAGTACTGGCCGGTTTTACCTTTGCTGCCTCTGTGAAAGCGAAGTTGCGGAAACTCATGATCCGCGGAAATATGCACAAATGGATAAGACTTATCGTCTCGAAGTGTGATGTTGTATGGAGGTCGCTGAGCCTTTATCAGATTTTGTTCCAACAGCAACGCCTCGGTCTCGCTGGCGGTAACGGTGATCTCGATACTTTCGATTTTAGCGACCATTGCCATGGTCTTGGTCTGCAAACCTTTAGCGCGGAAATAGCTGGTCACTCGATTCCGCAGGTTTTTCGCCTTACCGACGTACAGGGTTTTACCTGCAGCATCGTGCATACGATAAACCCCTGGTTTCGTCGTCAAGTTTTTGAGGAATTCTTCGGAGTCAAATGCCATGGTTCCGGAGCCAGCGCCTTCGGTGGCTAGATTAACGTAACCACGCTGGGATTTCTCAGCGCCCGGCCACTGCACTGGTAAATACTTAATGCAGTCTGACTTAAGGCTCTAATTTCTTCGATTCAACAGAGGTCCCAAATCGTTCCCACTAACTCGGCAGCCAAAGACGCTGCAACTTGTCGAAGTTAATCTTTGACCCAACAAATCAACCGTCATTCAGAGTCGCTTACAAGGAAAACCTTATCTTCCTCAGCAACGGCCATAGTTGGAGTATTTTTGAGCGGACGCCGCCGTCGCGATACTTCCTCGGTATCGAAACCCGGTGTTGGAATGCCGTTCTTCACGGCAAACAAAACAAGTTCAACGTTACTCTTTACATCCAGCTTTTCGAACAAGCGATAACGATAACTGTTCACCGTTTTCGGCGACAAATGCAGCGACCTTGCGATCTCGTTAATCTTCTGGCAATCCAAAAGCATTAGTAAAACTTAAAATTCGCGCCGCGTAAGTTTGGCAATAAGATTGCTTTCGCTGTATCCCAGCGAGGCGTTTAAGATGCGTTGGGCGATGAACTCGGAAACATAACGCTGACCAGCGAAGACCTTACGAATGGCGTGGCCAAGTTCCTCTGAGGAAACACCCTTTGTTAGAAAGGACTTTGCCCCCGCCTGGAGCATCTGTGTTGGCATCACCGCTTTTGTCACGCTGCCAAGAACAATTGTCTCGGTTCTTAAATCCGCGGCCGCAATTCGCTGCAGCACTTCCAGACCGCCGAACCCTGGCAACAGCATATCCATCAACAAAACGTGTGGCTGATGCTCTTTAACCAGCTTAATAGCGCTCTCGCCGGTTGCGCTAACGCCCACCACCTCACAACCTTTCAACCCGTTGACCAGTGTCGCCAGGCTTTCCCGAATCAGCCGCTGACCCTCGGCTATCGCCACCTTAATCATAGCCCACCCTATGTTGCACTCAGAGGCCAAAGCTAGATATAAAGCGCCGCTTTAACAACCCGTTAGGGCAAAAACTCACGGCATTTCAGCACTTTTTTTCAGAAGTGTAGACCAGTTCCGTTTTTCAGCCCGTGAACGCCTGAATACCGGTCTGCGCTCGACCCAGAATCAGCGCGTGCACATCGTGTGTGCCCTCGTAGGTATTAACCGTTTCTAGGTTCATCAAATGGCGCATAACCGGATATTCATCGGAAATACCGTTGCCACCGTGCATATCACGAGCAACCCGAGCAATTTCCAAGGCCTTTCCACAATTGTTGCGTTTCATCAGCGAAATATTTTCTATCGGCAACGTACCGTCGTCGAACATTCTGCCCATGCGTAAGCACCCTTGGAGCCCAAGGGAGATTTCTGTTTGCATATCGGCCAGTTTCTTCTGCACAAGTTGATTTGCAGCCAAGGGCCGACCGAACTGTTGGCGATCTAATGTGTAACTGCGCGCAGCATGCCAACACGCCTCTGCAGCGCCCATAGCGCCCCACGCAATACCGTAACGAGCACGATTCAAACAGCCAAAGGGGCCAGCTAAACCGCGTACGTTGGGTAAAAGATTCTCGCCGGGTACGAAAACGTCCTCCAGAACAATTTGGCCGGTGACCGAGGCCCGGAGACTGAGTTTGCCCTCGATTTTTGGCGTACTGAAACCCTCGAATGCGCGCTCTACTATAAATCCACGAATGTCTCCGTCGAGTTTCGCCCAAACTACGGCGAGATCGGCTATCGGTGAATTGGTGATCCACATTTTTGCGCCGTTAAGAATATAGCCGCCGTCAACCGGTTTAGCGTTGGTCACCATACTGCTGGGATCAGAGCCGTGATCAGGCTCCGTAAGACCAAAGCAGCCCACCCATTCGCCCGTCGCCAGTTTGGGCAGGTACCGTTCACGTTGCGCTTCATCGCCGAAAGCATGGATCGGGTGCATAACCAGAGAAGACTGCACGCTCATGGCTGAACGATAGCCTGAGTCAACTCGCTCTACCTCGCGCGCCATAATGCCGTAGGCAACATAATTGACATTTGCGCAGCCGTACTTTTCGGGCAATGTGGCGCCCAGCATGCCGAGCGCGCCAAACTCATTCATAATTTCGCGATCAAACGTCTCATGCCGAAAGGCATGCTGAACTCGCGGCAACAACTTTTCTTGTGCGTACTCGTTAGCGCTATCGAGGATTAGACGCTCCTCCTCCGAGAACTGCGTGCGCGTCAGGAAAGGGTCGTCCCAAGAAAAAGGCGCTTTATCATTACTCATCACGGAATCTCTTTGACCAAAGCGCGACAGGCTAAATGAGCCATGCAAGAACTGCAATGCGCGAACAAAGCGGCGAAACTCGGGTCCCGCTTACGTATAATAACTAAGCGCATTAACCGGATAAAAAAATGAACTCTGCAGCACCAACGCCCACCACCGCTTTGGACCAAGACACCTTAAATCAGCTTATTTTGACGATTCGAAAATTTGTCGATGAACGGCTGATTCCCTTGGAAGCGCAGGTATCAGAAGACGATGCTATTCCCGAGGAGGTCATCCAGGAGATGCGCGAGTTGGGGCTTTTCGGCCTTACCATACCCCAAGAATTCGGAGGGATAGGCTTAAACACTTATGAGGAATGCAAAGTGGTCATGGAACTGGGGCGCACATCTCCAGCTTTTCGATCAATATTTGGCACCAACAATGGAATCGGCTCTCAGGGACTGGTGATGGACGGTACTGACGACCAGCGTGCCTATTACCTGCCCAAGCTTGCCAGCGGTGAGATCATTGGTTCATTCGCGCTTACCGAGCCCGACGCGGGTTCTGATGCCGGCGCACTGCAGACCAAGGCCATAAAAGACGGCGACGATTATCTGATCAGCGGCACCAAACGCTACATCACTAACGCACCAAGCGCTCAGTTGTTTACCGTTTTTGCGCGTACCGACCCGAACCAAACCGGCGCCAAAGGGGTCAGCGCCTTTCTTGTCGATGCCAGTACACCCGGTATTTCCCTTGGAAAACCCTACCGTAAGATGGGTCAACAGGGTGCCCACGTTTGCGATGTCATCTTTGACAACTGCCGCGTTCCAGCCACGCAAATGGTGGGCGGCACCGCAATGCTGCATAAGGGTTTTCAAACTGCAATGAAGACGCTCGATCGCGGCCGCATACACATCAGCGCCCTGTCTGTCGGCTGTGCTGATCGACTGATTGAGCTATGCCTAAGCTATGGGCAAGAGCGCACCCAATTCGGACAGCCGATCGCTGAATTTCAACTGCTCCAAGGCATGATTGCGGACAGCAAAGCAGAGAGTTACGCAGCCGAATGTATGGTTTTAGACACCGCGCAACGTCGCGACAGAGGCGAAAACGTTAACACTCTGGCCTCTTGCTGCAAGCTCTTTGCCACAGAGATGGTCGGACGCGTCGCCGATAGAGCCGTTCAATATCATGGCGGTGCCGGCTACATCGAAGAATATGCGGTTGCACGCTTTTATCGCGACGTACGGCTTTTTAGAATCTACGAAGGGACCAGCCAGATTCAGCAGGGTATTATTGCTCGCAACTTGCTGCGTGACGCTAAAAACTAGAAATAATTTATCTTTAAAATCTAATTTACTGAAATTTAACGATATTTATTTATCTCTTGCATGGCTAGGTGAGCGGCGGAAGCCGCAGCATTAGCGTATTCCGGACCAGAATCAGCAAATATAATCGCTCGCGAGCTGGAGATCACTAAACCGACCCCGTCCGAGTCCAAGCCACTTTTCAATACCTGTTGAATACTGCCGCCCTGAGCGCCTATGCCCGGTACCAGCAGTGGCAAGCTCCCAACCACTGCTCGCACCTTAGCCAATTCATCCGGATAAGTCGCGCCAGTGACCAACATGCATTGCTCAGCGGTATCCCATTCTCTGACCTTCTCAGCGACTCGCAAATAGGTCGGTTGCTCGTCCTCAGTACGGTTTTGCAGCCAATTGCTGCCTGGATTACTGGTTCGGCACAACACCACAATACCTCGCTCCCTAAAAGCGAAGTAAGGCTCTAAGCTGTCTTTCCCAAGATAGGGGCTGACGGTAACCGCGTCGGCGTTATACCTCTCGAACGCTTCCCTGGCATACAGCCTAGCAGTACTGCCCACATCACCGCGCTTTGCGTCGAGAATAACCGGGATATCCGGAAAATGGGCCTTCGCAAACTCGATCAACTCGGCGAGTTCATTTTCTTTACCCACTGCCGCAAAGTGGGCTGCCTGAGGTTTGAATGCACACACATAGGGTGCCGTCGCCTCGACAATCGCTCTACCAAAATCAAGAAACGGTTTCTTAGCTGCCGCTAACCCGCGCGGTAAACGCTCGAGGTCGGGATCGATACCCACACAAAGCAGCGAACCGCTCTTCTGCCAGCTGCAGCGCAGTTTTTCGTGGAAGCTCTGCATGATTACACTTTGCCTGTGTGGTTTTCATAACGCTCTGCCAAGACTCGCTCGACAGTATCGACGATGGCTTGAGTTTGACTGTCGATCTCCACATTAACTGAGTCGCCCAAGCCAAGTGTTCCTAGAGTGGTTCTCTCGATCGTCTCAGGAATGAGGCTGACGCTGAAATCGGCATTATCTCGGTCAACCGAGGACACCGTCAGGCTGGCGCCGTCGAGCGCCACATAACCCTTATGAAAGATGTAATTTTGCCACTTCGGCTCTACTTTAAATGTCAGCACACGGTCATTTCCTTGATCGTGCAAACCCACCAGCTCGGCGGTTGTGGACACGTGACCGGAGACCACATGTCCACCCACCTCATCGCCAACCTTAAACGAACGCTCAACATTGACCTTAGAGGAAGTATCCAACCGACCAAGATTCGTCGTTTCTAGGGTTTCTTTGATGATGTCAAAATAGGTAACGTCATCATCATGTTGAGTAACGGTAAGACACGTGCCGTTCACCGCAACAGAGGCACCCAGCTGTAACCCGTGGCCGAGCGCGCCCATTTGCAAAGCCAGCCGGCTAAGATCGGGCCCGTGCTCTATTGCCTTGACAGCCATCAGCTCTTGAACAATTCCGGTAAACATCACAACTCCATAAATAAAAAAGCCGGTCTGAGACCGGCTTTATTTTGCTTGAGCAAGCCTAAGTTAACCAGAGGATGCTGCCAACTGAGCTTGGCGTTTGCTTTCGCGATCGATATAGGTAATCCATTGCCCACAAATACGCTGGTTAACTTTATCCTTATCATTGCGCGCCACTCGGCGACACGAAACAAACGCCGTGCGTGCGGTATTCAGCTTGTTTTGGTTGAACAGGCACATACCTTTGACCACATAGACGCTCTGAGTCTTGCGCAGCCCGCCTTTGTCTATGGCGCCCGTGGCAGAGTCTACGCATTTATCGTACTGATCCGACTCCAGATAAAGATAGGACAAACGCTCATAAATTTTTCCATCATCGGCCAATTCAGCCGCTTCCTCAAAGACCGTAATCGCTTTATCAACTTCCTGAGCCAATTGCCAGGCCTGCCCGAGGGATTGCAAATTTTTAGCGTCGCGTTCGACAGCTTTGCGGTTTAGCCCGTCCTCCAAAACCTTCGCCGCGCGTATTGGCACTTCTTCCTGCATCAGCAGCCCTGCAAGATTGGTGAAATCCGTTTGCTTCTCTAGCAAATCCGCCGTGTATGCGGCTTCCAGCGTATAAAGTTGTTCTTTTTCGTACCCTTCCTGACCATAAACACCGGCCAGACGCACCCAGTGTTCTCGCTTGGGGAATTCCTCGACTAAAACCTTCAGCACTCTAATGACGTTAGGCCAGTCTTCCTTCTCGAAGTAAAGGAAGGTCAGCAAACTCCAATTCTGCTCGGTAATATCAGTGCCTCGCTCCTGCGCAATGCTGACCCCAAGCTCCATTTGCTCAACGGCTTTATCGTAGTCCTTCATTTGATAATAAACCGTCGCCATGAAAAATCGTGGTGCGGCCGAAGGATTAGTGGCCTTGGTTATCCAAACTTCCATGTAATACAGGGCATCCTCATAGTTCTCTTGAACATAACTGAGTTGCGCCACCGTGTAGAGGGTCGTTACCTCTAATCCTTCAGGAATCTTTTCGCCCTGTTCGACGACAATCTTGTACTCGCGCAGCGCACCATCGTAATCGTCTTTGAGGTAGTAGATATACCCCAACATATTATGCAGGTTGGCAATTTCATTCTCGTTGTATCGGCGCGAGCGATTCAGAGCGGCTTGAATGAGTTCTAAAGCAACGTCATATTCTTTAGCGTCAATCGCTTCCTGCCCTTCGCCTAACTTCTTGTATACGGACTCACTAAGCGACGGTACTCGGCGCGTCTTTTGTTTTTTCTTGGGCGCTTCTTCAGCGGCCACCTGCGCAAAGCCCAACGAAGCGTCCTGGCCGATCGGCGCCAAGATAGCGAACAATAGCGCTAACAAGCCAATGTTTAAGCGTTTCATCGCACTTATACCCACTGTTCCTCCTAATTAGTCGGCCATCTCGAACGTGATGCGAGTTTTTACACCCGCAACGTCTATAGGCTCTCCGTTAACCACCTTCGGCTTGTACTTGTACTTTAACGCAGCGTTTATCGCGGCACGGTTAAATATCCCAGGTGGTTTGGCTTCGATGACAACTGGGTCGCGAACCGCGCCGGTCTTGGTGACTATATACTCAAGCAGCACATAGCCCTCGATCCCGCGCGTTTGCGCGCGGCGCGGATATTGCGGATTTACCTTTACAATCGGCAGATACTCACCGTCAGAACTAAATCCACCGCCTTCCACGTT
>Ga0160422_10002607_pt1 | contig 11280 bp, 27 predicted proteins | sample Fk160mmetaG_FD_108192 | JGI IMG/M metagenome (GOLD analysis project Ga0160422, IMG submission 108192) | Marine microbial communities from the Central Pacific Ocean - Fk160115 60m metaG | ecosystem: Environmental > Aquatic > Marine > Oceanic > Photic zone | place: The Central Pacific Ocean... | reverse complement strand
GTAGATAAATTTAGGAAAAAGTGATGCGCAGATTTAAAACAGTGCCCAAAGAAAAAGAAAGCGGCTTGCCTAAAAAGTATGTAAGCGGCAGCAAGAACAAGGCAGCGACCAGGGCAGAGATCAAACGCACTCGGCGCCGGTATAAGAAGGGGCTGCTTAGTCCGGCAGAGATGGACCGTATCAGTGAACAGAGGAGCAAGCGATGAGCAAGGTAAAAAATAAATCCTTAACAAGTAGTCAAAGGGCTACTATGAAAAAACACTCTCGCCATCACACAGCCAAGCACATGAAAGAAATGACTAAGATGATGATGAGGGGCGTTAGTTTTCGTGAAGCTCACAAAAGAACAATGAAAAAGGTAGGCAGCTGATGGCAGCGCCAGAGAAATATAAAAAGGCTCTCGGCGCATCCAGGGCAGAGAAGATTTACAAGCGCGGCCTGGGTGCGTACTATTCATCCGGCAGCCGTCCCGGAATGTCAGCTCATGCCTGGGCGGTGGCCCGGCTGAAGGCCCATGTAAAGGGCAAAGCAACGGTGAAGAAAGCAGACGCAGATTTATTTAGGAAAGGATAGTGTCATGCCTATGGGTAAAGGAACGTATGGAAAAAAAATGGGGCGGCCATCGAAAGAAAATAAGATGGACCCAAAGATGAAGCGCCTGGCCATGCTGAAAATGAAGAAGGCCAAAAAGAAAGCATGAAGCTGACGCCTCATTTTAGCCTTGAGGAAATGGTCAAGAGTCAGACGGCTGCACGCAAGGGTATACCAAACGTGCCGACAGAGACTCACATCAAGGCGATGGAAAAGCTGTGCTTGAATATCCTAGAGCCTGTACGGATACAGTACGAAATACCGTTCAGCCCCAGTAGCGGCTACCGGAGCGGGGAGTTGTGTGTTGCCATTGGCAGCAGCGTCAACAGTCAGCACGCAAAAGGTGAGGCAGTAGATTTTGAAGTGCCCGGTGTAAATAATCTAGAAGTAGCCGGCTGGATTGCAGCCAACCTGGATTTTGACCAGTTGATCCTGGAGCATTACGAAGGCGGCAACACCGGCTGGATACATTGCAGTTACAAAGGCCAGGGCAACCGCAAGGAAGTCCTGACCTTTGACCGTAAGAATAAATATCGTAAGGGGCTGGTTGCCTAGTCCAGCAGGACCAGAGCGTTCTTCATTCCCTTGCCGCGCATTACCCAGCCCCGGCGTTCTAGTGCAGCCAGGTGCTTTGCTACGTTTGATTGGCTGATATTGAAGTGCGCAGCCATCTCTGTTTGTGTCGGTGTTGTCCCGTGGGCCTGTTGATATACCGACAGATAATCAAACATCTCCCTCTGACGTTCTGTCAGATTGTATTTAATTTGTTCCATAATTTTTACCCTCATCGAGTTTCTTTTTCAAATATTTAGCATCAGCTTTAAATCCAATAGACTTTAACCACAGCAAAATTTTCTTTTGATAAGCCTTGTCTAATGTTTTCAACTGTTCGACAGTGCTATGTCGCATTTAACTTTGCTCCTAACATTCTCAGCTGCTTGCGGTACTCATCGGCGACTATCTGCTTCACATCTTCTGGCATATTGTCGATGCCGTCCTGGTTCGCTTCCTTCAGCTGCTTGAGTAACGACATCCGGTCCCGCTCGTTTATCGGGTTGCCTTCCTTGTCCCGCTCCGCTAGTGCAGCAGTGCAAAACACTTGCATCAGACCGTTGCCAAATTTGTCCGGGTCCGTTGTCGGCTCATCAATCTGCTTACCGCTACGTCCGATTAGATGATAAAGATACGTTTCCTGGTCCTCTGGTGGCTCTGCAGCGTCCTCGATGACTTCCCCGGTGTCTACCACCACAGTCTCTTGCTCCTCGCTCTCTGGTGCCTTTATATCGTCCAGCTGGTTTTTGGGTGGTTCCGGTGTAATATTCTTTGGCTTGGTCGGGATATCTTCTGCCTCTTCACGGGTGATGATCCCCTTCAGCGCATCCGGGAAAGCATCACGCAGCGCAAATCCCCTGGCTCTCTGGGCCAGCATCCGCTCCGGGTACTGTGTCCACGGGCCTTGTTTGCCCCACAGCTTGGCTGTCTTGGCGTTTGCGACAGAGAAATATCGGGTAGTTTCCTCTATTTGTCGATGCCCTTTAAACATCTCCCCATGCGCACGCTTGACGGTGCAGACGGCCCGCATATTGTCGCCCTCCCCCTCAATCTTTTCATCTACTCCCTTGCAGTCCGGGTGTGATCTGACCAGGGCAAGCGCAGCATCTCCCCAGATGGTTGGCCTCCCGTTAATCACGGCAATATTCTGCAGAGCTTGCATCGGCTGCAGCCCTACCTCAAAGCCCCACTGCATGGCAACCAGGCAGTCCTGCGGCTTGCCTTTGAAGTTAGCCGGGACCATTGCTGACTGTGACAGCATCTTGGCGAAGTCCATTGCCTCAGTCATATTCTGAGGCGTTAGCGTTATACTTTTCGACATTACTTTATCCTCCAAACACGATATCCCTCTTCTATACTACGGCTGACCGCCTTGCCGCCGGAGTTTTTAATCGCCGCAAACAATGCACTCTTTTGTGTGCCGGTTGGCAGCACTACACTGTCTCCTTTCTTCATCATAGCAGCCAGCTTCTGCCATTTTCCGTGGGTTCTATTGCGCTTTGGGCAAGGCACACCTTTTTCAATTTTAAATTCATCCATCGTTTTGCTCCTTGATTGTGATGGTTTTTTGTCTGACAGATTTTGCCTCTGTCCCTGGCTTGATGACGTGGCTGCACGATGGGCAGCACTCCGCCGGTTTCGCTTTGTAGTTTCTGGTTGGCCAGCTGACATGGTAGAGAGTGTTGCCGGCGATGATCCTGCCTCGGCTGTTGCTGCCGAGGGCTGCCATGATTGTGGCTTGTGTTTCTGCTTTGATGTCTTCTGCGTTTTTGATTGCGTCTGTCGCCGCCTGGTAATTGCGTACAGCTTCTGCAAGGTCTGCATCTAGCTCTATCTCCTCTTCTGTTTCTTTTGGTGCGGGATGCAGCTTGGCTGCTTCCTCTGGTGAACGTGGCTCCGGCCAAGTTCCGGCTGCCATGTGCCGTTCAAAGTCATTGACAGCTGACTTGATTGCCGATTGCGTCTGAGAGTGTGACGGATAAATGTGCGCAGTGATGCGGCGCCCGGCGTAGTTTGTAAAGATGATGCCGGTGTGTGCGTTGTGGCACATCATGCCCGCCTGGACTTGTATCGTCCCCCGGTACAGTGGCGGGTCATTCTCGCGCTGCGGCGTGGTGGTGAACTTTGCCTCCAGGACAATCTTGCCGCTAACGTCCAGCTGCCCGCTCCTCGTCATCACATAGATGCCGGCAGCCTCATCTGTTTTGAACGTAACCGGCTCATCATCCGGGATGCTGTGCAGCCCGTCATCAGAATAGTACAGCTCGATCAGCGGGTGTTTCTTCGCCTCTGTGTGGCTGTGTGTTGCTATCTGGTCCGGGTCTAGGCCGACCAGGCGGCAGCCGCGCTGCAGCGTGACGTCCTCTGTTGCGTCCCCCATGTCAACTTGCAAGCTGTCCAGCTCTGGCCGGGGCTTGCCCTCCAGGCTTTCGCGGGCACGCAGCAGCACATCGTATGCGTCCTGCCAGGGGCTGTGCCCCATGTACGCTGCCAGCTGGCTGCCAGATAAATGATTGTCTGGTGATAGCTTAGCCATTGAGCAGCTCCTCTCGTGTGGGATAAGGTGTAGCATAGTACACTTTCATCAGCTCCTCTCCTGCTTCTGTAATCTGCCAAATTATTTCCCGGCGTTTTCTGACGTTCAGCTTTCTGTCCCCGCTGTCCTGGACCAGACCGTACCGGGCCAGCTCAGTGATGCGTGGCTTCACGCTGTACAGCCATTCATCCAGGCCGGCTGCCACCTCTTCCCCGGTGGCTGCTCCGTACTGTGACAGATAGCGCAGTGTCTTGAGACGCAGCCCGGTGACACGCGGCGCCACCTTCTCAGCTGCCTCAACCTCAGTGTCCGGTGCGTCCCGGTGGTGCATTGTTTTGATATCAACTTTCATTTGGTCGTCCTCTTTTACAAATATCACCCTGTTTCGTTCGCCTTGCCAGCCGACCATCGGGTGCTTTGTCCAGCCGGCTGGTGTTGGTTCATGTGCTTTTCCGTAACGGCAAATCATTATTTAAAATCTGATTTGCTGATGTCTGTTTGTTCTTTGATTGTTGAAACAAACGCATCAATAAGCTGATAGTGTTGCCTTTCAGCTGGATAATACCAATCCTTTCCAAAATCAGGATTTTCATACGGGTTATCCATCTCCATAGTGTGGTTGGTTTCTTTAATCCCTTTAAGGATTTCAATCAATTTATCGCAGGTATGATTATCCATCTTAACGCTCCATGTTTTTGGCAAACTCTTCATTGCCCTTGTACAAGTCCAGAGCCTCGCTAGGAACCTCTGTAGGCTTCATGCCCATTGCCTTGGCTACTGACTGACGGCAACTCCGCAGGATGCGCTTATGTGCAACTACAGCCTCATCGTTGCCCCAAAAGTTACACTCGTTTAAGCAAATCCACTTTATAAACAAATTGGCTTGCTTTTGGTCTTTTGCTTCTAATTTAATCATTACCATTTTCCCTGTGCTGTTTCGTATGGGATAAACAGGCAGTCCAGTGTCTCCCAGGTTCCGTCCTGGTAGTACACTATTTGCCCGCAGCCTATCATGAGATTGATGAAGGCCAGCCCGAACACCAGGCTGACCAACACAATGAAAGCTGCTGCAAACAACTTGCTTATCATTTTACCACCGTCCACTCTGTCAGTTTCAGAGTGCCCGCCTTCTTGAGCTTGCCATCGACAAGCTCGTAGTAGCCAATCAGCTCCGGCCCGGTCCGTTTGTTTTTAAAAATGGTCAGGTATTTGCCAGGCTCGTAGTCTTTGCCTCCCCCCTTCCACTTCTCACCAAACACATCCAGCGTCCGGGTCGCGTACTTGGCCACATCGGCCAGGGTCTTACAGATCGGGAACAGGATTGCGCCCCGGTCCCCGTCTTTGTCAATGGTTGGCCATTCTACATAGTAGCTCATGCTGCACCTCCTATGCCGTTTTTTGTCATGCAAGCGGCTGTCTTTGCGTTTATCAGGCCGGCTATCTTGCCTTCTATCTCAGCCTGTTCTGCGTCTTTCTTGGCCCGCTCCTCTGGGTCTGTAGGCCGGGCGCCCACTGTGAATGTAACGTGCTTCATCACATCGTTCATCGCGTTGATCTTGCAGACCTGGGCTTTCTGCTGGTCGTTCAGCTTGTCCCACTCCAACCAATCAAACACGTCAGCCAACCGCTCCTCGCTGCAGTGCTTGCCGATACCGGCAGTGCCAAGCTTGCCATCCTCTGCCTCAGTAACAACCAACACCGCCTCGTAGGTGCTTTTCTTAGGCTTGCACCATTTGCCGGTTTTGGGGTTCATGGTACAGACAACAGACCGGTCCCCATGCTTGGTTGTCTCAACCCAGTACCGCCGCTGCGTCTTCATCCGAAAGCCCCAGGGGTAATTGTCAACCTCTGCTGCTGTATCAAAACATTTTGCTGCGTAGTGTATTTTCATGGCGTCCCTCCTATTTTGCCAAGCCAGCAGCGCAGTGATTGAAGAAGTCCATCACATCGCCGTTCATGAAATCAATTTTGACCAGGGTATCCTTGACTTTGCTCTTGGTAATCGTGTCTGTCGTCTTCATGAAATCGACAACGCAGCCAAGCGGAATGAAGTTGACGCCACAACCTGAGCCCTCAACCTCGAACGTGAAGTCCAGGTCCAGGCCCTTCTCCTCAACGAAAGTATCTAACCATTTATTGAAATCTGTCATATCAACTCCTCCTTACAACCTTTATATAAGCAATCTATCACCGTTTATCAACCCCCCAGAAGATAATTGTTTTGCCGACCACCTTTGTTTTGTAGTCAGGCTCGTTGAAAAAAGCATCAATCCAATACTTTTCACAATCATCAAAAGTGTAGAACGTGATAGTCCCGTAAGTCTTGCCGTCCTTCTCCCCGCTGCCACAATGGCTGATGCCGGTTACTGGAACTCTGGTCTGGTGTTCAACAAACTCACCGTGATTTAAAAATTTGATGCTGTGTTTGGCTTCCATCTATTTGCCCTCCAATTCTTTTATCTTTCTTTCAATCTTTGCCATCGCAACACCCTTGCGAGGGCTGGGGGAATACTTCTCCCAGCCAGCCAACAAAGCCTTGAGCCTCTTCAATTCCGCTGCTACTGTCATCTATTTGCCCTCCTTCTCGATGATGTCGAAGATTGCGTTCACGCCCTTCTCGGTCAACCAGACGATGTGCATATCTGTGCCGCAGCCTTTCATGTGGCTGTCATCGCTCCGGTCATCCACCCAGGCCATGCCCTTGTTCTCCAAGCTGGCAAGCAAACCGCCGACCTGGTGCATATCCCAGCCAAGTTCTTTGGCGATATCGACAGGACCAGTGTCGCTGAAGTTATCGTACATCTGATCTTCCCGGTTCCGGTAGTTCAAGCAAGCCTTCATGGCTTTGATTTCGTTGTCTGTCAGATTCATGGCTTTCTCCTCGATGATTAACTCAATGTCTGTCTGCCGCTCTCCGGGCTGGCTCCGCTCCGCAATGTCGAACAAATCTTTCATCCCGTATCTCCTCTTTATCACCAACCTACACCCTTTATTTAAACTGTGATATCGGTATAGTCAAGAGTGATATCGCAAAAAAATGCAGTTTTTTGTAACTTTTTTTGCAAGTGTTTGTTTTTGTTAGATAAAAAAGGTAATTTTTTTTATGAAAACCAGGAATACCAGGCAGCGCAGCGCCAATCTTGTGCCCTTTTTTATGCGGATGCCGCCGGCTTTACGCAGTGAAATCGAGACACTGGCCCGTTGCCAAAACAAAAGCCAGGCAGCTGTCGCCGTTGAGCTGATGCAAAACGGGATGGCAGTTCATGGCGTCAAGATGCAGAAGGCAGTCCAGGAACATCACGACCTGGCGGAATGGCTAACCCGGAATCAGAAGAGGATCAAATGACACAGGTTCATATTGTGCTGCCGGGTCAGCCAGTCGGCAAAGGCCGGCCCAGGTTCGGCGGAGGCCGGGCATACACACCCAAGAAATCAAAAGATTACGAAGAGCTGCTGGCAGCTGAAGCCCGCCAGGAGATGGACCAGTTCAACCTGGAAACAACTGACCTGCCCTGCAAGATGATAATCCTGGCGCAGTTTGCAATACCAAAGTCTTGGGCAAAATGGCGCCAACAAGCAGCGCAGCTGGGCGAGTACACACCAGGCCGGCCAGACATCGACAACGTGGCCAAGTCGGCCCTGGATGCCTTCAATGGGATTGTTTATGTAGACGATGCCCAGGTTTATGATTTACAGATAAAAAAAACATACGGTCAGCCGCTGCTGATCGCATCAGTGAGCTGGGATGAGTGACGCAATAGAACACGCAGCCTGGCTGTATCGAGACTGCACACGCGATGGATGGGGCGTCTTTCGCATTGCAGAGGCTTACACATTAGAGAAAGGACGCAAGACATGGACGGAGCCGGAACTTATCCAGGCTATCGCTGCGTGGATGGAGCATGAAGCCGCCAACAATTCGCAGCAAAGACCTAAGACGGTACAGCATACTGCCGATAGAAGCAGTACGCGACCCAGAAATAAACAGAAGCGCAGCGCTGTCAGTGCTGGCAGCAATCTGCAGCTACACAGACGAACTAGGCCGGACGTTTGTAAGCCAGGGGCGCCTGGCGTCAGACCTGGGCATCAGTCGCCAGGCAGTCAGCCGGCAAGTGCAGAAGCTGCTGCATCTCGGCTACCTGGTACACGCGCGCAAACAGTACAAAGACCAGAAGACAACCACGTTCAAAGTAAAATACGGAGAGCAGCACATGGATGAAGACGAACAGCGCAGCAACCTATCCGCCAGGGAACAGATGGACCTGGCCGAACGGGAAGCCGGATTGACAGGTGCAACACCAGAGGTTGCAGGTGCAAAGGGTCAGGTGCAACATCAGGAGTTGCAGGTAGGTGCAACATCTGAGGTTGCGGCAGCTGCAACATCTAAGGTTGCACTAAACGAGACACTAACGAGTAATAATAACGATATAAGGAATAAGGCAAGGCTGTTGTGTAGCTTGTTTCTGAAAGCAGCAGACGCCTACGGCACGCCCAGGATTTGGAATGATCGAGACTTTGACTTGGCACAAACCTGGGTCAGAGATGGTCTTGAGCCTCGGCAACTGGCGGATATCCTACAAAACCATCACGATTACTGCGCCAAGAACGCCAGGGACTTTGCACGCGGCCTGGGATATTTTGCCAAGCCGGTCAGCCGGGCACTGGGCAGCAGCAGCAACGACCAGGTAAACCAGGTGCTGCGCAAAACCGCTGCCGGATTGAAGAGGATGCCATGAATATTCTGTCTCAAAAGCGACACATCAGCAGCCATAATATTATGTATCAGCTAAGTGACTGTAATAAAACGATTCCCGCCTTCCATAATGCACATTATGCGACAAACAGCTGCGATTTGCCGCGTGCTGCTGATTTTGGCGCCGCCGGCACGCGACCCCCTGCCCCCCCACCCTCGGCCTGTGTGTGCAGGACCCCGCGCAAATATTTTCCGCTTTTTCCTGAAAGGTTAATTGATGTCTATTGTTAAAATTGATGGCATGGATAAGGCCATACTTGGCGTTGCGGTTGGCAGCAACTACGATAATCGCATGGTGTACAGCATTGAGAAGATTGTGTCTGAGCTGATGAAGCAGAACGAATGGGACAGTGATACTGCATGGGAGTGGTTTGATTTTAATATTGCCAGGGGGTGTGTCGGCTCGGACTCTCCCATATTGGTTTACGAGGATTACGAGCTATTATTGGAGGACTAGATGCCGAAAAAGCGTTTCAATGTAAGTCAAGCGAAGGATATACCGGGCCGGGACAAGCCTATCTGGCTCAAGCATGGCGTTGCTTTCATGGATGAGAACGGGAAGATACGGGTGAAGCTGGAGAGTTTACCGCTGCCAAATGCAGAAGGTGAGGTATGGCTGAATTTGTTTGAGGATGATGGCCAAGCGCCAAAGTTAGAAGCGGAGATAATTAACTTCTGATGGCGGAGAAGTCTGACAAGCGTCCACCGATTGGTCGGTTTGGCGGGATGCGGATGGTTCAGCGGCGGATAGGCCGGTCTGAGACGCTGCATCAGAACAAAGAAGCGGTGGCCCAGGAATTGATTGCCCTGGGCACTGCTAACATCACGGATATTGTAAATCTGGACGGGACTATAAAGCCTATCGAGGATATACCGGAACACGCTTTGCGGGCTATAAAGAAGATATCTGTGCGGGGTGATGATGTCACTATCGAGATGCACGATAAGGTCAGCACGCTGCGAGTGCTTGCAAAGGCGTCTGGTATGTTGGATGCTGAACAGAACGAGGATAAGCCATCGATTGTGGGCATCAACATGAAGGGGCCAGTGATTGAGGCAGAAGAGATTGACAAGGAAAGTTAAAACGTGCCGGATACACCTAGTTTAGATTTAGACTTTTCGCAAAGTCCAACAGTTTGGAAGTTTTTGAACGATGACGGATTTGTCAGAGGAATCATGGGGCCAGTCGGAAGTGGAAAAAGCTATGGATGTGCTGCTGAAATTATGCTTAGAGCAGTTAGACAACGGCCATCCCCCAGAGATGGTGTTCGATACACTCGCTTTGTGGTTGTGCGAAATACATACCCCGAACTCAGAACCACCACTATCAAGACTTGGCAAGAACTTTTCCCTGAGTCCACCTGGGGAGGCATGAGATGGCAGCCGCCGATTACACATCATTTGAAGCTGCCGCCCAGGGGCGATGCTGCCGGGATTGATTGCGAGGTTATATTTTTAGCCCTGGATACACCGCAGTCGGTGCGGAAGCTGTTGTCTCTTGAAATAACCGGGGCGTGGTGCAATGAGTGCCGGGAGCTGCCGAAAGCTGTCATTGATGGATTGTCTCACCGTGTAGGCCGGTATCCGACAAAGGCAGATGGGGGAGCTACCTGGCATGGCATCTGGATGGACACAAACCCGCCTGACTCGGATCACTGGTATCACAATGTTTCTGAGAAGGAGCGCATCACAGGTAAATATGCCTGGAACTTTTTTCGTCAGCCTGGCGGCGTAGTACAAGCCAGCCCGGATGAGCTGCCAGAAAATCCAGAGGCCCAGGATTATATACATAGCGCGGGTCGTTGGTGGAAGGTAAACCAAAAGGCTGAGAACAAAGATAATCTGCCGGCAGGGTACTACCATCAGCTGCTGGGCGGCAAAAATCTGGATTGGATACGGTGCTACGCTGAAGGCAAGTTTACGTTTGTCCAGGAAGGCCGGCCTGTCTGGCCGGAGTATGATGATGAGCTGATGTCCGGCGACACAGAAGTTGACCCGTACTTTCCTGTCCAGATAGGCGTTGACTTTGGATTGACGCCGGCGGCTGTCTTTGGCCAAAGGACTAATACTGGCGGCTGGCGCATACTGGATGAGCTGGTGACTTTTGATATGGGCCTGGAGCGGTTTGGTCAGGAGCTTCTCGGCAGGATTGCAGAACGATATCACAAAAACGAAATCCTGATCTGGGGCGACCCGGCGGGCAATAAACGTGATGAGATATACGAAGTGACTGCGTTTGACCATTTACGAAGCCTGGGCTTCAAGGCGCAGCCAACAGAAAGCAATGCTTTCCAGGTGCGGCGCGAAGCAGGGGCAGCGCCTATGTCGAGACTTGTTTCTGGAAAGCCAGGGCTGATTGTAGACAAAAAATGCTTGCGGCTGCGCAAAAGTTTGTCTGGCGGATATTTTTTCAAACGTCAAAGTATGGGAGCCGGCCAGGAGCGGTTCAAGGATATGCCAGTCAAGAATGAACACTCGCACTGCGGAGATGCGTTTGGGTATTTGATGCTGGGCGGTGGTGAACAGCGTAGATTACGAGGTCGTGGCCGTCACGCAACTGGCGGAGTTTACACAGCGCAAACGGATTTTCAAATAATATGATTACGTTTCCAGATGTAAAACTGTCTAAGGGCCAGCATATTGTGCCTTACCGGCCAGAGCATCTGCTTGACCTGGACTTGCGCGACTACGAAAAAGACAACTACAAGGGTCACATCGAAGAATATCTGGAGTATGTGCATCTGAATACTGTGGAGGGATTGACCTGGAGCGGTATAGGTTACGGGAAAGTGATAGTTATTTTTGGCTTTCGGCCAATGTGGAGAGCGGTAGGCGAGGTTTGGCTGCT
>Ga0160422_10002606_pt1 | contig 11286 bp, 13 predicted proteins | sample Fk160mmetaG_FD_108192 | JGI IMG/M metagenome (GOLD analysis project Ga0160422, IMG submission 108192) | Marine microbial communities from the Central Pacific Ocean - Fk160115 60m metaG | ecosystem: Environmental > Aquatic > Marine > Oceanic > Photic zone | place: The Central Pacific Ocean... | reverse complement strand
AGGACGAAATCTTTTGTGGGCAGCATGTTTTCTTTGTAATACTGGTAAACAAATTAATTTAAGTGCTTATCATAAACATTCTTGGTATTTGATTAGAAATTGTGAATTGTTAGGTTATTCTTTATCTGAAAAAAACATAATTGCTGCTATAGCAAGATATCATAGAAAATCACTCCCTAAGAAGAGGCATGAGTCTTGGCAAATTCTTCTTTCTAAAGAAGATAAAGAAATTGCTTTGGATATGGCACTAATCTTAAGATTAGCTTCGTCTTTAGATAAAAGACCTAACCCTGCAATATTAAAAGTAAATCTTAAAATTTCTGATAACCAAATTCTATTTAAGTTAATTACAGCTAATTCAAATAATCAACCTCTCCTGGAGAAATGGAGTCTGAGATCTTGCAGCCAAATTTTAAAAGAAAGCAAAGGTTTAGAATTAAAAGTTATTTAATATCTTTAATAATATTTTTTGCCTCAGATTCATTATTAATATTTGAAAAGAAATTATAAATATACGAAGATGCTAGAAAACCTATTAAACCTGAAATAAAAATATTAAAAAAGAAAACTACAGTAAATGATTTCTTTATCTTTACCTTTTTTTGTACATCTTCAACAATTTCTTCAATTTTATTTTGTTCTTTTTGATGATTAAATTCGTTCAAAAGTTCATTTATGTCGAGTTTAAGTTTTTCTGAGATTTTCTTTATCATTGCCTTTACAAAAACTTTTTCTGGTAATAAATCATCTCTTCCTTCTTCTATAGCTTTCAGTTGTTGTTCACTAATTTTTAAGTTTGAAGCAAGTTCATTAACTGATTGATTTTTACTTATTCTAGCTTCTTTTATAGTATTACCTATCTTTTTTAAAGACATATATTTATCAGTATGAATGTTTATTGTTTCCAATGAAGATTTTTTTTAATTATACTCGTTAATTTTTAACTATCAACTTTAAATCAAATTAGAAAATTATTTAATCTTCAAACTTATTAAATTCTTCTAAATAAATGTTGATAATTAGGATTATACAAATTAGAAGTTTTATTTAATTGATCTAATGCTGGACTGATTATATAAATTGTTGTGCGAATAAGTTTTTTTTTCTTTGAGAATATTTCCATATCTTTTAAATTTATTATTTCTGTCCAACCATCATCCCATGAGACTCTATGACCAACAATAACTTTAGTAAGAGGATCATAAAAGTCCAACAAAGTTTTTTGAGTAATACCTACATGTCTGGCACTAAGATAAAGACATAATGATGATTTTAATTTAGCCAAGTTTTTAAGTGACTCTTTTTCTGGCATACCAGTTCGTCCTTTATATCTTGATAAAATAATTGTCTGAGTTATCTCTGGAACGGTAAGTTCAGCCTGATGATAGGCAGCTGTTATTTGGAAAGCGCTTATTCCGGGAATTACTTCAACTTTAATATTTTCTTTCTTTAGTATTCTTATTTGTTCATTAATAGCTCCAAATAAACAAGGATCTCCATCGTGCAATCTAATAACTTTTTTCCCTTCTTGATATTTATCTATCATTAGTTTCATTATCTGCTTTAAATTCATACTGCTTGTCTTAATCCTTAAAGCATTTTTGTTAGATAAACTTATAATCTTTTCAGGAATTAATGAATCGGTCCAAAATATGACTTCCGCAGACTTTATTTCTTTCAAAGCTTTTACAGTAAGTAAGTCTGGATCTCCAGGACCAACGCCAATAAATGATATTCCTCGTGCCATAATTTAATTACTTTTATTAAGTTTAAATTTTAAAAAATATAACCATATTAATCCAGAAGAAAATAAGAATATACTTATAAATTGTGCTATTCTCAGACCTCCTTCACAATATGGTGGATAACCTCCTAAACACAATGAGTCAACACGTAAACCCTCATTCCAGAATCTCCCAAAACTATAAGTTATTAAATAAAGACAAGTTATTAATCCTGGTGTAAAAGAATTATCTTTAGATTGTTTGTTAAATACATAAATTAATAATGCAAATATTATTAAATTCCACAATGATTCATATAAAAACGTTGGATGGAAAAATTGAGAGTTTGCAAAAATAATAGGTCTATTGCTTAAAGGGATAAATAATTTCCAAGGCAAATTAGTTGGGATCCCAAAAGCTTCATTATTAAAAAAATTACCCCATCTGCCAATTGATTGACCAAGAATAACTGATGGCATCAATATATCAAGAAATATTTTTATTGGAATTTTTTTTGATTTACAAAATAAATATATTGAGAAGAATCCTCCTAATAAAGCACCATGTATTGCTATGCCCCCCTCCCAAATAGCTAAGAATGAAGGGACATTTAAATAAATATTTAGTATTTTTATAGGAGTAAAGAAATTATCTCCACTAAATTGTCGAAACTCAAAAATAACATAATAAATCCTAGCTCCAATTATTGAGCTTAATACCAGAGAAGGTAATATTTCGCTAATAAATTTTGGATCAATCCCTCTAGATCTTGCTAGTTTTTTTGACAAATTAAGGCCTAATAGGACCGATATCGCAATTAATAATCCATACCATTTAATACTAAAAAATCCTAAATTTAATAATTGTGATCCTGGAGATTTTAACAAGGCAGGATAAAAATACATTTTATATATTTGAACTTAGATTCCCTCAGCAGCTTGTACTTTTTCAACCTGTTTTTTCTTTAAAACTAATAAAATTTGTGTTAAACCTACACCAATAAAGAATGCTATTAGACCAATAATTCTTACAGGACTTTGTAAAACAATTTCTTTATCTAATTGTCCAAAACCTCCAACATTTGGATCAGAAGTAAGTGCATCACCTGATTTGATTTCATCATTCTCACTTACAATGATTTGGGAACCTATTGGTAAAATTTCAGTAGAAATATCTCCATTTTCATCTTTTATATCTATGTTAATAGTTCCGTCTTCATTAGTATTAATTTTACTTATTATTCCAGAGTAACTTGAAGAAAATAATGCATTGTTACTCTTATCGCCATTTGGGTAAACTTGCCCCCTCCCTCTATTAGCTCCAACATGTATTGAATATTTGCCATAGTGATATTCTTTATTTACTGATGGATTTGGTGAAAGAACAGGAAATATAATTTCTTTATTAGAATCTCCTGGTAATGGACCAACTATTATGATATTTTCTTTTTCATCACTATAGTTTGAAAAATATACACCCTCTGTTTCCTCTTTAATATCTTCTGTCCACCTTTCTTGGGGTGCTAATTTAAATCCTTCCGGAAGCATCACAACTGCTCCAACTTGTAATGGGACATCAGACCCATCAGCCCCGACCTCCTTTAAATCATTCTTATAAGGAATTTTAACTATAGCTTTAAATACACTATCAGCTCCTACTGATTGAGGAACTTCTGCAATAGTAGGCATTTGTGCAAGATGACAATTCGCGCATACAATTTTGCCGGTAGCCTCTCTAGGGGATTCATAATTTTGTTGTGCCCAAAATGGGTAAGCGTTTAATGGTGTTGAATAAAAAAATATATTGAACATTATGAAGAGAAAACAAAAGTAAGAAATGGTTTTTTTCATGATAGATTTTTGTAGGTTTTTCATAAATTTTAAGCCCACCAAGGGTTTTCATTTGTCCTGAAATCTGTTTCATTCCATTGCTTGACTAAAACGGCTTCATCTTCGATATCTACATGAGCCAAAGCAAGAGATAAAGGAGCTGGACCTCTAACAACCTTTCCATTTGTATCATATTGACTTCCATGACAAGGACAAATAAATTTATTTGCACCACTATCCCAAGGAACTACGCAACCTAAATGTGTACAAATTGCATTCAAACCAAAATTACTTATTTCACCATCACTTTGTACAATTATATATGTCGGATCACCTTTAAGTCCTTGAACTAAGCTTCTATCTCCCGGCTGATGATTCGCTAACCAACCCGTTTTTGTTATTGGGTTACCTAACTCGTCTTTAGCAGAGGTACCTCCTCCGCTTCCTCCCGCCCTTAAAGGCATAAAGTAATTAGCAACTGGATACAATGCTCCTAAAGCAACTCCAGTTGCAGTACCAAATGTTAGAAGATTCATAAATTGCCTGCGCCCCATTGAAGGGACATCATTGGAACTTAATTGAGTCATTCGATACTTTGGACTGTTATTTATTAGCTATTATGCTCTAATTTGCAAAAAATTTCTTAATAATAGGTATTACTTTTAATATTTTGAGAATTAAGTTTACTTTTGAACATCTTTAGAAATTTATGACACCCTTGGAAATTGATGAAATAATTTATTATTTAGACAATAGGTGGGGTAGAAAATATGATTTTAGGCTTTTTAGAAGGAAAGATTATTTATATTTTCAAATGATGTGGAAATATTTAGAGCAAGAGTCGTTCCCTATGTCAGAAGCTCAATATAGACAATCATTGGCTGAAAAAATAGAGATTCTTAACAGAGGGGGATATTCAGATTTAGTTAGGGAATGGCTAAGAACTGTAAATTCTAAGCCTAGACTTGGTAGGGCAGTAAGCCTTCAATTGGTAATTAATGAAAAGATGAAAGAGTTCTTGATTTAAAAGTTTCAGATAAAAATGTAAGCCCAGCTCCAATAAAATATAATAATATAATAGATACTGATAAAAGTGACATCGTTAAGGGATCAGTCGAAGGAGTTATAATAGCTGACAAAATTGCTGAAGAAATTACTACAATTCTCCAATTAGAAATCATTTTCTCTGTAGAAATAATACCTAATGATCCAAGGATAAATTGTAAAACTGGTAATTGAAAAGCTAAAGCGGTACTTGTCATTAATAATAAAATAAAATCAAAATATCTCTCAATAGACCATAAAGGTTCAACTATTTCAGCTCCAAATCTTACGAAAAAACTTATGGCAGCTGGTACTAGTATCCACCATGAGAATATCAATCCAAGTAAAAATAAAAAACCAGAACCTATGAAGGCTGGTAATAGAAGGCTTTTCTCTTTATTTGTTAATCCTGGGGATATAAATAAGATTATTTGATAAAAAATATAAGGTAATGAAACAATTAATCCGCTATATCCTGCAACTTTAATTGCAACAAATAAAAATTCACCTGGGGAAAGTTGTAATAAACGAATATCTTTAGCAGGAACTTCTAGAAATCTGATTAGTGGCTTAATTACGAGGAAGCTTATAAAAATGCAAATTAAAACTGAATATATTGAATTAAGAATTCTGCTACGTAATTCCTCTAAATGATCTCCAAAAGACATTAATCCTATTTCATTTTTACTATCTTTTAACTTTTTCTCGACATCATTCATATCATTTTCTAAGTCTGATCTGATTTATTTAAAATATAAAGATCAAGCATTATTTGTTATATTTCGGATTTGTTGGATCAGGTAATAGAAAAGGTGGGCAATCATTTAATGTGGATTCCCCATAGGTTTCATATTCTCTGTAACCACCCATTTTCCCATTAGTTTTCATTAAAGCGCTTACAAAAGCAAGTAATAAGAATACTGTAGGAGCTCCAATAATTAATGCTGCTCCAAACAAATATCCTACTAGGAATTCAGGAATACTATGGTTACCTAAAAATTCATGCGTCCCTAAAAGAAAATCAACCATAATCTCATTATTTTTATTAATTATATATCATATTTATTTTTGAGTATTTTTTTTAATATATTCTTTGCCTCTTAGTGGATTTCCCCAAATTATTTCACTGTTTTTGAATGAAACACATCCAAGACCTCCGTTTTTAATTTTTTGTAAGTCTTTAATTTTTACTAATGTAATAGGAACTTTGAGGTTACCTTTCGCTTTACAAAAAAACGCTGCAATATCAGCTGAGATTTGAATATCTTCTTCTGTTGGAATTTTAGTCGATGCTTTTAAAATTACATGACTACCTGGTGTCTCCTGTGCATGAAACCACAAATCTTGTTTCTTCGAGAATTTAAAGCTTATTAAATCATTTTGCCTCATATTTCTACCTATTTGTATAACTATTCCTTCAGGGGAATTTATTTCTATGGGATTAGAATCTTTATTGTTAGATTTGATTTTTGTCTTAATTATTTTATTTGTATTTATATTGAATTCACTGCACAATTCTTCTTTTAATTCATTTAATAAATCTATCTTAATTTTTAAAGTACCTATATTAATGGAATTAAGATTTTCTAGCATTACACTAAATTCATCAAGCCTCCTGAGCTTTTCAGAATAGATAGAAAGCCTATCAAGAATAAGATTTTTAGATCTTTTTAGTTTCTTCGATTTCTTATATAATTTTTGCGCTTCAATTACATCTTCTTTATTTATCTGAAAGTTTAGAAAAATATTATCCGCTTTTAGCTTATACTCTTCATGATTTTCAGAGTTTTTAAGAAGTTTGTTTTGAATATTAAAATTCTTTTTTTCAATATTTATTTGTTTGTAGATTAGTGAGTCAACTTTTTTAACTAGTTCTTCTATCTTTTTAAGTTTTAAAAAATGATCATAATAATAGCTTAATTCTTTTGATAAATTAATTTTAGTATTTACGTTAATTTCAGGGAACCAAACACTATAAAAATAATTATTGAAAGATGCGTAACTAAATTTGTTATTTAAATAGCAATTTATCCATTTTTTCCAGATAGCAAAAATTTCTTTTAAATATTTATCATCAATTAAAAGAATATTTTTATTCATCAAATCATATCTTTTTAAGTCTGATAAATGCTCTATTTGTTTTATTAAAATAGGGCTAACACCTTGATATGTATTTAAAAGTGAATTTTTAAGAGGTTCAGGAAATGATGATAAGTTTTCTTTCCATTTTTCGAAAGTTTCATTCTCATTGGGTTCTTTTTTAAAATTATTCGGAGGAGGAGGTGAATAATAATTTCCTGTTGAAATTTTTCTGAAACTTGATTGAGATGATTTGATTTGTTTCCCTAAAGCTATTATTTTTTTATTTTTATCTAAGTAGAAAATATTACTGTGTTTGCCCATTAATTCAAATATTAAAAACTTACTTATTTCATCTCCAGGCTTTTTTGCAAATTCTAATTGAATAACTCTTTCGAATTTATCTTGTTTTATCGAGACTAAGGCCATGTATTTTAGACCGCAACTAAGTTGTCTTGCAAGAGTGCTAGCATTACCTTGCTTCTCAGGCCTGTCAATTTTTATAATTCTTGCACAATCTCCTTGCCAGCAAACTTCTATCCAATTAATATTATTTATCCCTCTAAAACCAATTTGGATTGTGCTTGGCTCAGGTTGTTGTGCAGTCTCAAATTTAGAGGGTAAAATTTCATTTGATAGATTATGCAAAATAGCTTTAATGGTCGTTATGTCCATTGTTTGAGGAACACCCTTAAGCATTATTTATCTCTTCCTAATTATTAATTTAACAGTAAAAATAAACATATGAAAAAACCTAAAAGACTTATTATTATTACTGGACCGAGTGGTGTAGGTAAAGGAACAGTTGTAAAGAATATCCTAAAAAAGGATAAAAATATATGGCTATCCATTTCTGCAACTACTAGAAAACCTAGAAAGGGAGAAGAACATGGTAAAGATTATTATTTTTTAACCACAAAAAAATTTAAAGAAATGATTATTAATGAAATGTTTCTTGAATGGGCTGAATTTGCAGGAAACTTCTATGGAACACCACTTAACATAATCAAAGAAAAAATCAAAAATGGATATCAGGTAATTTTAGAAATTGAGGTTGAAGGAGCATGTCAAGTTAAAGAGAAATTCCCAGATACAATTTCAATATTTTTATTACCTCCTAATAAAAAGGAATTAGAAAGCAGAATAAGAAATAGGGGAACTGACGATGAAAAATCTATAAAGCAAAGACTTAAAAGAGCAGATTTTGAAATGATTTCCTCAAAGGATTTTAATTATGTCTTAAAAAATTATGAAATTGATAAAACATCTGATGAGATTTTAAAAATTATTAGTTAAGAAAAATTTCTTTTAAATTTAACTCATTGGATGGAAAAGAAGATCAGGGAAAAATCTATTAAATTCAATAATAATACCAGCTGTAATAGTAAGCCAGATAGCAGCTATTATTGGAGCTGATCTCATAAATTTTGTATTGAAAATTTTAAACATTGTTTTGATTAGATAGTGTTAATTAATTTAGCGTGGTCCATTTACGGTAATGTTCTTATCTTTTTCTCTTAAATCTCCATTTCGTCCTTGTCTATTTGCAAGTAATGGCCATTGAGCACCTTTAACAAGGCATTTTCTAGCTAATTTGAGATCGATAATTATTTCCATATCCGCAGGATCTTTAGTTTTCTTAGACTCTATAAGATATTCTCTGCCAGACCAACCTATTATTCCAGCAATATATATAAATAGAACTCCAGGAATAAGAAGATCACCTTCATGCCCTCTATTCAAAAGAGCTCCAAATGGTTCTAGTGGTGGACCTATAATAAGGTGAGGAAGGCCGTCATCTCCGCATAATGCTTTACCATATCTATTGAAACGAGTTATATCTTTTGGAGTTTTTGCCGCACTTGCCCTCTCCATGAACTTTGCATTCTCAGAACATTTTTGAAGAGCTGAAGCAGTATATTCAGTACTAGCCCTATCAGCATTCAGTGCAGCACCTTTTGCAGCAAAAGCTGATGGAGCTATTCCAATAATTAGTAAAACCGAAGTTATTATTGAGAAAAAGAATTTCATAAGTTGCAATCTTTAATTCTCTTGGGTAAGAAGGAAATTAATATTAAGTTAAAGTATTCTAAAACAATATATGGCTTTAGTCCTTGCGATTGAAACAAGTTGTGATGAGACATCGGTTTCTGTAGTGTCAAATAAAGATGGAACTTATAGAATTCATTCAAATATTATTGCCTCACAAGTTAAAGATCATTCTAAGTGGGGCGGTGTAGTTCCTGAATTAGCAGCTAGGAAACATCTAGAATTAATACCCTCTGTTTATGAGCAGGCACTTGAAGTTGCGAATCATAATATTAATCAGATTGATATTATAGCTTCAACTGTTGCGCCTGGATTGATTGGTTGTTTAAGAATTGGGTCTATATTTGCAAGAACATTATGCTTGATTCATTCAAAACCATTTTTAGGTGTTCATCATCTTGAAGGACATCTTTCTTCTATATTTTTCTCTGAGGATTATCCCAAGCCACCTTATCTGGTCCTTTTGGTTAGTGGAGGTCATACGGAGTTAATTAAAGTTGAGGAAAAGAAAAAAATGTTAAGAATAGGAAGAAGTTATGATGATGCTGCTGGCGAGGCCTTTGATAAAGTAGGAAGATTATTAGGCCTTGGTTATCCTGGAGGGCCAGCCATTGAAAAAGCTGCAAGGAATGGAGATCCTTCGAAGTACTATTTGCCAAAGTGTAAAATCTCAGACAAAAAAGGTGGTTTTTTGAAATATGATTTTTCTTTTAGTGGATTAAAAACCGCTGTTTTAAGGCTTGTAGAAAGATTTAAAGATAGCGAAGAAAATATTCCAGTTTGTGATATTGCTGCCAGTTTTCAAAGAGTTGTAGCTGAAGTACTTGTAGAAAGATCACTTAATTGTGCAAACGACCATAAATTAAATAATCTTGTAGTTGTTGGAGGTGTAGCTGCAAATAATATGTTAAGAAAAATGATGATTGAGAAAGCTCATGAAAAATCTATTAAAGTTCATTTAGCACCTTTATCTCTATGCACTGATAATGCCGCGATGATTGGAGCAGCAGCACTCTCAAGGCTTAGTTTGGGGAATTTTCAGAGTTCTTTAAATCTTGGGGTTGCAGCTAGGCTTCCAATAGATCAAGCAATGTGTCTTTATAAACAAAATCCACCATTTTAATTTAATTTCTAATGAATAAAAATGTTAACAATTTGGAGCAAGAGACAAGAAATCTTGTTGATAAAGCAGAACTAAACCTTTGGAAACGAGGCTTTACTCCTCAAGCAGAAATCTGGAATGGGAGGATGGCTACTATCGGAATAGGCTTCCTATTAATATTTATTACCCTTTTAAATAAATTTTCTCCTTGAAAATTTTTTTTAGCAATACTCTTTAAGATTAATAAATATTTTTGTGGTGTAGACTAGAATTATGTTTGTTGATTTAATCAAATAAATTGATATTATTTATTAACGGAAATTTATATGACGCCTGAGAGGCTTGGATTATTATGGGGGATTACTGTATTTGCAGGTGCAATAGCTCGTTTACTATCTTCTCTGACAGGATTTCCTAGTGTTGTAATTTTATTATTATCAGGTTTACTAATCGGGCGTTCAGGCTTCGGATTAGTGGAGCCATTGGATCTTGGACAAGGATTAGAGACAATTGTTGGGCTATTAGTTTGCTTAGTCTTATTCGAGGGGGGCTTGAATCTTAAATTGCCTGAAGGTAATGTGAGAACTACTGTTTTAAGAATATCATTATTAAGATTAATTATTTCTTTAGCTGGAGGCGTTTTAATAGCCCATGTATTTGCTGGTTTGTCTTGGCCTGTAGCAGCTGTTTATAGTGCAATAGTTTTAGCTACTGGACCTACAGTAATTTCTCCATTAGTGGAACAAATAAAACTTGCTTCACCTTTGTCAAGTGTATTGAAGGCTGAGGGGTTAGTTTTAGAACCTATTGGAGCTGTATTAGCTTTATTAATTTTAGAACTTTTGTTGGGTGATTTGCATGGAGTAAAAGAAGTATTTATAGCTTTAATGCAAAGATTAGGCGGAGGAGTACTGATTGGACTCCTCGCTGGTTGGCTCTTATCTGAAATCCTAAAAAAAATTAAAAGTGATTCTTCATTGGGTATAGAACTTCAAGTCACTGTGGGCATAATTTTTCTAGTATATGGAATATGTGAGTATTTCCTTCCTGAATCAGGCTTACCTGCTTCTGTGGCAGCAGGGTTTATTGTAGGCAAAAGGGAAGTTATTGATAAAGAGAGATTAGACAACCTTATTAGTGAGTTAGCACAATTAGCGATTACAGTTCTTTTCCCTCTTTTAGCTTCTGACGTCTCTTGGGGAGAATTAAGTCCTCTTGGTTGGGGAGGAGTTATTTGCGTCTTTATGATGATGATTGTGGTAAGACCAATTTCAGTTTCTTTAGCAACTATTGGTCAAGAATTAGATATTAAAGAAAGAATATTTTTAGCTTGGCTAGCACCAAGAGGAATCGTCACGGCAGCAGTAGCTTCATTATTTTCAATAAGATTAGAGCAAGCTGGAGTACTGGGTTCAGGAAGACTTCAAGGCTTAGTTTTTCTAACAATTTTAATGACTGT
>Ga0160422_10002605_pt1 | contig 11286 bp, 10 predicted proteins | sample Fk160mmetaG_FD_108192 | JGI IMG/M metagenome (GOLD analysis project Ga0160422, IMG submission 108192) | Marine microbial communities from the Central Pacific Ocean - Fk160115 60m metaG | ecosystem: Environmental > Aquatic > Marine > Oceanic > Photic zone | place: The Central Pacific Ocean... | reverse complement strand
TGTACGAACACCCAAAGAACGCCAGCGCTCCAGTTCTTTAGGTGCACTTAATGTCATTTTTCGATAAATTTGGTTATATCTATCAACCCGAAACAGCTTAACACTCGTCAACACACCCATTCTTCGTAAAAACTTCCGGTCCTCTTCTGCTAAATCTTCACGAATATTGGTGTCTACTCCAGCCCTTGATACATACTTTAAAAGGATTTTATCTTTTTCTGGTATGCTTATAGAATTATCAATACTGCCACCCAGCATTTCTATTAAATCACGCTTCGGAGTAGGATCTGCTAAATTGCCCGCTGCTAAATCAGGAACTGGAAGACTCTCTAGACTATTTGGTATCGTTAATGGTTTGCTCGGCAATACCGCAAATTCTTCAGGGCCTGTACCGACATCATAAAGATCACGAAGCCTCGCGTCATCACTACTACATGCGCTCAATAAAAATAAAGTGGCAAAGATACCTGAAGCTCTAAAGATCATAAAATACCATCATAAACCTTAGTTATAATTATAACGGATGAAGATGACTCAGTCACTCTTATTCTGTTTGCCTGAAAATAAAACTAACCCAATGGCACCAAAAAATATAAAGATATCTGCTACATTAAATGCAAAGGGGTTTGAGATACCACAACAAGAGACATTTAGAAAATCAACAACTGCGCCATGAAAAAATCGATCAATTGCGTTTCCGGCTGCACCCCCGACCAGAAAACCACAAGAGATTAATCCCATTGACCCAAATTTTTCCGAAACAGACCATCTAATTACAAATAAACAAATTAAAAATGAAATTATAATTAGTACCCAGCGCATAATCTCTGTACTATTTGCAAACAGGCCAAAATTTACTCCATAATTCCATGCCATAGTAAATTGCAAATAGGGTGGGAAGACATCAATTTTTCCTACATTAGGTAAGTCAAAAACATACAGCATGCTAAGCTTAGAAAGTTGATCACAAAGAATTGAAATTATTGCAATTTGGAAAATTTTATACATATCACCTCTAATGTTTAAAATGTCTCATGCCAGTAAAAACCATCGCCAGCCCAGCGTCATCGGCAGCTTTAATTACCTCATCATCCTTAATTGAGCCTCCTGGCTGGATTATGGATGAAGCGCCTGCTTCAATTGCAGCCTCTAATCCATCTGCAAAAGGGAAAAACGCATCTGATGCCAGAGCAGATCCACGGGTTGGAATTTCATATAAACCTTGAACTTTTGCCATGTCCTCTGCTTTCTTAGCTGCGATCCTACAACTATCTACGCGGCTCATTTGCCCAGCTCCAATCCCAACTGTTGAACGATCTTTGGCGTATACTATAGCATTTGACTTTACGTGCTTGGCAACTTTCCAGGCAAAAAGCATATCTTGAAACTCTTTTTCTGTGGGACTTCTTTTTGTAACAACTTGTAAGTTTTTTTGTAATAAAGGCTGAATATCTTTATCCTGTACTAAATAACCACCAGCTACATGCTTGATTACCTTTGATGAACAAGCTTGGTCAGATGATTTTTTAGTTATTAATAATCTAAGATTACTTTTTGAGGAAAAAATTTTACGCGCACCCGCAGTAATGCCTGGAGCAATAACAACTTCAGTGAAGACTTTAATAATTTCTCTCGCAGATTCTTCATCAATAATACAATTTAAGGCAACAATACCTCCAAAAGCTGAAGTCTTATCGCAGCTTAATGCGGATCTATAAGCTTCGACCATACTATTTGCTACCCCGACCCCACAGGGATTTGCATGCTTAACAATAACAGCTGCAGCTCCATCATTTTGTGGAAATTCATTTACTAATTCAAGAGCAGCATCCGTGTCGTTTATATTATTGTAGGACAATTTCTTGCCTTGGATTTGGTTTGAAACGCCAATGCCACCCTGCAAATTTCCATCTAAGAAGAAAGATGCACTCTGGTGTGGATTTTCACCATATCTTAGATCTTGCGATAATGCCGCTGATATTGAAAACCGGCGGGGTTTTATACCTGTGATGTTGTCTAGCATCCAATTTGAAATCATAGCGTCATAATATGCGGTTAACGAAAAAGCATTCTGTGATAATTTTTGCCTGAAGGAATAGCTAGTACACCCATTGTTAATTTTTAGTTCATAAACCAGACCCTCATAGTCTTGATTATCAACCAGGGTGGCAACGTACTTAAAATTCTTAGCCGCTGCTCTGATCATTGCGGGCCCGCCAATATCTATATTTTCTATACACTGGGCATAATCAGCTCCAGCCTTCACTGTTTCGGCAAATGGATATAAATTTACTATTAATAAATCTATCTCTTTTACTTTATATTCTTCCATTGCATTTACGTGTGATCTATCATCTCTGTTGGCGAGCAAACCACCGTGCACATTTGGGTGAAGTGTCTTTAGACGGCCATCCATCATTTCCGGAAAACCTGTTAATTCCGAAACTTCTGTAACATTAAAGCCAGCATCTCGCAAAATAGATGCGCTGCCCCCAGTTGAAACAAGTTCAATGTTTCTATCGCGGAGTTCTTTTGCGAGTTCTACTATACCGGTTTTATCTGATACAGAAATCAACGCTCGTTTGATTTTTATTAATTTTTCCAAAAGAAATACCTATATTGGCGCAAATAAAATGTCCTAGAAAAACGGCTCAAATTTCTAAGTTTTGATATCATACGATTTTACAAATGACCATCTGACTTGTTTTAAAAAGTCATTAAATTTGGTCGAAAAAATGACCTGTTGAGTTGGTATTGGAGACGAGTTTCCTTCACTAAAATAATAACTTGGCTGAATACTTGGTTTTAAATTTAAAGCTTCTAGAATCCACGCCCCCGCATATTTTGAATTTATCTTTACCATATCATTATCTAAAATTTGTACTGTCAGTTCAGGGTGGAAGTGAAACCTCACCTCATACTCCAAATCATCGTAAGAAATCTTTTTAGATCTATCCGTTGTTGAAAGCAGGACGATCTGATCCTTACCTTTCAAGGTTTCTCCATTATCTGATAATTCCAGATTTCTCTCAAGATTAACATTAAATTTACTAGCATAAGCATTATGGTATACAGTAAGCTCAGTTCCTCTCGTTACTTTTGACTTATTTATTACAACTTCCGTCGGACCCTGACTTAAAAACTCTTTAAATTTGGAATTATAAGATAGGCTTCTGGTTAATTTTGCAGAAGAATGGCCTTTTATACAGAATGTAGAGTGTGACTGGGTAGCTCGCCCGGCCTTACACCAGTCCCTACCAAAATTAGCTCCAGATCCACAGTTAACGATAAGCGGCTGTCTACCATGTGTAAGCTCAAATCCTAAAACCGAAGCGTGCGCCAAATTAGATTGAAACAGGTTAGGCAAACTACCAGCATCCTGTATGATACTGGTCCGCCCCCCTTCCAAACGTGCGTATCCCATTTTTAACATTTTCGTCGTTTTCTTTTTGTTTCCTGATAAAAATAAATAACGGTCTAATTCTCCCGGGTATTTTCCACGACAGCCATTAAATCGGCATAAACTCCCATTTGTATGACGTAAATGGCGCAAAGTTGGAGCAATGCGGTTAATAGCCTCAATATGCGCTTGACTTGGTGTCCAGTCAGCATCATGCAATCCATGAGCAACCCAAACAAGATAAGAAAATATTTCAAGTAACTCTTCAGGGTTTCTAGACAAGATGCCACCATCCTCATCGATTTTGTCTCTGCACTCTCTAGAAAGATACTCGGTTGCAACAGTAATAAAGCTCTCAAATCCTTCAACATATAATCCACAATATATCAGACCAACGACAGCATCAAAATTCATGTTTATTTCATGGGCTTTGTAGAACCTTTTTGATAAGAAATTTGCTTGCTTATAAATAAATCTGAAATAAATGCTTATATTTTGTTCTGATAGTCCCTGTAATATAATCTCTTCGTGATGGATGAGCCTTATAAGGCGTCTACCGGTTAGGTTTGGCGTCCAACCTGCACCCGAACCTGAGCCATATTTTTCTATCCAACTAAAAATCCACTTCTGAGCAATTTTTACAGCAACGTTGTCTCCCCGAGCAGCCAAGTCATCCAACCAAGTAAATCCATGTAAGTCCTCAAAATTTTCAATCTTTTTAAGCGAATGGTCCCAAATAACTTTGTCTTCAAGCTGAACTATATTTCCACAAATAAAAAATTCCCCCTCGCAAATCTTGTCGGCAACTAAAATATTGCCTATGGACAACGGCCCAGGCGTAGACATAAAATGTTCAGCTTTCGCAAAATTTTTTGCAGTTCGCGCGTAAAATGAGTTCCCAATTTTGAGGAGGTAATTTCTCAAAATTCGTGTAAAGATCATAAAATATAATCCCATCCAAATTTAGTTCTGAAACTTTATACCTTACAGTATTCTTTTGGGTAATGACCAGATCATATATGACTAGTTTAATCTTGAAGATTAAACTTTGACAAGCTTTGCTATATAAAAACCATCAATACCGCCTTTGTCTGCAAAATGGTTTGGAAGTAACCGTAATCCACCCTCTTCCGTCCGATAACTTTCCAGAAAAACTAATTCTTGAGGTAAATAATTATCTACTCTCAATTCATGAAAATTATTTAAAAGTTTTTTAACTTGATGCTCACCTTCCTGCGGTAATAGAGAGCAGGTACAGTAAACTAATTGACTAGTGCCTGTCATCAAACTTACTGCATGCTCCAACATCTTATATTGTAAACGAAACAATTTACTCCGGTCCACCTGGGATTTCACATAAGGTAAGTCGGGGTGCCGCCTGATCGTTCCCGTTGCGGTACAGGGAGCATCTAAAATAATTACATCAAAGCAATCTTTAATTGTAAATAAATCAGAAATAATAATATTTGCATCAAGAGACGTTCTGCTTAAGTTTTCCTTTAGTTTTGAGACACGCACATCAGAAATATCGACTGCAGTTACGTAGGCTCCAGCTGCCGATAGTTGCATGGTTTTACCACCAGGGGCTGCACATAAATCGAGGGCAGATTTTCCTTTAATTCCTTTGAACAGACATACAGGTATACTCGCTGAGAGATCCTGAACCCACCAATCTCCTTCATTAAAACCTGGGAGCGCAGATATTTGCCCAGCATTTTTTAATCTCAAACTATGCTTAAAGATTTGCGTCCCTTTTAATTCAACGGAAAAATGTTCCATTAGCTTCGGGTTTTTAATTGTTATATCTACAGGTGGGCGCTCTAAATGTTGCTTCTCAATTTTTTTTGTAACTGAAATGCCATATGAGTCTAACAGTATCCTCCGTAACCATTTTGGTAATTGAGGAATATCTAGCTCGTGCCAAATACTCCTGTCAGAGTTTGATACCTTTCTAAGAACCGCGTTCACTAGTCCTTTATAGTTTTTAAGTTGTTTATTTCGTCCAATAATAGAAACATACTCATTTACAATTCCATGTGAATGACCATTTTCCATAATTTCAACCGTTGCTAACCTAAGTACGTTTAAAATTTTTAAATTTGGTCTTTTTTTTAAAAATGGAAGTATTAGAGCATCGGCACGTTCCAAGGACCGTAACGTATTTAGCAGCAGGCGTTGCGAACGAGCACGATCAGCCGTACTAACATTTTGCATGATAGAATTTAAATTTAAATCTGCCAATAAACGCTTCTCACCTAATATTCGGTCCATCAAAAAGCTTGCCGAAGATCGAGCAGACGGCACTTTTTTTTTAGGCATTAAGCGAATTCCTTGCAATTTAAAAAACTTTTATATACCCAAGACACGTTAGAGGGAAGAGTTTATGGCAAAACAGGATGAAATGCCTCCGGCAGCAAAACGAGCATTAGAAGAAGCTGAAGAGCGCCGGAAAACAATCAAAGAGAGAATAGCTCCTACAAAAGAGTTTGGCGGAAGGGATGGACCAGAACCAGTGAGATTTGGTGACTGGGAACGTAAGGGTATTGCGATAGATTTTTAGTACCACTTTGCGACAGGCGGTAGACTCATCAAAACGGCATTCGGGTCGTGGCCTGTTGCCAGTCCAAACTTTGTGCCACGATCGTAAACGAGATTATATTCAGCATATAACCCTCTGTGTCGCAACTGCACATCTAAATCACTTTCATTAAACTCATTGACTAGCCGCTTTTGAAGTAACGGAAGATATGCTGGCAAAAAAGCTTTACCAATATCCTTGGTAAGATTGAAATCTGCTTCCCAATCTCCAGTGTTGCGATCGTCCATGAATATACCGCCAACTCCTCGTGCTCGCTTGCGATGTGGAATAAAAAAATACTCATCAGCCCATTTCTTCAATTCAGGATATAGATTAGTATTGTGCTTATCCAAATAAGACCTGAGTACAGAATGAAAATGAACAGTGTCGTCCTCAAATTCGATACAAGGATTCAAATCTGACCCACCGCCAAACCACCAAGTATATGGTGTCCAAAACATACGAGTATTCATATGGACCGCTGGACAATAAGGATTTCTAACATGAGCAACCAGACTAATACCGCTTGCCCAAAATTTAGGATCTTCTCGCATTTCAGGAATACCCAATCGCTCAGCCATTGCATATTGTGCAGACTCATTCAAATTTCCAAACACAGTTGAAACGTTGACGCCTACTTTTTCAAATACACGACCATTCCGCATCACACTCATTAATCCACCACCGGCGTCAACTCCTGATGTCTCCTCGCGTTTTGTTTCATTTATCTCAAATTTACCTGGATTTAGCTCTGAAAAGGGACCTTTAAAATGCGAGTGTTCTAACTCGTCAAAAGCAGATACAATTTCATTTCTCAAACTTAAAAACCAGTTACTAGCTTTATTTTTTTCAACTTCAGTAATTTCTGTCATATCTGCTCAAATTTTGTTGTTTTTTAGATTAATGAAAGGGTGAAGAAACAGGATCTAGAAGGCATCTTCCTCCATCAACTGTTATTATTTGACCTGTTACAAAACTAGAAGATGGTGTAGCTAAATACTGTACAGTTTCGACAATTTCAGAAGCCGATGCAATCCGCCCCATTGGTGTGTGTGCCTCTATATCTTGTCGCAAATCCTCAGCATCCTTTAGGCTATTCTGCAAACTTGCAGACATAATTGAACCAATTGCTAAAGAATTTACTCGTATACGGTTTGGAGCTAGTGACACAGCAAGAGACCGTGTCATCTGATCCATTGCTGCTGTTGCTATTGAGTATCCCAGAAGCCTTGGTTGTGCTAAAGTTGAAGCAATTGACGATAAGTTTACAATTGTTCCAATTATACCGTCACCTTCTATATCTCCTTCTGACTGCTTGATCATTCTTTTCGCTACATGCTGAGATAATCTAAAACTATTCAAAACGTTTTGTTGCCACATTACGGCAATTGTTTCATCTTCCAAATCAAGTGGGTCTGTCAGCAAAACTTGCCTCGAAGCGTTGATTAGAATATCAACGCGTTCAAAAGCGTCTATTGTGGCAGAGAGAAGATTAGCTATTGTAAGTCTTTCGCGCAAATCCCCAGAGAAGTAACGGACGTTGCCACTTTCACATTCTTCACCCAATTCCTTCTTAAGACCTTCATCATCCATATCAGCGAACATGACATTCGCACCTTCGTCGGCAAAGTGCTTTGCTATTGCCAAGCCAATCCCATTAGCAGCTCCAGTTACTATGGTCGTTTTACCTTCTACAGAAAAGGACATATCTTCTCCCTCACAAGTTACATCAGCTTAAGGTTTTTTTCTCGATACTGCGAGAGGTTTTTCAGCCAGAATAATTTTAAATTTATTATCACCCCCAATTTCCGTCCAAGCATAAAAATGTTTAGAAAGTATATGTTCGTAAGGAAGGTGCCTATTTGATACCATGTGTAAACTGCCGCTCTTATTCAGGTTCTTAGCAGCAGAAATTATGAACATTTCGCCTAATTTGATATCCAACTTGCCATTTGAATGGAATGGTGGGTTCATGACGATGAAGTCTAAGAGCTTTGGCGTTTTCCATTGCTGCACATCTTCCCAAACGAATTTTACTTTCGAACTTTCACAGTTTCTTGCGGCACATTCTAACGCTCGTTTAGAAGCATCTACTGCGTAAATATGGTCAACTAACTCTAATTTTGCTAAAAATTTTGTAAGAAAACCCCAACCTGCACCAAGATCTGCGCCGCAACCTTTTAGATTACTGGGTAAATAGTTTTTCAATAGCTCTGAAGCAGGATCAATGTGATCCCAAGAAAAAACACCTGGAACCGTAACAAACTCGTTGTTAATTTTATTTAATTTTTGAGAGTGCCAGGTTGGAGGTAAAAGCTTACCGTCATTCTTAAAAGCCACAATTTTTCCATGCGCCTTAGAAAGTTTAATATCGAAAGAAAATTCTTTTTCTATTTCTTTAATAATGGAAATAATTCCACTCTTTTTATCTCCATCTATTACAACATATCCCCCTTTAGCCTTCTTAAGACCAATATTTATTAACTCTTTTGCAAGCTCCTTAGATTTTGGTAAACGAATTATTGAAATATCAACGTTATGATTTACACACCGTGCACAGTTGTAACCTGCGCGCAAAAGAGGAGAATATATTCTAATATCATCTGTTAAAACAACTGTATTGTTATTGTTGAAATGGTCTAAATCGCTCAAATAATGAGGGTTAATAAAACAGACCGTTTTATCTACTTTAAAAAGCTCTGGAAAGATATCTCTTAGAACAGATAAACGTTTAACAAACATGCATAATTCTTGCTACAGCACATCGGCAAGATCATTCTTTTTCCATCGTACATTGTAAAGGATGTTGATGACGCCTAGAAAAATCCATTACCTGGGCAACTTTTGTTTCCGCTATTTCATGACTAAAAATACCAACAACAGCCATTCCTTTTTTGTGAACTGTCAACATGATCTCAAATGCTTGCGTATGGTTCTTACCGAAAAAACGCTCTAAAACGACCACAACAAATTCCATTGGAGTATAATCATCATTTAGTAATAGCACTTTGTAAAGTGGTGGACGCTTTGTCTTAGTGCGGATTTCTAACGCTACACCTTGCTCGCTATCCTGATCAAAATCACCCGACATTTGGTGGGGGAAAACCGGCATCTTATCCCAACGTGTTATTTACTTCTTTCGAGTTATATAATGTGCCGCTGTAACTTGAAAAGACCTTTACTAGCCGTCAAAGAAATAAAATAAAGCGGCTGGCCTATATCTTAATTTCAAATTAAATTTTAAAAAGTTCATATATCTAGTATAATAAATAGGATTAATTACTATATATTGCTTTTCCAAACCGTCACAAAGTAAAAAAATAAATAAAATTAACACTTTATTTGACAAACTTTGTTTAATATTGTTGACTGATCTACAATAATCTGACCAGAAAACTGGCAGTATGAGGCAGAAAATTGGTAGTGACTCTTACGAAACCGCTGTTGCGGTCCGCTTGGTTAGGCATATTTAGTGCCTTATTTTTTTCGTTGTTAATACTCATATCAAAGCCAGGAATTGCAGCTACTTACGCTGCATTGGTCATGGATGCTCGGGACGGTAGTATCTTACATGCTGAGAATGCAGATCAAAGATTACATCCTGCATCGTTAACAAAAATGATGACACTATACGTGGCATTTGAAGCAGTTGAAAATGGAGAAATCAGCCTTGACAAGAAAATTAAAATTTCAAAAAAAGCTGCAGCTGAACCGCCTTCTAAACTTGGCCTCAAAGCGGGGCAACGTATTACTCTCAGATATTTAATTAGAGCCGCAGCAATCAAATCAGCCAATGACGCCGCTACAGCTATTGGCGAAGCAATAGAAGGAAGTGAAGCAGCTTTTGCACGACGGATGAATAGAACTGCAAAAGCTCTTGGCATGCAACGAACAACTTTCAAAAATGCTCATGGCCTCACCCAGAAAGGACATCTCTCTACTGCAAGAGATATGACAATACTTGGTCGACATGTTTTTTATGATTATCCAGAATATTATCACTTATTTTCTCGGCGCACAGCCAATGCCGGGATAACGAAGGTTCGTCATACAAATACCCGCTTTTTAGCTAATTACCAGGGTGCTGATGGTATTAAAACAGGATTCACAAGTGCTGCTGGTTACACTCTTACCGCATCTGCAGAAAGAGGAAATGAAAGAATAATTACTACTGTACTTGGCGGCAGAAGTATCGTTACAAGAAATAGGCAAGTGGCAAAGTTAATGGATCTAGGATTCAAAAAAGCACCAACTAGCGTCTCTGTAAGAAAACCAAGCCTACCTAATTATTCATTGAATAACTTAGACGCCAAAAAGATTACTAGATCATCTGGTGCAGTTCGGAAAAGTCTATTTCCTAAACGACGCCCAAGCTCAAATACCGCAACCCTAGTATCTGTAGATATCTCAACCGAGATTGAGAAAACTCTTAAAATGCTAATGTTGTCTTCAGAACAATCAGAAAATTTAGGCACTCCACAAGTTCACCTTGCAAAACTAGACACTAAATCCGCTGATACAATATCTTCCGTAGCTAAAAAAGAGACAAACATGCTCAAGCAAGCAAGGCTAGTGAGCCACACTTCATCAGATGAACACAAAATTTGGGGTGTGAATGTTGGTCGCTTCGGAACCAGATATGCTGCAGAAAAGATGCTAATAAAGACCGCACTTGCAGAAATGCCAACATTGGGAGGGTCGTTGCGAAAAGTTGTAAAAACAAAACTAGGGTTTGAAGCAAATTTTTACGGAGTTTCACAGATTACTGCTGAAAAAGCCTGCCGAAAGCTAACTCACCGTAAAATACCATGTGACATCATTGATCCGGCTGGATAATTAGAGGCTGGTTCAGCTTCTATGGCAGAAATAGGTTTAAAGTTTTCAATGTACTGATTGTAATAGACTTTTAGTATAAGTATTTTGTGGATCATTGTAAACTTGCTTTGCGTCGCCCGCCTCAACAATATTGCCATCTTTCATTACAATAATGCGGTGTGACATTGATCTAATTACTTTTAGGTCATGGCTTATAAATATATATGCCATTTTGTGTTTTTTTTGTAGAGATTTAAGCAACTCTACGATCTGAACTTGGACCGTTCGATCCAACGCGGACGTTGGTTCATCCAGAACTACTAATTTTGGTTTCAAAACCATAGCTCGAGCAATTGCAATGCGCTGTCTTTGACCACCAGAGAATTCATGAGGATAGCGATGCCTTGTTTCAGGATCCAGACCAACTTCCACCATGGCCTCTAATACCAAATTTTGAGTATCTAGTAATGAAGAAGAGAAATGAACGTTTACA
>Ga0160422_10002603_pt1 | contig 11290 bp, 8 predicted proteins | sample Fk160mmetaG_FD_108192 | JGI IMG/M metagenome (GOLD analysis project Ga0160422, IMG submission 108192) | Marine microbial communities from the Central Pacific Ocean - Fk160115 60m metaG | ecosystem: Environmental > Aquatic > Marine > Oceanic > Photic zone | place: The Central Pacific Ocean... | reverse complement strand
CATTAATCAGAACTTGATTCAACATTTTATTACTGCGTCTGTATTATCAGTTCCTGCTGCAATTATGTATGCAAATATTATGATACCTTCAAATACAATTACTGACTTTGATGAAAATAAAGTACCCAAAGTTTATAACAGTACTATGGATGCAGTAACAAGAGGTTCATCAGATGGAGCAAGTATTGCATTTAGTGTTGGAACAATATTGATTGCAGTTATTGCATTAGTATTTATTGCTAACTCAATATTAGGATTTGTATCATCTCAATTTGGTTTTAATTTATCTATAGAAATAATTCTTGGTTACCTTTTTGCACCTATTGCATGGTTGATGGGAATTCCATGGGATGAAGCTATTATTGCTGGAGAGCTTTTAGGAATAAAGACAACATTAAATGAATTTGTTGCTTACCCAGGTTTAGCTACATTAGATAATGGAGAACTTTCAGAAAGATCAAAACTAATAACATTTTATAGCCTATGTGGTTTTGCTAATTTATCGTCAGTAGGAATTCTTATCTCTGGAATTACTGCAATGGCTCCAGAAAGAAAAGACGATCTTATCAAGGTTTCTCTTAAAGCACTTGTAGGTGCAACACTCGCATCTTGTATGACTGGATTAATAGTTGGAATTTTTATTTAATTGTTGATGACAATAAACAAATTTAGATAACTAGCAAAAGATATCCATAAGACATATGGAATAAATAAAATAAATGCCAATTTATTTTCTCTATACATAAGTGCAGTTATATACAAGTTTAAAGCTACAAGCAGATAAATATCGATGAGTGATATCAGCGGCATTTGAAATCTGAAAAACAACCATGACCATGCAGCATTAAAGACTAATTGAATTAGAAAAATTCCGTAAATCTTCTTGTAAGCTAGATATGCAGAAATCATCATCAGGACATAAAGTATCGGCCAGACTATTCCAAACACATAACTTGGCGGATTAAGTTCACTTTTATTAAGAGATAAGTACCATAAATCAGAGCTTGCTTGCGTTGAGGCCAAGCTACCAATCATAGCAGCAAGAATAACTGCAATGACTAACTTAATCTTCTTCTCTTGCATACATTAAAAAATGTTCTTACTTTAGTCTGAAGAATCTACTTATCGTATCTGAGATATTTCCAAAGAGATTTGAGCCTTTAGGTCTTGCTTCAATATAGATATAGAAACCCACAAAAGCTAAAGAAATTAAGAAAACCCAAACTGCATCGTATTCACCCATGCGCAGATTATAAATGTTTTGTGTTTTGAAATAAATTTATATTAGACTTTTTCTACAATTATTGAACAAACAGAGTAACCGGCTCCAAAGGAACAGATTAAACCTTTTTCGCCTTTTTTAAGATCATTATGTATGTTGAATGCAAACATAGAGCCAGCACTTGCTAAGTTACCAAATTTTTCAATTGGCATTGGAGCTAATGATGTATCGAATTGTTCTGTACCAATGATCTTAGCCACAATTAAGTTGATCATTCTAGCATTTGCCTGATGAAGCCAGAATTTTTTAATCTCGCCTGGTTCAATGTCGTTATCTTTAAGCTGTGTTGATATAAATTCAGCCACCATAGGACAGACTTCTTTAAAAACGCTGTTACCATTTTGATAAAATAATAAATCTTCATAGGTTTTGCTATTATCAGCTGCTCTTACTAAATAGCTCCAATCACTTCTAATATTATTAGAAAATTTTGTAACAAGTTTTCTGTCTAAAACTTTATGCGAATGCTTTGAAGAATTATTTTTGCTAACTACAGTTGCTACACACCCATCACCAAATATAAAATGTATATCTCTACGCGTGTAATTTACAAATGGTGTAGATATTTCAGGATTTATAACTAGCACTGTATTTGCTAGGCCCGATGCAATATCGCTGTAGGCATTATTAATTGCAAATGTAGTAGATGAGCATCCTACAAGCATGTCATATGCATACCCATCAATACCAAGTTCATTTTGAATCTCAATTGCCACAGATGGATAATTTCTTGCAGCATGCGAGGTGCCTAAAATAACTCCATCAATATCTGCAGCTGAGACATTAGCTTGTTCCATGGCTTTTTTTGCGGCATTAATACCTACCACAGCATGAATTGAAAGCTTAGATTCATCTTCATGTTCTACTTGCGGCATCATTTTATCTATGTCTAAAATATTTTTTTTATCTATGACATATCTAGTTTTTATGCCAGATGCTTTTTCGATAAATGCAGCTGATGAATGTTCCATTGCAACCATATTTCCATTATCAATTTCATCAGCATTTTTGTAATTAAAATTGTCAACATATGAATTATAAGATTCAACTATCTCATCGTTAGTTATCATTTCTTCCGGATGCCAGATGCCAGTTCCAGCAATATGAATATTATCCATAGTTATATTAATATTTATCTAATATGTTTATTATAAATTATGATTTTAAAAAGCTCTATTGATAAAAGCTACCTATATGTTCATTTATCAAACATGTCTCAACCAAAAGGAATAGTTCATATTTGTCATGGTAAAGCAGAACATATAGGAAGATATAAATGGTTAACCTCAAAGCTTAATAATGATGGATATCATGTAATATCGATAGATCATAGAGGACATGGAAAAAGAATACATAATTCTACAGATAGAGGTAAATTTTCCGATGATGAAAATGGATGGGATAAAGTTGTGGATGATTTCCATTTGCTTATAAATGATACAAAAAAAAGTTTTCCTGATTTAAAACAATTTGTGTTTGCACATAGCATGGGTTCATGGATAGCTTTATCGCTATTAAAAAAAGAACTTATAATCGATGGACTCATACTATCGGCATCAGCAAAATACCCACAATTTTTGATAACGTTCCAAAAACTAATAATAAAAATAGATATTTTTTTTAATGGCAGAAATAAATTAAATAATATAATGGAGCGACTTACTACCAAAAGATTTAATAGCAATTTTAAACCAAACAGAACTGAGTTTGACTGGATATCTGATGATAAAGATAGTGTAGACAATTATATTGAAGATGATTTATGCGGATTTAAAGTTACCAATGGACTTTGGCTAGATATGGTAGAAGGAATTGAAAGCACATTTAAAGATGAAAACTATATAAGCAATAATAAGAATTTAAGAATTTTATTAGTTGCAGGCTCTAAAGATCCTGTTGGCGACAATGGTAAAGGTGTTGAGAGACTATACACGTTTTTAAAAAATCACTTTAAAAATTTATCCTTATTTACATTTGGTAATGGTAGACATGAAATATTTAGCGATCTTAATAAAGATAGGCGCTACAAATTGTTAACAGACTTCTTTGATAAAGAAATCTAAAATTATTTTTTGATTATGGAGATTAGAGCCTTATTTGTTTCTTCAGGACTTTCAAAGTATGGAAAGTGCCCAACATCTTCTAAGATAACAATATCTTTATCATGATCTATATTTTGTAACAATATATTTTCTGGGTTAAATCTTGCTAGCTTATCTTTTTCACTAAAAATATATTTTATGTTTTTTAAACTTGAGATTTGTTCTTCGGTTAAGCGAAATGAATTACAGGATTTTAAATCAATTGAACTAATCTCTTTTTCAGACTGATTAAATAATCGTTTCAATGGGTAAAGTTTTATTTCTCTTTCTGGATCATCTTCAACAACTTTTGTTCCATATGGTGATTTGATTTGGCCTTTTTTTCTACCATAGAAACCAGAACCCATCGTTCCAAAGCCCTTAGTTTTAATTTCAGTTTTAGGAAATTTATGAATCCCATATTTCATCAAGAACTCTACTGCTTGATCAAGATTACCTTTTGCAAAATCTAGTAACATATCTCCAACCAAAAATGGATAAGCAATATTCATACAAATTGTCATCTTATGTTTTACTTTTGTAGAAAGATCAAGGGCAACCAGGCCACCCCAGCTATGCCCAATCAATATAGGTTCTTTGATATCTAATTGATCAAAAACATCGATACAAAATAAAGAATGTTCATCTATGGAATTAACAATTGGACCAGAAGTAAAGCCATGACCGGGTAAATCAAAACCCAAAATATTGAAACTATTGTGCAATTCTTCAAGATTAAACATCGACAATATTCTGTGATCCATTCCTGCTCCAGGAAGGAAAACAATTGATTGTTTTGAGTTATCGAAAGGCAATTGCTCAAATATGTTAGCTTTATGATTTTTTAATTTTAATTGCATTTTTAACTATTGAGACGACTAATAAAATATTTACGAATATCAATGGTACCGAAAATATAACTAAAAGCCACATAAAAGAATCCCCTCCGCCAAGAAACATTATTAGGGCAGGTTGAATTATGAGCATGAATGCAAAAAATAATCTTAAATTTCGCGAGGGTTCATCCTTAAAATTTTTCATCGCTGCCGTAGCTAAAATATAGGAAGAGGAGTCATAGGTTGTGCATAGAAAAATAATTGCTATAACCCCAAAAGCTACTAATAAATAAAAACCAAAATTTAAAGATGAAATAGTTTCTACAACAATAGTTTCTAGACCAGCAGTTCCAGAGCTATAAACTTCAGGAGCATTAAATATATTATTCTCAAACAAATAAATAGATGAGTTACTTAGTACACCAATATGAAAAAAACATCCAAGAGAGCCAATTAGCAAGCATCCAAATATAATTTCTCTTATTGATTTTCCATTTGAAATATTGACAATAAAAGTTCCAACAGCAGGAGCTAAAGCAAAATACCATGCCCAATAAAAAACTGTCCAAGTAATACTGTATTTTGAACTTGATAAACTCAAATTAATAAAATTACTAAACATATAACCAAGGGGTTCGATGGTATTTTTAACAATATAGGAAGTTGGGCCAGAAAATAATATAAACAACAAAAATATTATTACCAAAATTATATTTAAATTACTTAGCCTTTTGATTCCTTTTTGAATACCAAGATAAACACTTGACCCAAATATTAGAAGACATAAAACCAAAGCTGAAAAATCTAAATAGATATTTTTATCAACTAAAAATACTTTTGATATCACAGCTGAGATTAAGGGGAATGATAGAGTTAAACCTACTCCTGCACCTGTGAGTATTGCTCCAATAAATATTAAATCTAGGAATAGTCTTAATATTCCAGATTGTTTTTTTAACAATATTCCAGAAAAAGTTAGGGGCGTATTTGGTTTATTAATTAGAGCAAGTGAAAAAGCTATAGTCGGAAGGCAATAAATTGCCCAACCTGTTAAACCCCAATGAAAATGAGGATATGACCTTGCTTTTAGATAGTTTATTGATTCCTCAGTACTAACTCCATCCACTGGATCCGTAAAATATACCAACCATTCTACTGTAGACCAATATAACAAAGCAGCACCGAGCCCTGTTGCAAATAACATGGAACACCATGAAAAATAAGAAAATGTATCTTTGCTTTGAAGGACAAGCACTTTAGAACCTACAGGGGTAATTGCTATAAGAATCAAAAAAATAAGAATTAAAAAACTAATTATTAAAAAATATGATTCAAAATTAATAGCAAAAAAATCGTAAATATTTTTAAGTGTATTTGCACTTTCATTTGGATTATTTAAAACATATGATGAGAGAATAATTAAAAAGAAAAAAGTAATAAATATTACTGATATATTCCAAAGTGGATTAATTTTTAATTTAAACATTTTAAATCGTAAAGTAAAAAGTAATGATAACAAATATTTATACTTATCCTGAGTTAAAAAGACAAGAGAGTGACGAAGGTAGATTTTATTTAGATTCAAAAAATAATCCAGTACCAAGTGTTACTACGGTTTTAAATAAAACCTCCAATAAAAAAGATTCTATTCAGCAGTGGCGTAATAGAGTTGGTGAAGAAGAGGCTAATAGAATCATTAAACAGAGTACAGATATTGGAACTATGGTTCATGAAGCTCTAGAGTTATATCTAAATGAACAGGAGTGGAGAAATTTTTCTGATAATGAAGATGGAGTTCTTGCTGAAAGAATGACTGAAAAATTTATTGAATCTGGACTTAATTCTATTAGTGAAGTATGGGGTTTAGAGGTGGGATTAATTCTTGATGGTTTGTATGCTGGAACAGCAGATTGTGTTGGTAAGATTAATGGAGTGCCATCTCTGATAGATTTTAAGACTGCTAGAAAAATGAAAAAGAGAGAGTGGATTGAAGATTATTTTCTTCAATGTTGTGCATATGCAAATGCGCATAATGTAATGTTTGATACTGATATCAATCAGATTGTTATTTTGATGATCGACAGAAACTTAATTTTTCAAGAATTTATTGTAAAACCTACAGAATTTAATATTCTTACGAGGCTCTGGAAGAAAAGATTGATAGAATTTCATAATAAAAATGCATAACTTGAAAAAAAATACTCTTAAAATCTTATTAATAATGACAGCACATGTTTCTACTTTTGAAATAATTGCAAACCCAAGTTTTTACGTTAATGATACAGAAATAGTTGGAATTTCCTCTGAAGATGTAGATATTTATTTGGGTGTACCTTATGCAGAGCCACCAATTGGTTCACTAAGGTGGGAGGTTACACAACCAAAAATATTTGAAACAAATAGGTTTGTGGCGGATAAATTTGCACCTGCATGCATGCAAGGCCCAAGAATTGTAAATTGGTATAAAGGAGTAGCTGCTGGATTTGGAGGCGACCCTAATTATATTAAAACACCAGAAATTTCTGAAGATTGTTTGTATCTAAATATGTGGGTTCCTAATGAACTTGATAATAAAGAAAAAATTCCTGTACTCATTTATATTCATGGGGGATCAAATAGAGCTGGTTGGTCATTTGAACCAAATTATATTGGAAAAAACTTATCCAGAAAGGGTGTAATTGTTATCACTGTTTCTTATCGGCTTGGAGTTTTTGGTTTTTACTCGCATCCTTATTTAGATGCATCTAATTTTGCATTACTTGATTTGATAGAGTCATTAAATTGGGTTAAAGAAAATATTGCTAAAGTTGGAGGAGACCCAGAAAATATTACAATTTCAGGTGAATCAGCTGGTGCCACCAATGTTGCACATTTAATTGCTTCTCCCTTAGCAAAAGGTTTATTTAATAAAGCTATTCATCAGAGCGCAGGCTGGTCTATAGCAGAAAAAGATATAGATTATGATATTCAAACAGAACTATCAGATAAGTTATCTAAAAAACTAATTGGCAAAACTAATAAATTAAATAACTTAAAAGAATTACGAGCAGTTGATTCTGTAACTTTACTTTATTCAGCTGAAGAAATATTTGGATACGTTGGTTATTATCCTGTTATAGATAATTTTTCTATTTTTGAGTCACTTTATAAATCTTATGAACAAGGAAATTATAATCACGTTGATCTAATTATTGGCACAAATGCTGATGAAGAGCTTATGTATCTGGATAAGGATTATTATTTATATGATTTTTATAATGAACGTGAAAGTTGGGGCTTTTATACCGAAACAGAAAAATTAGATTCACTCACATCAAGTATCAAAAATGAAAAGGAGAAACTTAATTATCTATTAACAGCTAGAAACTGGACGTGTCCCTCATCTTTTATTGCAAAATCTCTGAAAGAAAACACCAATAATCAAGTCTGGTTCTATTCGTTTGATAGAGTAAGAGATGGTCCTAAAAGTAGAGAAATGGGTGCCTACCATGGAGCAGAATTGCCATATATTTTTAATACGCATGATGATTGGTTACCAACAAGCGATACAGATATAGTTATAACAAATAAAATCCAAGATTTTTGGGTAAATTTTATAAAGACAGGTAATCCAAACAAACGACTAATGGAATGGCAGCAATATGATTCTAATATCTTTAATGTTCTATCATTTAATGAAGAAATATCAATGAAACCGAGCAGGTCTGTCGATGTATGTCGTGTATTGGGCTATTAAAAAATTTACTATAAAACGTTTTTATTATAATATTTAGCAATAATTTATTTATTTGGGGGAAACTATGAATATTTTTCATGCCGAGAAGGTTCACGATGCTGTAGTTAAAACTACAAAAGCTACTGCGATTGCATCTGCAGTTTTAGTGAGTGCTAATACTATTGCACAAGATGATATGATGATCGAAGAGGTTATCGTCAGCGCTCAAAAGAAATCTGAAAACCTTCAAAATGTACCAATAAGTGTAACAACCTTATCTGCTGATGAGCTTGATTCATTAAATATTAAAGATTTTGCTGATTATGTGCTTCAATTGCCTGCAGCCTCTGCTGTTCAAAGAAGACCTGGTCAAGGCCAAATCTTTATGAGAGGTATATCTGATGGTGGTAATGTAAACCAATCACTGCAGGGCCCAGCTGTAGCTATATACTTAGATGAATCTCCAGTAACAATGATTGGTGATAATCTTGATGTTCATGTCTATGATATTGAGAGAGTTGAGTCATTAACTGGTCCACAAGGAACATTATATGGGGCAGCATCACAAGCTGGTAATTTAAAAATAATAACAAAAAAACCTTCCTCAGAGTTTGATTCTGGTTTTAATTTAAGTGCTGAATCTACAAGGGGTGGAGATGGAAGCACAATGGTTGAAGGTTTCGTTAATATTCCTCTATCACAAAATGCTGCTTTAAGGTTTGTTGGATTTAACGACAGGGATGGTGGTTTTATTGATTCAGTAAATGATTCAATTACCTATCCACTAAGTGGTATTACAAGATCTAATGAAGTTTTCGTTGAAGATAACTTTAACGATGCAGTTAAAGATGGTTATAGAGCTGCATTAAGAGTTGATCTAAGTGAAAACTGGAAACTAGATGTTAACTACATGGGTCAAGAAACATCAACAAATGGTGTTTGGGACCATAATCCAGATGAGCTTGGAGAATATAACGTCAGTAGGTTTTATGATGACAAAACTCATGATGAGTGGACTAGATTTTCAGCTACAGTAACTGGTGATCTTGGATTTGCAGATTTAACTTTTACTACATCAAGCTTAGAGAGAGATTTTGAAGTATTAAGTGATTATTCTCATTATTCAATTGATGGTTATGTTGAAGGATATTACACCTGTTACGAATACTATTTTGGCCCTTGTGTTGATCCTAGTATCCAATTTGAAAACGATACTCATCAAGAATACGACACAACTGAAGTAAGACTATCATCAAAAGAAGGTGAAAAATTTAATTGGATAATTGGAGCTTTCCAAACTGAAAACGTAACTGAGTATGATTCACAATGGCACGTTCCAGCAATTAATCCAGCTGCTGCCGTTCCTGGTTCTGATGATTTGTATTATCAAACAGATCAAGTAAGAGCCGAGGATGAATCAGCTGTTTTTGGTGAACTTTACTATCAAATTAATGACAAAATGGAATTAACATTAGGTCATAGAAAGTTTGATAATGAAACCACTTTAAAGGGTTTTGTTGGAACCGTTTTCTGGCCAAATTATATCTTAGGTAGCTCAACACGATCTGACAATGTCAATTCTAAATATGATGGCAGTGATAGTATTTCAAAAATTAATCTATCATACCAAGTAGACAACAATTCTATGCTTTATATTACTAGATCTGAAGGATATAGACCTGGTGGTGCTAATAGAACATCTCAATTAGGCGCTACTTATGATGCAGACTTCTTAACTAGTACAGAGTTTGGGTTTAAATCTATCTCTATGGATGGAAGACTAAGATTAAACGGTGCTATGTATCAAATGGATTGGGACGATATCCAGCTTGGATGGTTTGACTCCTCAATATCTTTGCTAGGTTTAGTTGATAATATTGGTAAAGCAAATAGTAACGGTTTTGAGATTGATGCTAAGTATATTCTTAGTGACACAGTGACCGTAGCTGTTGGTTATGCCAATAATGAAGCTGTTCTCAAGGAAGATTATGTATTAAGAGGAGTGGTAGAGGCTAAAGATGGTCAAGATCTTCCATTTACGCCTGATACAAAATATAACGTAACTGTTAATGTAGATACTGGTGATACATCAAGTCTTCAGTTCAACTATGTTTATGTAGATGAAATGTGGAACGATCTTTTCTATGATGATAGAGAGATGCAAGACTCTTATGGTATTGCTAATTTATCATTCACTACACAAGTTGGAGAAAACTCGACAATGCAAATATATATGGACAATATATTTGATGAAGTTGCACAACTTTATATAAATAGTGAAGATATCCAACGATTAACTACTGTAAATAGACCAACTACAGTTGGTGTTAAATTTAGTTGGAACTATAAATAATAGTTTTTAATAACTAACAAAAAGGCTGTACTGGATGCAGCCTTTTTTATTTAATTACAATTGAACGCATATTCTAAAGACAATATTCCTGAAGCTTTAATACAAGCCGCGAAATATATCTCAGAGGAAAAACTAAAGAAAGCAGAACCCATCCTAAGAGATTATCTTATGGAATATCCTATGGATGTTAATGCAATGAAGCTATTGGCTGATATTGGTATTAAATTTAGAGCCTATAAAGATGCTGGATATTTGCTTACACGTGCTTTAGATTTATCTCCTGAATATGATCCGGCTAGGTTAAGTTATGCGAATCTTTTATATAAAAGACAGCTTCCATTTGAAGCTCTTAAACATATAAATATTCTTCTAGAGAAAGAACCAAATAATAATCAGTACTTAACTCTTAAAGCAGTAAATTTGGCCCTAGCAAATCAACACGATCAGGCTTTAACAATTTTTGAAAAAATTATTAAAGATCATGGGGTTAAAAACAACCAACTTCATTTAAGTTACGGACATACACTCAGAGCTGTTGGAAGATTAGACGAAGCAATTAATTCATATAAAAATGCTATTTCCAGTAAAACAGGATATGGAGAAGCATATTGGAGTTTAGCTAATTTAAAAACTTATAAGTTCACTGAAAGTGATATGAAAAGTTTACATGTACTGTTAAATGATAAAGATTGTAAAATTGATGATTATTTTCACTTACTATTTGCTTTAGGTAAAGCTGAAGAAGATGCTAAAAACTTTGAATCAGCTATGGCTGCATACACGAAAGGTAACACCATAAAAAGTAAACAGGTTCCATGGGATTCAAGAAACTTTACAAATGAATGTAATGAGTTAATAAATTTTTTTACTAAAGATTTTATAAAAGAATACGAAGGTGTAGGTGACAAGAATTCTGATCCGATATTTGTTGTTGGTCTTCCAAGATCAGGTTCAACACTTGTTGAACAAATTTTATCATCACACTCTCTTGTAGAAGGAACAACTGAGTTACAGAATATTATT
>Ga0160422_10002602_pt1 | contig 11290 bp, 8 predicted proteins | sample Fk160mmetaG_FD_108192 | JGI IMG/M metagenome (GOLD analysis project Ga0160422, IMG submission 108192) | Marine microbial communities from the Central Pacific Ocean - Fk160115 60m metaG | ecosystem: Environmental > Aquatic > Marine > Oceanic > Photic zone | place: The Central Pacific Ocean... | reverse complement strand
GTATCTGGAATATCCGGGATGTCTTTCACATTCTCGACAGGCAGCAGTACCTGCACGATTCCGCCGCGATGGCCCGCCATGGTCTTCTCTTTCAGACCACCGATGGGGAGGACCTTACCGCGAAGCGAGATCTCACCGGTCATTGCAATGTCACGACGGACCGGATGTCCAGTGAGCGCAGAGACCATGGCCGTGGCCATCGCAATGCCCGCCGAAGGGCCGTCCGTCTTTAGGCTGTTACCCGGATAATGGATGTGAAAGTCGTACTTCTCGTGAAAGTCGGCCTCAAGGTCGAGGCTGCGCTGACGTGAACGAATGTACGAGAACGCCGCTTGCGCACTCTCCTTGAGCCAGTCCCCGAGTCGACCGGTGAGAATCAGCTTCCCCGATCCCGGTACAACCACCACCTCAATATCCAGCAACTCGCCACCCCATGGAGTCACTGCCATTCCTTTGACTGCGCCCACTTGGTCGTAAGTCTCCAGCGTGTTGCGGCTGTACTTGGACGTGCCGAGGAGGTCATGGATGTTTTCCTTGGTGACACTCACCACGGAATCAAGGTTCTCGCTGACCACGCGCCGAGCCACCTTGCGGCAGACTTTTGCCACTTCACGGTCGAGGGTTCGCACGCCACTCTCTCGGGTGTATTCGCGGATTATTCGCTCCATTGCGCCCCGCGTCACTGCGATCTGTTCATCGCTCAGCCCATTCTTCTTGATTTGCTTGGGCAGCAAGTACTTGCGGGCAATTGAGAGCTTCTCTTCTTCGGTGTACCCAGAGAGGTTGATGATCTCAAGACGGTCGCGCAGCGCCGGCGGGATTCCCTGCAGGGTGTTTGCAGTGCAGACGAAGAACACCTTCGAGAGATCAAAGCCAACATCAAGGTAGTGGTCCTGAAATGTTTCATTCTGCTCGGGGTCGAGCACCTCCAGAAGGGCGGCGGACGGGTCGCCCCGGAAGTCCGTGCTCATCTTGTCGATTTCATCGAGCAACAACACCGGGTTGGCCGTTCCTGCCTTCTTGATGCTCTGGATGATTTTGCCCGGCATTGCGCCGATGTAGGTCCGCCGATGACCACGAATCTCGGCCTCATCGCGGACCCCGCCGAGTGCTTGGCGCACGAACTCCCGGTTTGTGGCCCGTGCAATGGAACGGGCCAGTGAGGTCTTACCGACACCGGGAGGGCCGACCAAGCACAAGATGGGGCCTTCGATCCGGTCGACGAGGCTGGCCACTGCCAGATGGTCGAGGATTCGCTCCTTCACCTCTTCGAGGCCGTAGTGGTCTTTGTCGAGCACATCAGCGGCCTGCTTGAGTTCAAGGTTTTCCTCGGACGTGTCTTCCCAAGGAACCGCCAGCATCCAGTCAATGTAGTTGCGAACGACGGTGGCTTCCGCAGACATCGGACTCATCAGCTTGAGCTTGCGGAACTCTCGCTCTGTGTGTTCGCGAGCCTCAGCGGACATGGTGGACTCGGCAATTCGATGGGCAAGCTCTTCCATCTCTGTGCGGGCTTCATCTTTCCCGCCGAGTTCCTTCTGGATCGCATGCATTTGCTCGTTCAGGTAGTACTCCTTCTGCGTCCGCTCCATCTGCTTCTTGACACGGGACTTGATCTTTTTCTCTACCTGAAGAATCTCGATTTCGCCCTGTACAAAACGCAGAATCGTCTCCAGCCTCCCCCGGGTGGACGCGTCCTCGAGAAGGGCCTGACGGTCCTCGTGCTTGAAGGCAAGGTGAGCCACCAGCGTATCCGCCAGTCGGCCCGGCTCATCCAGCGACGCTACGGTGAGCAGCATCTCCGGGGGAATGCCTTTGTTGAGCTTCACGAACTGCTCAAATGCGCTCTTCACAGACCGCATCAAGCCTTTCAATTCCTCTTCGTCCCCGTGCTCGTCATCGACCAGTTCCACCTGCACCCTGAAGTGGCTCTCGCCGTCGACGAACCGGAGGATTCGGGCCCGCTGCTTGCCTTCGACAAGTACCTTGAGATTGTCATCGGGCAGGCGAAGCATTTGGTGAATGCTCGCCACTGTCCCCAGTTCGAAGATGTCGCCCTCCTGGGGTTCAGTGGTTCGACCATTCCGTTGCGCTACGAGCAACACCTTGCGGTCACCCGCATCGGCTTGACCCAGCGCGGCTCGGGACCGTGGACGACCAACAATCAGCGGAACAACCATGTGAGGGAATACAACCAAGTCCCGCAAGGGGAGCATGGGTAACTCAAGAATCGTTGGTGTTTGCTTGTCAGCCATCAGTCCTCCAATCACACAGTGGTTACGCCCACTCCGCTTCGTTCTCGTAGACCAAAATCGGATCCTTCTTCCGGTCCACCACTTCTTCCGAAATGATGCACTCCTTCACGTTGTCGCGCCCCGGAAGGTCGTACATCACATCCAACATTATTTCCTCGAGAATGGCCCGAAGGCCGCGTGCACCGGTGTCTCGACGAATCGCCTCACTGGCGATTGACGTCAGTGCGCCATCGGTGAACTTCAGGTGTACATTCTCCATTTCAAACAGCTTCTGGTACTGCTTGATGAGCGCATTTTTTGGTTCAGTAAGAATCCGAACCAACGCCTCCTCATCGAGCTCAGCGAGCGCAGCATGCACCGGAAGCCGTCCGACAAACTCAGGAATCATTCCGAATCGCAGCAGGTCTTCCGTCTCGACTTGGGCCAGCAACTCGCTCCGTGTCAGTTCTGCATGTTCTGAAACGTTGGCTCCAAAGCCGATGCCCGATTTGTTGATGCGTTCCTCGATGATTTTGTCGAGGCCCACAAAGGCACCGCCACACACAAACAAGATGTTGGTGGTGTCGACCTGCAGGAACTCCTGTTGTGGGTGCTTCCGGCCGCCCTTTGGCGGAACGTTTGCAACAGTACCCTCAATAATTTTGAGCAGCGCCTGTTGAACCCCCTCACCAGACACATCGCGTGTAATGGATGGGTTCTCGCCCTTTCGGCTCACCTTGTCGATCTCATCCACGTAGATGATTCCTTTCGTCGCCCGCTCCACGTTGTAGTCGGCCGACTGGAACAGGCTCAAAATGATGTTTTCGACATCCTCGCCGACGTACCCTGCCTCGGTGAGGCTGGTCGCATCGACGATCGTGAAGGGCACGTTCAGAAAGCGTGCGAGAGTCTGGGCCAACAGGGTCTTTCCAGTACCCGTTGGGCCGATGATCAAAATGTTGGACTTCTGCAACTCAACGTCATCGTGGCCTGAGCGGCTGTCGATGCGCTTGTAATGATTGTGAACTGCCACAGACAAAATCTTCTTGGCCCTGTCTTGTCCAATAACGTAGTCATCGAGGTGCACCTTGATTTCCTTGGGCTTTGGAACAAGGGCGCGTGAAGCGTAATAATCTTCTCGCTCGTATTCCTCAGTGATGATGTCGTTGCACAGTTCAACGCACTCATCGCAGATGTACACAGACGGCCCGGCAATCAACTTGCGGACTTCCCGCTGAGATTTGCCGCAGAAGCTGCAAGAAAGGTTTCGTCCGGATGTAGGTTTGCGGCTCACGATGTTGAGGCTCCCAAGAGGTGACTGAGTCACGCTTTAGTCTACGGACGTTCCGAGGATGTTCTTGGTATCGGCCCGCCCAAATAAAAGTAAAGGCGAATTGCACAGGAGGTTGCCCTGCTGCGCAATTCGCCTACACGAATGGCCTACTCCGAGTCGGATTCAGCCGGTGCTTCGTCTTCGGTGTCGTTGGAAACCGACCCGACGACCTCGTCAATCAATCCGTACTTGAGCGCGGTGACGGGGTCCATGATGTTGTCCCGCTCGGTGTCCAACTTGACCTGTTCGACGGTTTGTCCGGTGTGTTTGGCCAGAATCTCGTTGCAGTGCTGACGCAATCGCAAAATTTCTTTGGCGTGAATTTCGATGTCCGACGCCTGACCTTGCGCACCGCCGTGAGGTTGGTGAATCAGAACCCGAGCGTGCGGCAAAGCACGGCGCTTTCCGGCGGCTCCCGCGGCAAGCAGAAGTGCCCCCATGGAGGCTGCTTGTCCCATGCAGATCGTCGCCACATCGGGGCGAATGTACTGCATGGTGTCGTAGATGGCCATGCCTGCCGTGATCACTCCGCCGGGGCTGTTGATGTACAGGTAAATGTCCTTCTCTGGGTCCTGACTCTCAAGAAACAGCAACTGCGCGATGATGGCGTTCGCCACGGTATCGTTCACCTGCGTTCCCAAGAACACGATTCGGTCGATGAGAAGGCGTGAATAGATGTCGTAAGCACGCTCACCGCTGCGGGTGTGCTCTACGACTGTAGGCAGGTAGAAGGAACTGGCAAACTGCTCGTTCATCGTATCTCCAAGTTGTGGGCCAGGACGGCCGAGAAAGGAAGTAACGGGGCGTTAAAAACGGTAACCCACAGATCCATAGCCGGCTTCCCTTCTCTGCAACGAAAATGGGCCGGCCATCGAGACCGACCCATTCGCTGCCGTACTCGGCCTCGCCCTCAGGCGTTTTCGAGCGCTTCGATGATCTGCGGCTTGGTCATCTTTGTGTTCACCTTCAGTCCTTTGGCTTTGGCGACGTCGAGGAGTTCCGCCTTCTTCATCGACTTTGTCCAGTCCGTGGCACCGGTCGACTCGTTTGAACTAACGACTGGCGCGGTCGGCTGATCGTCAGCTTTCGCCGGCTCCACTGTGGTGATGGTTGCATTGTCAATCAACCAATCAAGCGTCTTCTCTTCTTTAATCCGGGCCTTGAGCATGTCCGCGGCCCCCTCTTGCTCGATGTAGCCTTGGATGGCCTCGACAGGTTGACCGCGCTGCTCAGCCATTTCGGCAATCTTGGCCTGCAGGTCATCGTCGCTCACTTCGATCGATTCTTGACGGGCGACGCCATCCAGAACGCAACTGGCGCGCGCTGCGAACTCAGCCCGCGTTCGCAAGTCCGCCATCTCCGCATCCGAGAACTTCAGGTTTTTGGGGTCTTGTCCCATGTACGCCTGACGCATCCGGAGTTCATCCACCAACGCACTCAGTTGTTCGTCGATCATGCCTTGGGGCACGTCAAAGGTGTTTGATTCAACGAGCGTCTCCAACACATTCACACGGGCTTGGTTCTTGCCGGTGTTTTCGGCGAACTCTGCGAGCTGCTTTTTGATGCTCGCAGTCATGTCTTTCGCGCTTTCAAAGTCCAGCGCCTTCGCCACCTCATCGCTCAACTCCGGAACAACATGGGCCTGAATCGTGATGACCTTGACAGTGGCCAACACGGTCTCGCCCGCGATGGCCTCGTTCTCGGTGTGTTGGCCAATCGTGACTTCCTCAGACTTCTCTTCGCCCGTCTTCATGCCAAGAAGTAGCGTCTCGACACCCGGATAGTACCGTTCCGCAACGGTGTGAATCATTGTGCCGGGCTCGTTGACCAACTCAGACCCCGATTGCGTCAACTTCAACTGGGTTACCACCAAATCTCCTGACTGCACCGGCCGGTCGTCGCTGACCTCCTCAATCCGGGCTTGGCTTGCAAGTCGTTGCCCAATCGCGCGATCGATGTCGGCTTTCGTCACCTTCGCAACCGGCATTTCAACGGCCACACCCTTGTGACCGGCCACGGTAATCTCGGGTCGGAAGTCGACCTCAATGGAGAAGGTCAGGTCGGTGTCGCCGCGCACATCGCCTTGCTCCACCACTTCAGGCCGCCCCGCCACAGGGAGGTCACGCGCCGCCTCACGGTAAGCGGCCTCGATCAGCTTGCCGAACACCTCATGCTTGACCTGAGGAGCGTAGCGCGCCTCAATCATTTTGCGCGGCACCTTGCCGGGTCGGAATCCTGGGATTCTCACCTTCCGCATCAGGTCGCGGTACGCCCGGTCCAGTTCGCCCTTCACCTCGCCCGAAGCGACTGTGAAATGCAATTTGCGGCCAATGGTAGACACCTCTTCGATCTTCATATCGTACTGCATGAGTACTCCTCGCGTGATTTTGACGGCCGCCAATAACCGAATTCGGCGAAGGTCACAGCCCCAAACCGCAACTCAGTGACCACAAAGTGTACCGTTGCCGCATCAACGAGCGCCTCGCTTGTTCACGCGATGCACCCGCAGACCGGCGTTTATCGACCTTGCCCATACGGCCATTGATGCATGTGCAACGTCTACTATTGTTGCTTTTGGGTTTCATATGGTTCTGCTCAGGGGCGAAATACTGGCCCGCAGTCCACAGCTGCATTCAGTGCCAATCGCGCAACACGTCTGGCCCCTCACCTCCCTCTCCGCAGTCAGCGCAATAGGGCCTGACCATCACTAAGGGGGCCGTCGTGTCCACATTCTCGGATTTCAATCTTGACGAGTCCATCGTCAGCGCCGTCGACAAGCTGGGCTTTCAGACGGCAACCCCCATACAGGCCGCTACGATTCCTGTTCTGATGTCCGGGGGCGACATGATCGGCAAGGCACGGACCGGTTCCGGCAAAACAGCGGCCTTTGGGCTCCCGATGATTCAGCGAATGCTGGACGGTGGAAACACGCCCAGAGGGCTTATTCTGGCCCCCACGCGAGAGCTGGCTCTCCAAGTGACCGAAGCAATGCGTTCCTTCGCCAAAGGGCTTCCGGTTCGCATCGTCGCTATCTACGGCGGTGCCCCCTACCCACCGCAGCTGAAAGCACTCCGTAACGGCGCCACCATCGTAGTGGGCACTCCCGGTCGCGTCATCGACCACATGGAGCGCGGGACACTCGACCTAAGCCAGATCGAGATGTTCGTGTTGGATGAAGCGGATGAAATGCTCCGTATGGGGTTCATTGAGCCGGTTGAAGATGTACTCTCGGCTCTTCCTGAGGCGCGACAGATTGCCCTGTTCAGCGCCACCATGCCACCGGCGATTCAGACGGTTGCTCAGCGATTCACCCGCGCCCCTCAGACCGTCGAGGTCGAGGCCACCTCGTTATCAACCGACCACATCGAGCAGTTTTGGATACGCGCTCCCGCCCGCCGCAAGGCCGACACCCTCGCGCGATTGTTACTGGCCGAGCCTTCGGGGTACACGCTGATTTTTTGCCGCACCCGTCGAGGCTGTGCGGAAGTTGCCGATGCACTCACGAAACAAGGAATCGCTGCCGATGCGATTCACGGTGACCTGAATCAGGCAGCGCGCGAACGCGTCATCAATCGCATGCGCGCCAAGTCGCTCAATGTGCTGGTCGCGACCGATGTTGCAGCCCGCGGAATCGATGTGAGCCACCTCACTCGCGTCATTAACTACGACTACCCCGGGTCGGCTGAAACATACACCCACCGCATTGGACGAACTGGTCGCGCGGGCGCGACGGGGCTCGCGGTCACCCTCGTCACACCGAGTGAACAACGAAAACTGAGGTTTCTGCAGAAGGCGATCAAATACGACATTCAAGAAATCGATCCGCCGACAAACGCGGAGATTGCGGCACAACAACGACAAATTCTATGGAATGAAGTCGAGGGCGTGCTGACATCAGTCGACCTTCAGCATGAGTTTCAATGGCTTTCCGAACACGGGGTTGCATCCGAGATCGACCCGATGTCGATGGCGGCGGCAGCCATCCACATGCTCAATCGATCACGAGGGGTTGACCTCGCGCCGCCGAAACCCGAGCCAAAACGACGCGAACGGCGTGAGCGACGAGAGGACGCCGGCCACAAAGAACACCGCTCTCGCCGCGAGCCAAGGAATGAACACGACATTCAACGCGTGAATGAGGTGGAGTTGTTCATCGGTGTTGGCAAGTTCGCTGGGGTGCGTCCCGGCGACATTGTGGGCGCGCTCGCAAACGAGTTTGGCGTCAATGGCGGCGACATCGGAAGGGTGATGCTCTTCGATAAAAACTCGTTCGTTGGATTGCCTCGCTCGGTGGCAGAAGCCGTGTTGGCCAAACATGACAAACTCACGATTCGCGGACGTACTACGTATTTGTCGCTCGCGCGAGGCCGAAAGGAGTACAATGATGCTCCCCGACGAAAGCACAAGGGTAAGGCCCTGAAGCGTGGCCCCAAGCAACACCACAGACGGAAGAAGTTCAAACAGTCGTGACCCCGCCGGTTCAGCCCCTCAGCCCGCCCTCAAAAGTCGACGCCGTCCGTGCGCTGCGAGCCGCCATCGACGGGGAGTTGCAAAGCATTGAGTCGACCGCTGCAATGGCGAGAGACGAGGCAACGAACACTGAGACCAAGGCGGAGGGCAAATACGACACGCGGGCCACTGAGGCCTCGTACCTTGCTCGAGGCCAAGCATGGCGAATCGCCGAGTTGCGAAAGCTCAGTGCATGGCTCGCCACCGAACAAGCCACAGCACCGCTCACCCATCCGGTCGTTCAGGTGGGAGCACTCGTCGAAGTGAACGGAGCCCGGTCTGAATGGGTCTACATCGGTCCGGTCGGCGGGGGTAAAGCCACGATTGGTCGCCATGTGATCCGCTTGATTTCACTGGCGAGTCCTCTCGGCGCCGCAATGGAAGACTTGGAAGTTGGCGATGCCTTTGATGTCGAAACACCCCGTGGCCAACGCTCCTATGAGATTACGGCCCTGGGCTAGGAGGAGCATCCGTCTCTTCGCACATCCCGTCGCAGGCCAAACCGAGCCCCACGATGCACATCTCATCGCTGGTACCGTCGCCCAACCGCATCCCACCCACAACTGGGCCACCGAGGTACTTCTGCAACATCACGTTGTCCTCAGTGTTGTCATACGTGCACTTCACCCGTAGCGAGTCTCCGTTGCGGATTTTCGGGAGGTCTTCCCAATCGGCCTCGTATGTGTACATCTGCTGCCAGTTGTAGTCGTACCGCGGCACATTTAAGAGGCAGGTCTCGACGTCATCGTTGAGCAGGCGAAGGTCAAGCGACGTCCCCGCATAGTGCATGTGCGCTCCGAATCCCCACAAGCGCATGTCTCCTCGTTGGTGCAGTTCCGTGTACGATTCGACATGCTCGGATGCACCCAGCGGTATTTCAAAAGGCGGCTCATCAACCTCATCCGTACCGAATGAGTTGAAGACGCCAACCAATGTAAAGATGGCTTCGCGCTCAGGCGGTGTGTCGCGGACGCGCATCTCAAGTTGACTGCGGTCGACAAGGTCATCGGGTTCAGCAAGCGTGTTGTAGTGCATCTGTATGACCAAGCCGGTGTTGGCCCGCAAGCGCATGCCCATGTTCCACTGAAGGTCGAGCGGCAGCCCCCCCGGCACCCATCCCCAGACGAGACTGAAGTCGCGCACAATGTACGAACCGTCGGCCCGACTGACAGCCCCATCACAGGCCCAACTGTTCGTCTCGGGGTCCTCGACCAACCCCGCAGCCAAATGCTCATTTAGATCAGGGACCGAAAACACCAACATATGGTGCGCGATGAGCGGATTTCCAGGCCGAAACTGAAAACCATCGACCCAGAGGTCGACTGGCGGGGCAACTAGGCCATCTTCGGTCTGCAGCGCAAAGCACCGGAACGTGTCGTACCCCGCCTCGGCGGGCGGTGGCACGTTGTAGTCGGCGGCAAACTCAAGGGCTGTAATGCTGCCTTCAAGGTCAACCATCGGCGGCACCGTGAACGGTTCCAGCGTGGACGGATCTCCCTTGGCCTTTCCATTATCGATCCACTCCGCAAACAGGTCGTATTCACTCTGCTCAACCGCGTACGTGCCTCGGAACGCGTGAGGAGGGGAGCACGTAGCGCCGTCTTTCGCGTTGAAGGGCGGCATAAAAAACGGGTCGGTGGTATCGCCGACGGGATTCATCTTGCTCAACAGAACCGGTGCAAACGCCGCGATTTGCTCGTACGTCTCAAGGGGGAATGCGGCGCCCATGGGCAGTGTGGAATTGTGGCACTGCTGACAGTTCTCACCCACAAGCGGCAGGATGTCTTGGTAAAACGTGGGCCCTTCGACCGCAGCAACCACCGGCGCATTCGCCTTCTGTACATCCTCACAGCCGGCAAGCCCGAGCAGCACAACTATCGCCGAACCCCTCATTCACACACCTCAGTGAAGCCCTAAGACACGGCTCATGTCATCGAACATCCGTTCAAAATCGGTCTCGTCTACCCCTCGTAACACCGCGGATACGAAGAGCATCTGTCGCTTCATTCCGCCTTTGACGTTCCCCTTCGACACCAACCTTCTCGCCTCGGTCACAGCCTCGGCGACGGCTTCGGGCATCTCCACCTCGCGAAGCTGGTCGGCTTTCATGTGTACAAGGTTGCGACCCAGTTGATTGACTCGGGTCTTTCGCCTCCGAAGCTCATTCCGCGGTGTTCGTTCCGTGAAATGCACCTCGCCGTCTGGATCATCGCCCTCACGGGACCATTGGAACTTCTTTCGAGCCACTGTGTTGGTCTCTCCCCTCGGCTAAAGTGTACCGTAAGCATCATGCTCATCACACACGGAAAGGCAAAATGAAAAAACAAACTAAGTTTGCGGTGGTGAGTGGTCTGCTTGGGGCCATGGCGTGGACCGCCGGATTCTTCGACGGGGAGCCTTCTGATGAGGATCAGATCAGAGCCGCAATCAAAGAGGTTGCTTCAGGCATCGAAGCGGCCGATATTGGGCAGGCCATGGGTCCGGTGTCCGAGACCTACATTGATGCAGAAGGGATGAATCGAAAAGGCATCTACGGTCTGCTCTGGAGCCAATTTCGAAAACGGGGTCCGATCGGTGTTTGGATGAGCGCAATCGATGTTGGGGTTGAGGGTGACGGAGCCTTGGCCAGCTTTGACGCTGCCGTATTCGAAAAAGAGGGCGGGTCGACCATCGCTATGCCGGTAAGCGCAGACCTGCTCACCTTTGAAGTCGAACTGCAACGAGAAGACGACGAATGGCGCGTAGTGGCTCACACACGGGCCCCGGCCCTGCAGCTGAACGCCCCTCCACCGTAAGCAGTGTGCAGCCTTTCACCCTCAACAGCCTTCGTCTCCGGGGATAAGGTGTTAAGGCGACCGCCGGGCACATCTCGCCCATGACAGCCTGCGCCCGTACGTCTCAGGGCTCTCGGAGAATCTCATGAACACGCTCATCATCGCATCCTTGCTCAGTGGATTTTTTGCCTGCACCGAGGAGGAGTCTGATTCCCCCCAATCATCTCCGATTGAGGATGCTACATTCCCTGATGCAGACGCCGATGCCGACGCCGATGCAGACACCGATGCCGACGCCGATGCCGATGCCGATGCCGACGCCGATGCCGACGCCGATGCAGACGCCGATGCCGATGCCGATGCAGACGCCGACGCCGATGCAGACGCCGACGCCGATGCAGACGCCGATGCCGATGCCGATGCCGATGCAGATGCAGACG
>Ga0160422_10002601_pt1 | contig 11290 bp, 10 predicted proteins | sample Fk160mmetaG_FD_108192 | JGI IMG/M metagenome (GOLD analysis project Ga0160422, IMG submission 108192) | Marine microbial communities from the Central Pacific Ocean - Fk160115 60m metaG | ecosystem: Environmental > Aquatic > Marine > Oceanic > Photic zone | place: The Central Pacific Ocean... | reverse complement strand
CCTGCTTGTAAGGCAGGCGCTCTACCACTGAGCTAATCGCCCTCGCACTTTTATTCTAATAGATCACGTGAAAAGTTTTTAATATAATTTTCAAATATTTCATGATTAAGGCAAAATTGAATTATTTAATAAAAAAGTTGCATTAGGAATAAAATGATGAAAAAACAAATGAAAGATAATTTATATCAAGATGAAGCATTAGAGAATTTTGCAGAATTAATATCAAATATAACTTTACTCAAAAATAAAAATCATGGTTGCCCATGGCAAAATATGCAAACTCATGAGACACTCATACCTTATTTAGTTGAAGAAAGCCACGAATTTATAGATTCCATTAAAAATAATAATAATGAAAATATGAAAGAAGAATTAGGAGATCTACTTCTTCAAATCATGTTACATAGTGAGATTGAAAGAGAAAAAAATTTATTTTCTATTAAAGATGTAATTAAATCCTTAAATCATAAAATAAAATCAAGGCATCCTTATATTTTTAAAAAAAGAAAAAAAGTTTCAATTGAAGAAGCAGAACAAATTTGGAAAGAAATGAAAATAAAAAATAAATCTAATCAAACGAATAAAGAGGTTCTATCAAATTTACAATCAGAATATTTAACTCCAATAGAAGAAGCAGAACAAATTAATTTTCAAATTGAAAAATATGGATTTAAATGGGATAACAAAAATGAAATATTAGATAAACTTTATGAAGAAATAGAAGAACTTAAATCAGCGATTAAGAAAGATGATAAAGCCAATATTGAAGAAGAATTTGGAGATGTCTTATTTACTTTAATAAGCTTATCAAAGTATTTAAAAATAAATCCTTTTAAAGCACTTAAATATGCAAATAAAAAATTCAAAAAAAGATTTTCTATAATTGAGAAAATTCTAGGTGATAAAGTATTTAATCAAAGCAATCAAAAATTTCGAGAACTTTGGACTTTAGCTAAAGAAAATTTAAAAAAAAACAATAAAAATCAAAATGACAAAAAATAAAATCTGGATAGATGAAATATGCAATAATTCAAGATATGGACTAAAAGGAGATATTATTGCTAAGTACAAGAGCAAATACCAAGAAATTATAATACTAGAAACTGAAGATTATGGTAAAGCTTTAATGCTTGATGGTTGTTGGATGACAACTGATCAAGGAGAAAAATATTATCACGAATGTCTAGTACATCCTGCTTTAAGTAGTTTAAAAAATTTCTCTAAAATTCTTATTATTGGTGGTGGAGACGGAGGAACAGCAAGAGAATGTCTTAAGTATAGGAAATTACATTATTTAGATTTAGTAGAAATAGATGAAGAAGTTATAAATCTTTCAAAAAAATATCTTGCAAATATAGGAGGTAAAGCTTGGTCAGATAAAAGGTTAAATATCAATATTGATGATGGTTTCAAATGGGTAAACAATACTCAAGATAATTATTACGATGCAATTATTATTGACTCTTCAGATCCATCAGATTTTGCAAATAAGTTATTCAGCTCGAAATTTTATACAGAATGCAAGAGGGTTCTTAAAAAAGATGGCATATTAGCGACTCAAAGTGAATCACCAGAATCATTCAAAGAAATTCATTTAAAAATATATTGTTCAATAAAAAATATATTTAAAAACAGTGCAACGATGTATTCTTTTGTTCCTTTTTACCCAAGTGGAATATGGAGCTGGACATTCGCCTCAGATACTGAAGATTATTTTCTTAAACAGAATTGCCAAGAAATCAAGTCGATAGAAAAAAATTGCGAAATTTGGAATTTAAAATTTCAAGAAGGCGCATTTAAAATGATGCCATCCAAAATAATTAGAGAAATTTCAATGTTAACAAAATGACTTATCACAATATATTTAAAAATGAAGGCCCAGTATTTATGAGTGCTAAGAAAAATTTAAGAGATTGCAGTATAGGAATCTTTGGGGTGAATTACGATGGTACAACTTCATTTAAACCAGGTGCAAGATTTGGTCCCAACGCGATTAGAAATGTTAGCGAGAGTTTAGAAACATATTGTCCATTCCTAAATAAAGATTTGAATTTGATTAATTTTTTTGATGCTGGATCTCTAAAAATAGATTCAAGTAATACTCATTCAATAATCAAAAAAGTTAGATTAGGAACTAAATTTCTAATTAATAACAATTTAAAACCTATTATTTTAGGGGGTGAGCATTCAATCTCAATAGGAGCAGTAGAAGCATTAGTTGAAAAATATCCAGATTTAATAATGATTCAATTAGATGCACATGCTGACCTTCGCAATTCTTATCAAGATAATAAATATAGCCATGCTTGCACAATTAGAAGATGTTTAGAATTATTACCTAGTAAAAAAGTTATCCAAATAGGGATTAGAAGCGGAACTCAAGAAGAATTTGCAATTATGAAAAATAATCATCAACTTATTAAATTTAATACGGGAGATTCAATTATTAAAATACAAAAATTTTTAGAACCTTTTAAAAATCAATCGATTTATTTAACCGTTGATTTAGATTGGTTTGATCCAAGCTTACTCCCTGGGACAGGAACACCTGAGCCTGGAGGGTTTTTCTGGCATGATTTCGAAAATATAATTGGACTTCTCAATAAATTTAAGATAATAGGTTGTGATATCGTTGAACTTTCCCCTGACATAGATAGTAGCGGCATTAGTTCCGTTGTAGCAGCTAAAACAACAAGAAGCTTAATTATGACTTTAGACAAAAACACTTTAAAAGAATTATTTTAAGAAAATAATTCATCTAATTAGACAGCTCTAATATGGAATTAAAAAAGAGTCCTTTTCATAAAAAATATATCGAATCTAATGCAAAATTAGTTAATTTTGCTGGTTGGGAAATGCCCATCTCATTTGATGGATTAATCCATGAACATGAATCTGTGAGAAATTCAATTGGTTTTTTTGATATCTCACACATGGGTGTAATTTCTATAAGAGGAACTAATCCTAAAGAATATATCCAAAAATTTTTTCCTACAAACTTGTATTCAATTGCGAAAGGTCAGGGTTGTTACTCATTCTTTTTAAATAATGATGGAGGAATTATTGATGATTTAATTATTTATGATTTAGGAATCCAAAATAACAGTTATTCTGAGATACTTTTAATAGTTAATGCTAGTAGATATGAAAAGGATCTTAACTGGCTGAGAATAAATTTAGAGAAAGAACCAATTAACTTATTAAATGCGAAAGAAGAAAAAGCTCTTATTGCTGTTCAAGGCAAAAATGCCTTCAAATACTTCACTGAATGGTCTTGCTATTCAATAGAACACCTTAAAAGTTTTGGATGTGAATATAGAGAGTTAGATAATTTTCTAGATTCAGGAAAGATATTTTTTGCAAAGACTGGTTATACGGGAGAAGACGGATTAGAAATTCTTTTACCAAAAAAATTAGCATTAAATTTATGGGATTTTTTAATTTCGAAAAATATTCCACCCTGTGGTCTTGGATCAAGAGATACTCTTAGACTGGAAGCAGGTCTTCCACTTTATGGACAAGATCTGGATGAATCAGTTAACCCTTATGAGGCAGGTTTTGGATCAATTGTACATTTAGAAAATGGCCATGATTTTTTTGGTAAAAAGTCATTAGAGAGAATTGGATCTAATGAAATCAAAAAAAAATTAGTAGGAATAGAAATAATAGGAAAAGCTATTGCAAGAAAAGGATATGAAATATTTAAGGAAGGCAAATTAATAGGTAATATCACAAGCGGTAGTTGGTCGCCAACTCTAAAGAAACCAATAGCTTTAGGATATATAAGCACTGAATATTCCGAATTAAATCAAGAAGTTGAAATTTTAATAAGAGGTAAAATTTTTAAAGGAATTATTTCTAAAAAGAGGTTCTACAAAAAAGATTTTTAAATTTACACTTAAAGAATTATCATAAGTAATTAATCATTAGATAATAAATTTAAATGAGAAACAAACTTTGTAATGATCTAAATAATTCTGATATTGGGCAATCAGTTGATCTTTGTGGATGGGTTGACAGACGAAGAGATCACGGTGGGGTAATTTTTCTTGATTTAAGAGACCATAGTGGATTTTTACAATTAACATTTAATCCTGAAAATGGAACAGATCTATTTAATTCTGCAGAAAAGCTTAGAAATGAAACTGTAATTTTCGTGAGAGGAATAATAAATAAAAGACCAGAAGAATCAATTAATAGCAATATTTCTACTGGAAATCTTGAATTAAATGTAAAAGAATTAAAAATTCTAAATGAAGTAAAAAATAATTTACCTTTCCCTGTTTCAATTCATGATTATGAAAATACTAAAGAAGAGCTAAGGATTAAATATCGTTATTTAGATTTAAGGAGAGGAAAATTAATCCAAAACTTAAAGACAAGACATAACATCTTAAAAGTTGTAAGACAATATTTAGATCAACACGAATTCACTGAAGTAGAGACCCCATTACTTACAAAATCAACTCCTGAAGGAGCTAGAGATTTTCTTGTCCCATCAAGAATATCAAAAGGAGATTTTTTTGCACTTCCTCAATCTCCTCAGTTATTTAAACAATTATTAATGGTTGGTGGTTTAAATAATTACTATCAAATTGCCAAATGTTTTAGAGATGAAGATTTAAGAGCAGATAGGCAACCTGAATTCACTCAATTAGATATGGAAATGAGTTTCGTAACCGAAGAAGAAATTATCAATTTTAATGAGCAACTTATAAAAAAGATTTGGGCAGAAATCCTTAACATTAATTTCAAAGAAGATTTCCCAAGAATGACATGGCAAGAAGCAATAGATAATTATGGCACAGATAGACCAGATACAAGATATGGAATGACCCTCAAAAATGTTGGAAACATTTTAGGCAATATAGGGTTTAATATTTTTACTAAAGCAATAAAGTCTGGTGGGTCAATTAAATGTATTAATGTAAAAAAAGGTAATGAAAGTATTAGTAATGTGAGAATCAAACCTGGAGGAGATATCTTTCAAGTCGCACAAGATGCTGGTGCAGGAGGATTAGCTTTTATTAGAGTAAAAGATAATGATATAGACACTATTGGAGCTATCAAAAATAATCTAAACGAGTCTTTAATAAAGGAACTCTTGAAAAAAACTAATGCAGAAGAAGGCGATCTAATACTTTTAGGAGCTGGCAAAACTGAAATAGTCAATCAATCTTTAGATAAAGTAAGACAATACTTAGCAAAAGAACTCCATTTAGTCGATAATGAAAATGCAAATAAAAAATGGAATTTTTTATGGATTACAGATTTCCCTATGTTTGCAAAAAATGAAGACGAAAATCGATTAGAGGCTTTACATCATCCTTTCTGCGCTCCAAATATAGATCTAAATAAAAAAGAATCTTTACAAAATAATCTAGAGATTTCAAAAGCAAAAGCGTATGATTTAGTACTTAATGGATTAGAAATAGGAGGAGGATCGATTAGAATTCATCAATCAGAATTACAAAAAAAAGTTTTAAAAACAGTAGGATTATCAAACAACGAAATCGAAGAAAAATTTGGATTCCTTATAGAGGCTTTAGAAATGGGTGCTCCTCCACATGGGGGTATAGCATTTGGTCTAGATAGAATCGTAATGCTTATTATTGGAGCAGATTCCATAAGAGAAACTATTGCCTTTCCTAAGAATCAACAGGCTAAATGCTTGATGACGAAAGCTCCATCAAATGTTGCTAAGTCACAATTAAAAGAATTAGAAATTGAAATAACAATTGACGAATAATAATATTTATGGATGTTCAAAGATTTTTTTGGTAAAAATAAACAAAGGGAGGTAGTGTTTATTTAAAAATATAGAATGTCAAAATTTGTATTTGTTACTGGAGGAGTAGTTTCCAGTATTGGGAAAGGTATTGTAGCTGCGAGTCTAGGTAGACTTTTAAAATCAAGAGGATATAGTGTTTCCATACTTAAGTTAGATCCATACTTAAATGTTGACCCTGGAACCATGAGTCCATTCCAGCATGGAGAAGTTTTTGTTACAGAAGATGGCGCGGAAACTGATTTGGATTTAGGTCACTATGAGAGATTTACTGATACTGCAATGTCTAGATTAAATAGTGTAACAACAGGTTCCATTTATCAATCAGTAATCAATAAAGAAAGAAGAGGAGACTATAAAGGAGGCACTGTTCAAGTAATTCCTCACATAACAAGAGAAATTCGCGAACGGATTCATAGAGTAGCTGCTAATAGTAATGCAGATATAGTTATTACAGAAATAGGAGGTACTGTTGGTGATATTGAATCACTTCCTTTCCTTGAAGCCATTAGAGAGTTTCGAAACGATGTTGATAAACATGATATAGCTTATATTCACGTCACCTTATTACCATATATAAAAACATCTGGAGAAATAAAAACAAAACCGACCCAGCACTCTGTTAAAGAACTGAGGTCTATAGGAATACAACCAGATTTATTAGTATGTCGAAGTGATAAAAAAGTAAACGAAAGTTTAAAGAAAAAAATTAGCGGTTTTTGTGGAGTAAATATTACATCAGTTATTGAAGCTTTAGACGCAGATAGTATTTACTCTGTTCCTTTATCTCTAAAAAAAGAAGGTTTATGTAAGGAGACTTTGAGATATCTGAATTTAGAGGATAAAGAATGCAATTTAAGTGATTGGGAAAACCTTGTTCATAACCTACGCAACCCTCAGAAGACAATAAAGGTTGCATTAGTGGGGAAATATATTGATCTTGGTGATGCTTATTTATCTGTAGTAGAGGCATTGAGACATGCATGCATAGAAGATAATGCACTTTTAGACTTGAAATGGGTAAGTGCAGAGCAAATCGAGGCGAGCTCTGCAGAAAAGTTTTTAAACGATGTAGATGCAATTGTGGTGCCCGGAGGATTTGGGAATAGAGGAGTTGACGGAAAAATCTCCGCTATTAGCTTTGCCAGAGAAAGAAAAATTCCTTTCTTAGGATTATGCTTAGGTATGCAATGTGCTGTTATCGAATGGGCCAGAAATATTATGGGATTAAAAGATGCATCTAGTGCTGAATTAAATCCTGAAACTAATCATCCTGTTATACATTTATTACCAGAACAGCAAGACATAGTCGATTTAGGAGGAACAATGAGATTAGGCGTTTATCCTTGCAGATTACAAAAAGAGTCAATAGGGAAGAACTTGTATGTCGAAGATGTTGTATACGAAAGGCATAGACATAGATATGAATTTAATAATGCTTATAAACAAGATTTTATAAATTCTGGCTATAAAATAAGTGGCACCTCTCCTGATGGTAGATTAGTCGAATTAATAGAACTTAGTAATCATCCTTATTTTCTTGCATGTCAATATCATCCTGAATTCTTATCCAGGCCAGGTAAACCTCACCCCTTATTTAAAGGATTAATACGAGCATCTTATTCAATAAGTGAAAGAAATTTATAGGTTATTATATTTTTTTAATTAATGACGAAATTACTACCCGTTGTCGAAAAATTTCATTCACTTCAAGGCGAAGGATTTCACTGCGGGAAAAGCGCCTTTTTTATAAGGTTAGCTGGATGTGAAGTTGGTTGCCCTTGGTGTGATACAAAACATTCTTGGGATAGTAAAAAATATCCTTTACTTTCTATTGAAGCTCTTCTCTCTGAGATAAAAGGAGCTAGATTAAAAGGAGCATCTTTTATCGTTTTAACAGGAGGAGAACCACTCCAACATAACTTAGATGAATTATGCGAAATAATAAAAGATAGAACAGAATCTAGAAATTTAAATCCTATAAAAATACATATTGAGACAAGTGGAGTTAATGATTTCTCAGGATTTTTTGATTGGATTACTTTATCTCCCAAAAGACATAATCCACCGCAAGACTTTTTTTTAGAGAAATGCAATGAGGTAAAAATCATAATAAATGATACTAATGATATTGAATTTGCTAGAAATATTAAAAATAAAATATTTGATATCAAAAAACAAAATAATATTGAAAAAAAATTCTTTGTTCAACCAGCTTGGAATAGTAATAAAGGATATAAACTAGCAATTGAATTTGCAAAAAGAAATCCTGATTGGACTTTAAGTCTTCAAACACATAAATATTTAAGTATTCAATAAAATGGATATTAGAAATAAAATAATTATTATACTTATTTCAGGAGGTCTTGACTCCGCAACTGTTGCTGGATTAGCCAATAATTCTGATGCAAAAATTATAGGACTTTCATTTGATTATGGACAAAGACACAAAAAAGAATTAGAAGCAGCGGCAAAAATATCTAAACATTTTCACTTTAAAGAATTCAAAACAATTAAGCTTGATTTATCTCTGTGGGGAGGATCATCTTTAACAGACCTGAACAAAGAAATCCCTATGAAAGGTCTTAATACAAAAATCATTCCTAACACCTATGTTCCAGGAAGAAATACAATCTTTATTTCAATTGCACTAAGTTATGCAGAAGCAATTAATGCTGATTTTATTGGTCTAGGAGTTAACGCAATGGATTATTCAGGATACCCAGATTGCCGACCAGACTATATTGAACAATTTCAAAAATTAGCAAATTTATCTAATAAAAGAGGTAGGGAAAATAAACCTATTAAATTATGGACACCTCTTTTAACTTTAAATAAAGAGGAAATTATTGATTTAGCTTTTAATAATAATGTTCCAATAAAAGATACTTGGAGTTGTTACGCTGGAGGATCAGAACCATGCCAAAAATGTGATAGTTGCAGAATTAGAATTAAAGCATATAAAAGTTGGTTGAGTAAAAATAAGAACACATGAAAATAAATTCAATAAAATTCAATTATTGGATAGATCCTGAATTTATTGCTCATTTTTTAGCTTCAAGATTTGGAGAAGAAGGTTTATCTTGGCTAGATAGTAACGGTATAGAAAATGCTGAATATTCTTTTTTAGGAGTAAACCCCAAAACAATAATTTCTACAAACAATGATAATTATGATAATCCTTTTGAGAAACTTGCTCAAATAGATCAAGGCTTTTGGATAGGCTGGCTTAGCTATGAAGCAGGTTCTTGGATAGAACCAAAAAATGCATGGCGAAAATCAGAAATGGCAACTTTATGGATTGCCTCATATGATCCAATTATCAAATTCAATATTTTAAAAAAAGAAATAACCATAGAAGGTACTAATCTTGAAGACATAGAAGCATATCAAAAATTAATTGATGAGATTAATATACAAGAGATAAAAGATGGACTAAATAAAAATTTAATCTTTGATTTCTCAAAATTAAATCTAGATAAGAAAAGTCACAAATTCAGAGATAATGTTTTGAAAATCAAGAAATTAATAAGTCAAGGTGATATATTTCAGGCAAATCTCACCACAAAGGTTGAAGTAGAAACTTTTGAACAATATGAGTATCTTGATATTTACTCAAAGATTCGAAGTAAATTAAAAGCTCCTTTTGGGGGGGTAATTATAGGTAATATAGGTGGAAAGAAAGAAGGTGTTTTGTCTACTTCTCCAGAGAGATTTCTGAAAACAAGTTATGATGGATATGTAGAAACAAGACCGATAAAGGGTACTCGACCTAGGGACACCAATGAAGAAATTGACGCTCTAAATGCAATAGATCTAATAACTAATGAAAAAGATCGTGCCGAAAATATTATGATAGTAGATCTTCTTAGAAATGATCTTGGAAAAGTTTGCGAGACCGGGAGTGTAATAGTCACTGAATTATTAAAATTAGAAAGCTATGCCAAAGTTCATCATCTAACATCTGTTATTAGAGGTAAAATACAAAAGAAAAAAAGTTGGATTGATATTCTAAAGGCTTGTTGGCCAGGAGGTTCAATAACTGGAGCACCAAAAGTAAGAGCATGTCAAAGAATCTATGAGTTAGAAGAATTTGACCGAGGACCTTACTGTGGTTCATTTCTTAAATTAGATTGGAATGGTGAGTTAGATAGTAATATTTTGATCAGATCATTTATTCTTAAAGAAAAGAGAATAAAAATATTTGCTGGCTGTGGCATTGTAAATGATTCAATGCCATCTAAAGAAAATGAAGAGCTCAATTGGAAACTTTTACCATTAATAGATGCCTTAAAATGAACAGAAATATAGGATGGAAAGATAATAAATGGGAAGAAATTAATAACATTAATATATCAATAATAGATAGAGGTCTAAAATTTGGAGATGGTCTTTTTGAGACAATTTTAATTAGAAATAAAAAAGCTATATTATTGAAAGAACATTTAGAAAGATTTGAAAGAAATTTAAATTTATTAAATTATAAATTTCATATCAATTATCAATTTTTAGAAACAATAATATATCAAGGAATTGATAAATTAAATCTAAATAGTAATGAATATGGGTCAATAAGAATTAATTATAGTAGAGGCTTAAATATTGAAAGGTCAATTAATATAAACACAATCAATAAAGATTTTAATCCTAAAAACTTATGGATAGAATTTTATTTAATAGAGATTGATTCTAATCAAATCAGCGTACACATAAGTGAAACAGAGAAAAGAAATGAATTTAGTTTATTAAGTAGATGCAAAACTTTTAATTACGCTCAATCAATTCAAACAGTAATTGAAGCTAATAAAAAAAATTTTAATGATTCAATATTACTAAATACTCGAAATGAATTATGTTGCGGAACAACATTTAATATCCTTCTTAAACGAAATAATCAATGGTTAACACCTCGAAAAGAAAGTGGATGTTTACCTGGTATTATGAGAAGTAAATTATTAGATTTAAAGCTCATAAAAGAGGCTTATTTGAAACCACATTTTAATAAAGATGACATATTAATTGCAATAAATAGCTTATCTTGTAGGCAAATAAAAAAAGTGAATGATTTTCAGTTTGATGTAGATTTTAATACAAATTATTTTTGGGATACTTTATATAAATGATTTTTCAATTTCGCAAAATTACTGAAGATAATTTTGTAATATTATTGTTAACTTTGAAGTCTACAATTTTCCCAATAATAATAATTGCAGGGGGCTTAATATTATTTTTTTCAATTTCTTTTGGTAATTTAGCTAATTCTGTTATTAGTGATTTTTGGTTATTTAATGTAGCCTCTTGAACTACTGCACATCTGGTATTAAGGTTCATACCTCCAGTTAATAATTCTTCAACAATGAATTCAATGTTTCTAATACCCATATAAATCACAAGGCTATCTGATGAGTAAGCTAATTGTCTCCAATTAACGCTCTTTTCCTTTTTTTCTGAGGTCTCATGACCTGTTACAAAAGTGACAGTACTTGCGCCATTTCTGTGAGT
>Ga0160422_10002600_pt1 | contig 11296 bp, 12 predicted proteins | sample Fk160mmetaG_FD_108192 | JGI IMG/M metagenome (GOLD analysis project Ga0160422, IMG submission 108192) | Marine microbial communities from the Central Pacific Ocean - Fk160115 60m metaG | ecosystem: Environmental > Aquatic > Marine > Oceanic > Photic zone | place: The Central Pacific Ocean... | reverse complement strand
GTTCCAATATCACTAAATAAAGAACAAAAAGAATTATTAGAAAAATTTAGAGAAATTGAAAATGAAAAATCTAATCCAAGTATTAAAAAGTTCTTTCAAAAAGCCAAAAGTTTTTGGAAAAACTAGCCAATAGTGCTAATCTAAATCTTTATAATGAGTAAAATTAAATTAGCCATAACTGGATGTATGGGTAGGATGGGTCAACAGCTCATTAAATCTGTTAATAAAGATAAGACTACCAAGTTAGTTGCGCTTACGGAAAATAGGATAATCAATAAAAAAATTAATGGAATTAAACCAGAATTAAATACTGATAAAGCTTTAAGTAAAGCAAATGTCATAATAGATTTTACTATACCAAAATGTACGTTCGAAGTTTTAAAAATAGCTGCAAAATTAAAAAAAAAGGTTGTCATTGGAACAACAGGCTTTACAAAAAAAGAGGAAGAATTAATAAAAAAGTTTTCTAAAAAAATTCCAATTTTAAAAGCAGGAAACATGAGCCTTGGAATTAATCTACTTATGTATCTTACAGAAATCACTTCAGCATCACTTGGCGACAAATATTTAAGTAAGATTTTTGAAGTACATCACAAACATAAAAAAGATCACCCATCTGGGACTGCTTTAATGCTTGGAAAAGGTATTGCAATTGGGAAAAATAAAGACTTTTATAAATTAATGGGAAAAAAATATTTAAATAAAAAAAAATTTCCTTACGGAAAAAAAATTAATTTCAATTCAATTAGAAAAGGTGAAATTATAGGTGAACACGAAGTTACTTTTTCAAGTGGAAAAGAAATTTTGACACTTAATCATGAAGCTTTCGATAGAGCTTTGTATTCTGAAGGAGCAATAACTGCAGCAAAATGGTTAACAAATAAAAGACCAGGACTTTATTCAATGAGAAATCTTCTCAATTTTAAATAATGAATGAAGAACAAAGAGCCAAAATAGTTTTAAAAATACTAAATAAAACTTATCCAAAAACACCTATACCGTTAAAACACAGAAATATATTCACACTATTAATATCTGTTTTGCTTTCAGCTCAATGTACAGATGTTAATGTTAATAGTGTTACCAAAAATATTTATCCAAAATATAATAGACCTGAACACTTTGTTAAACTTGGTAGAAAAAAAATAGAAAAACTAATCAGGAGCATAGGTATTTTTAGAATTAAAGCTAAAAGTGTTTATAACCTTTCAAAAACTTTAGTTGAAAAATATAATAGTAAAGTTCCAAAAACTTTTGAAGAATTAGAACAACTCCCTGGAGTTGGGCACAAGACAGCAAGCGTAGTTATGTCCCAAGGCTTTGGCTACCCGGCGTTTCCAATAGATACTCATATACATAGACTCGCTCAAAGATGGGGTTTAACTAACGGTAAAAATGTTATTCAGACAGAAGAAGATTTGAAGCGTTTATTTCCAAAAAAATATTGGAACAAGTTGCATCTTCAAATAATTTATTATGGTAGACAATATTGTAAAGCAAGAGAATGTTATGGTATTTCTTGTAAAATTTGTACTACTTGTTATCCTAAAAGAAAAAAACCAATTAAAACAAAGAAAGCATAGAATGAGAACTTTAGGGATAGGTAATGCAATAGTTGATGTAATTTGTAAAGTTGATGAAAATTTCATCAATCAAAATAAATTAACAAAAGGTACAATGAAACTTATCTTTGATGATAAAGAATTTCAATCAATGATTTCAAATTTAAATATTGAAAAAACTATATCAGGTGGGTCGGTGGCTAATTCTATTGTTGGATTATCTCAACTAGGGGACAAAGTAGGATTTATTGGTAAAGTGAGTGACGATGATTTAGGAAATAAATATGAAGACGGTTTAAAGTCTGAGAATGTTGAATATTTTTACAACAAAAAGAAAGAGGAACTTCCAACTGGAACCTGTTTAATTTTAGTAACCCCAGACTCAGAAAGGACTATGTGTACGTTCCTTGGCACAGCGGGAAAAATAAACGAGAACGATATTAATCCCAAGGTAATAAAACAATCAGAAATAATTTTCCTAGAAGGATATTTATGGGACGAGGGGGAACCGAAAAAGGCATTTGAAAAAGCTATTAATAACGCTAATAAAGTTGCTATGTCTTTATCAGATCAATTCTGTGTTGATAGACATAAACCACATTTTTTAGATCTAGTAGAAAATAAATTAGATATCACTTTTGCGAACGAACAGGAAATGATGTCATTAATAGATGCTAAAAATTTTAAAGACGTAATTGAGTTTGGAAAGAGTTTAAAAAAACTAATAGTTATTACTAGAGGGGAAAAAGGAGCTATTTCAATATTAGGTGATGAAATAACCGAAAATGGAGTTGAAAAAAACTTAGAAATAAAAGATCTTACCGGGGCAGGTGATTTGTTTGCTGCAGGGTTTTTGCATGGTTATTTAAATAATTTAAATACTGTTGAATGCTTGAACAAAGGCAAAGAAATGTCCTCAAGAGTTATACAACAGATTGGCGCTAGACTTTAACGTTTTTTCTGCTAAAGCTTCCTTTACCCTTTTTTGGCTTAATAACTCTTGGTTTGTATTTCTTAGAGAATAATTCTTTAGCAAAGTGGTTTTTATTAGCTTTCGATTTTATACCCATTTTTAAGACTTATAATGAATGATTTATCATTAAATTTTTTTTCAACTTTTTTTCTTAATCTGTAGACATGAGTTTCAACAGTATGTGTTTCTAATCTCGATTTATATCCCCAAACTTCTGATTGTAGTTTTCTTATACTGATTGGTGCTTTGGAATTTTTAAGGAAACTTATGATTTTCATCTCTTTTTCGGTAAGTTGCAGTGATTTTAATTCATATTTCATAATTCTAGAATTTAAATTAAACCTGTATTTTCCAACTTTTACGTCATTCTGTTGGTTAAATTTATTTTTTAAAAATTGAATATTAATTAATTCAATAAATTTTTGAATATTTATTGGATATGACTCAATTTTAGCTTGATTCTGAAAGTTAATTTTCTTATCTCCAGAAATAACTACTAAATTTCTATTATCTACATTTTTGAATTTATCATCCTCAAAATATTCTATTTTAAAATTTAAATTAATTTTTATTTCATTTAATATATTAAATAATGTTGGGAACTTATGAATAACTAAGTATTGGTTTGAATCCATTAATAAACAAAATGACAATTATTATAAAGAATAAACATACATTAATATTTGATGATTTTAAATTTAAATGTTGTGTGGGAAAAAATGGATTTTCAAAGAACAAATATGAGGGTGATAAAAAAACACCGACAGGTAAATACGCATTAGGCTCTCTTTATTATAGAAAAGATAAAAAAAAAATACCGCAAACTAAATTAAAAGTATTTGAAATAAAGAAAAATATGGGTTGGTGTAATGACATAAATTCAAGAAGTAAATATAATAAATTAGTTGATTTAAATTCTAAGTATAAAGCTGAAAAATTATTTAGGAACGATTACAAATATGATTATTTTATTCCAATTAAATATAATTGGAAAAATTCCAAAATAGGTAAAGGTAGTGCAATTTTTATACACTTAACAAAAAATTATAAATCTACAGCTGGTTGCATTGGATTATTAGAAAAAGATTTTTTGATTCTGCTAAAGTTAATAAATAGTAAAACTAAAATACAAATTCTTTAACTTCTTTCACCAAATATACTAGATCCTACTCTTATGAAAGTCGCATTATTTTCTATTGCTTCTAAATAATCTGAAGACATTCCCATACTTAGTTCTTTTAATTTTAATTTTTCATTTAATTTTTTAATTTGAATAAAATACTTTTTTGAATCTTCTTGAAATGGGGGAATACACATTAACCCTCTTATATCTAAATCCAAAGTTTTACAATAATTATGAAAATCTAAAACTTCATTAATACTTATTCCAGATTTTTGTATCTCATTTCCAATATTTACTTGAATAAATAATTTTCTATTTATGTTTAACTCTTTTTGTATTCTACTTATTTTATTTGCAAGTTTTTCACTATCCAATGAATGAATATAATCAAATAATTTTAATGCAGATTTAACCTTATTAGTTTGAAGTTTACCAATTAAATGAAGTTTTATTTTTTTATTTTCATTCTTTACTAAAGTCCATTTCTCTAAAGCTTCTTGGACCTTATTTTCTCCAAAGTTGACATGACCATGGTTTAAAACAGGCATAATATGATCCATTTTAAATGTTTTGGATACCGCTATTATCTCGGGTTGTTTTAATAAATTTTTATTTGAATTAAACTTTACCTTAACTTTTTCATTAATATTAAGTAAGTTTTTAACAGTTATATGCATAAAAATTTTCCAAATAAATTTTATTTTATAAATTCTTTTACAAAAAATAATATTGATAAATTAGATAATAATACAGGGATAATTTACCGAAACTATAATAATAGCTTGAATGTTAGAGAAATATTAAAAATAAAAAAATATTGTAGCAAGAAAAGAATTAAATTCTATTTATCAAATTATTATAAAATTGCAGTAAAATTAGGGCTTGATGGAGTATACATTCCATCCTTTAACAAAGATTTTAGACATCTGAGTTATTCTAATAAACGTTCGTTTCTTATACTAGGATCTGCACATAATATTAAAGAGATGCGTATAAAAGAAATTCAAAATGTTAGTTCAATCTTTATCTCTTCAATATTCAAAAAAAATAAAAATTTCCTTGGAATATATAAATTTATTAAATTGAAGAAGTTAACTAAAAGAAAAGTTATAGCTTTAGGGGGAATTTCCAAATCTAACCAAAAAAAATTAAATCTAATATCTATAGATGGTTTTAGTGGAATTTCTTATTTTGAGCAAAAAAAAGGCCCCTCGAAAGGGGCCTTTAATTAAATATAATTCTCTAATTAGAATGAGAATGATACTCCAGCTTCATAACTGTCTAGGTCTGAAGCAGATGCGTGTGCTACGTTGTCAACTTTGTTCATAGTTGCACTAATAGACATTGATCCCATAGTGTACGAGAAACCAACTGCAGATGAATCCTGATCTTCAGAACCATCTTTTTCAATTGAGTGTGCACCGTAAGATACCGCTAAGTCATCATTGATTTGGTAAGAAATACCATATCCAGTTGACTCAGTATCACCTGTTGATGCAGATGTATCAAATTCTGACATCTGTATACCAATAGTCATTCCACCCATTGCGTAAGTTGCAAACATAGTGTCTTCTTCTATTTCAGTACCAGCTGTAGCTTCACTTTCACCCATAGCGACACCAATTCTTAATCCGTCTACACCTGTGTACTCAACTGCAAAGTCTTGGTAAGACTCTGCCATTGATGTACCTGATGGAAGGTATGCTGTTTGAATCATGAAACCTGACTCATGGCTGTACTTATAGTTAAACATGTTTTCACCACTTTCACCGTTGATAATTCCAGCATCAGCACCAGTTACAACATCCCATGGCTCTTCTTTAGCCGTTGGCATTACGTCGTCTCTAGCACTCAAAGCACTTGAACCACCGTGACCAGCAAAAACTAATGTTCCTGCATCACCGAAGTCTAAAGTGATTGAATGATCGTCAAAAGTATCTACTGCTGCACCTTGACCATCTAACTCATAACTTAGAGTAATTCCAATATCATTTACATCTCCTGATGCAGAAAATGTTAAAGAATCACCCATTGTGAAACCATTTCCAGATACCTCAGACGTGTCTTTACCTGTGAAATTGATTCCAGCAGAACCTGATACTGACATTTCAGCAGCATTTACAGTTCCTGCAACTAGGGAACCAGCTAATGCTGTTAACCCTATTTTTTTTAGTTTGTTCATATTTAATACTCCTTCGTATTATGTTAATATTAATATTAAACATTAGCTTTTTATCAAAAAAGCGAGCAAATTCTTGTTATTTACATTAATTTTATTAGAATAATCATGAGTGTTGCATATTTGCATCATAAAAACATCAATAAAATAGAGCATTATTAAAATTACATATATTGTATATAAAATAATCGGTTATTAAAATTTATGTATTTTAAAAAAAACACAATTTTCATTCTGAGCATCTTTGCATGCTGCATGTTTCTTTATTCATGTAATCCGGGTGATGCTAGAAAGATTCCACCTAGAGCGGAAGATCGAGTGAAACAAAATATAGAAGAGGGAAGAGGATTTAGATTAGGCACATTAGGAGGTGAAAAAAAATCTGGAGAGTTTGATTTTGCAAGTTCGAATGAGTTATGGAGAGCTTCCTTAGATACTTTAGAATTTATGCCTCTCGCATTAGCTAACTACGGTGGAGGAATTATTGTTACTGATTGGTACAGTGATGGAAGTTCTGAAAATGAATCAGTAAAAATTTCAATAAGATTCTTAAGTAACGAAATAAGATCTGATGCTTTGTCGGTAAAAGTCTTTTATAAAAAATGTTCGGTACAAAATAGTTGTCAAATTTTAGACAGATCTGAAGATTTGTCTGCTGACTTATCAAAAAAAATATTAACGAAAGCTTCGATATACGAAAAAGAAAATAAGACAAAGAAAAAAAAGAAATATATTAATTCTAAGTTGGATGATTAATCCTCAATAGTCAAATAGTGGAAAGATATAATTTCAAAGATATTGAGGAAAAGTGGCAAAAATTATGGTCAGACAATAATTCTTTTTCAAAAAAAATAGATAAGAAAAAAAATAAATTTTATTGTCTTGAAATGTTCCCTTATCCATCGGGTAAAATTCATATGGGACATGTAAGAAATTATACAATTGGTGATGTATTATCCAGATATAAACTATTGAAAGGTTTTAATGTGTTACATCCAATGGGATGGGATGCATTTGGGATGCCAGCAGAGAATGCAGCAAGAGATAATAAATTAGATCCTAAAGATTGGACTAACTCAAATATAAGAACTATGAAGAGTCAATTAAAGAGATTAGGATTATCAATAAATTGGGATAGAGAAATTTCAACTTGTTCTGAAGATTATTATAAACACCAACAAAAATTTTTTCTTGAATTATTGCAAAAAAAACTTGTTTATAGAAAAGAAAATTACGTCAATTGGGATCCCGTGGATGAAACCGTACTTGCAAATGAGCAAGTAATAGACGGAAAAGGATGGAGATCTGGAGCAATAGTAGAAAGAAAAAAATTAAGCCAATGGTTCTTTAATATATCTAAGTTTTCCCAAGAACTTTTAGATGGACTTGATGAACTAGATACTTGGCCAAACAAAGTAAAAACTATGCAAAAAAATTGGATTGGTAAATCATTTGGATGTGAAATTGAATTCAAAATAGAGGGAGATCTTCCTGTGGATAAAATTAAATGTTTCACAACTAGACCAGATACTTTATTTGGCTTTTCATTTTTAGCTATCTCTGCCGACCATGAAATTTCAAAGTATTTTTTAAATAATAAAAAATTTTTGGAATTCAAAGAAGAATGTTCTAAAACTGGGACAACCGAAGAAGCAATTGCTGTAGGTGATAAAATAGGGTTCAGAACGAACCTGTTAGCAATAAATCCCTTGAAACCAGACGAAAAGGTTCCAGTATTTTTTGCAAATTTTGTACTCATGGATTATGGTTTTGGTGCAGTTTTTGGTTGCCCAGCACATGATCAAAGAGATTTTGATTTTGCAAAAAAATATAATTTAGATATTAAAACAGTTGTTAAACCTTTAACAGAAGACGATAATTTTAAAGTTATAGACAAAGCATATCCAGGACCAGGAAAATTAATAAATTCCGACTTTTTAAATGGTCTAGAAGCACCAAACATCTCAGTAAGTGAAACAATAAAAATTTTGGAAAAAAGAAAATTAGGAAAGAAAAAAATTAATTATAGATTGAAAGATTGGGGTGTATCAAGACAGAGATATTGGGGCTGTCCAATACCAATTATTTATGATGAAGATGGACAGGCTCATCCAGTTCCTGAAAATATGCTCCCGGTCAAACTTCCAGAAAACATTGAATTAAATGTAAAAGGAAACCCGCTTGATAGCCAAAAAAATTGGAAAGAAGTAAAAATAAATGGAAAAAAATTTACTAGAGAAACTGACACGTTAGATACATTTGTATGTTCATCTTGGTACTATCTAAGATTTTGTTCTCCAGACGAAAAAAGTTATGGTTTTCGAAAAGAAGATATAGATTATTGGATGCCAGTTGATCAATATATTGGAGGTGTAGAGCATGCAATACTTCACTTATTATATTCAAGATTTTTTATGAGAGCTTTAAATTATAAGAACGATAATTTTAATATTACTGAACCATTCAAAAGTTTGTTTACTCAAGGAATGGTATGTCACGAAACATATAAAGATAAAAATAATAATTGGTTAAGCCCAGATCAAGTGGAAAGAGATGGAGATAAATATTTTATTAAGGAAAAAAAGAATGAAGTAGTCAAAGTAGGGCCATCCGAGTCAATGTCTAAATCTAAAAAAAATGTCATTGATCCTGAATTAATAATTCAAAATTATGGTGCTGATTCTGTTAGACTATTTATATTATCAGATAGTCCTCCTGAAAAGGATGTTCAATGGTCAGAGCAAGGAATGGTATCCTCATATAAATTTATTCAAAAGTTATGGATACTAAATACAGAAATTAAAAGAAAAATTAAAAAAGAAGGTAGGGATATTTTAGATGATAAGATAGAAAAGTTTACTAACCAAACAATTTCAAAGATAACTAATAATTTAGAAAAATTTAATTACAATGTTATAATTGCTAATATGTATGAAACTTACAATTTTTTAATAAATTATATAAAAATTAATAAAAATATTAAAAACCTTGAGAGTAATTATAAAAAAATACTAACCTGTTTTTTTCCTATTATCCCACATTTTACAAGTGAGTGCTTAAATGATTTGGGTGCTTTAGAGAATTTAAGCTGGCCAGAATACCAGAAGGATCTATTAGAAGAAGATATGGTAAATATTGTAGTTCAAATAAACGGAAAAAAAAGAGCTTTGTTAAATGTAAAAAAAAATATTAGAGAAACAGATCTTTTGGAATTTATAAAAAAAGATAATATTACAGAAAAGTATATAAACAATACTAAGATAAATAAAGTTATTTATGTTCAAAATAGATTAATAAACATTTTAATAAATGATTAGAAATATAATTAAAACATTAATTTTTTTTATAATATGTGCTTGCTCATACGAACCTATTCTTTCAAATAAAAATTATGATTTTCAGTTTGTTAATATTTATTTTGAGGGAGATGATAAAATTAACAAAATTATAAGAAATGATTTAGCTAGAAAGAGTAATGGCTCAATCAAGTATGACCTACAAATTGAAACAGTAAAATCAAAAGAAATCTTATCTTCAAATGAAAAAGGTGATCCTACAGTATACCAACTCAAAATTGATACATCATACTCATTGTTAAAAGAAAAAAAAAATATTTTGGTTAACAAAATATCAAAACAAATTATTTATAATAATATCGATGATAAATTTGAATTATCGCAGTACGAAAATAACATTATAAATAATGTGGCTTTAAACATATCATCTGAAATACTTATGTCTGTAAATGCTTTAAGTAAATGATCATTAAAAGTTTTGAGTTAGGAAAAATAGATATTTCCAATTATCAACTATTTTTAATATATGGTAAGAACAACGGTTTACAAAACCATATAATTAATACTTATTTAACAAATAATTTTGATGGAGAGATAAACAAGTACGAAGAAGGTGATATTATTATTAATAGCGAAAAAATATTAACTGAACTAATGAATAGATCGCTTTTTGAAAATGAAAAAATTTTAATTATTTCTAGAGTAAGTGATAAAATATTAAATTTTATCGAAGAGTTGTCAGATAAAAAATTACAAGACGTAAAAGTAATTTTAAAAAGTGGTATTCTTGAAAAACGATCTAAGTTAAGAAGTTTTTTTGAAAAAGGTAAGACATTTGTAACAATACCTACGTACGAAGATAATGAAAGAAACCTTACTTCACTTGTTACTAATTTCCTAAATGAAAATAAAATTAAAATCTCAAAAGAGGCTATAAATTTAGTAATTAACAGATCTGCCGGGGATAGACACAACTTAAAACAGGAACTAAATAAAATTATGAATTATTCGATGACAAAAAAAAATATTAACTATGAAACAATTGATAAATTAAGTAATTTATCTGAAAATTATGACGTAAATGAATTGGCTAATTGCTATCTTGCTAAAAATACAAAGATTATTGCAAAAATTTTTAATGAAAATAATTACTCAAATGAAGATTGTATTTTAATTTTAAGAACTCTGTTAAATAAATCAAAAAAATTACTTGCAATAATCGATAAATATCAACAAACAAATAATCTAGATCAAGTAATATCTGCAACAAGGCCACCAATATTTTGGAAAGACAAAGAAATAGTCAGAATACAAGCAAAATCTTGGAAATTAGAAGATCTTAAAAGCAAAATATACGAATTAAATGAAATAGAGGCAATGATTAAGGCTAACTCAAATAATTCACTTAATATCTTAACAAATTTTTTTATAAACTATTAATAATTTTTCTTTATTACATTTATTAATCGATCTAACTGATCATAACTTTTATAGGCAAAAGTAATTGTTCCATTGTTGTTTTTTTTGTTATTTAAAATGACTCTCATTCCAATTTTTTCTGTTAAATCATTTTCTGTTGCAATTAAGTTTGGGTCTTTTGACTTATATTTTGATTTTGATCCACTCTTAAGAATTCTTATTAAATTTTCTGTTTGTCTGACGGAAAGTTTTTTCTTTATAATTTTTTCAGCTAAAAAAGTTGCATTTTCTAGGCCAACTAAAATTTTTGCATGTCCTTGGGTCAATTTATTATTTCTAATCAATTCTATTATCTTTTCTGGTAATGATAACAACCTAATTGAATTCGAAATATGCGATCTACTCTTACCTATAAATTTTGAAACTTTATCATGATCATAACCAAATTTTTCAATAAGTTTTTTATAACTTTCTGCTTCTTCAATTGAATTTAAATCCTTCCTCTGAACATTCTCAATAATTGCAAGCTCTAATGATTTTAAATTATCAGCTTCTAAAACTACTACAGGAACCTCATGCAAACCTGCAGATTGTGCTGCCTGCCATCTTCTTTCTCCAGCAATTAATTCAAATTTATCATTTTGGTCATCAGACTTTCTAACTATAAGAGGTTGGATTATGCCTCTCTCCTTTATTGAGTTTGTTAATTCTGTTAAAGCCTCTTTTTCGAAAAATTTTCTTGGT
>Ga0160422_10002599_pt1 | contig 11300 bp, 20 predicted proteins | sample Fk160mmetaG_FD_108192 | JGI IMG/M metagenome (GOLD analysis project Ga0160422, IMG submission 108192) | Marine microbial communities from the Central Pacific Ocean - Fk160115 60m metaG | ecosystem: Environmental > Aquatic > Marine > Oceanic > Photic zone | place: The Central Pacific Ocean... | reverse complement strand
TCTTCTTCCTCAGATGCTTCCTCAGCAGGAGCCTCTTCAGCAGCAGGAGCTTCTTCAGCAGGAGCTTCTTCAGCAGGAGCTTCAGGAGCAGCTTCCTCAACAGGAGCTTCTTCAGCAACAGCTTCAGGAGCAGCTTCTTCAACAGGAGCCTCTTCAGCAGCAGGAGCCTCTTCAGCAGCAGCTTCAGGAGCAGCTTCCTCAACAGGAGCTTCTTCAGGAGCAGCTTCAGCAGCAGCTTCAGCAGCAGGAGCCTCTTCAGCAGCAGCTTCAGGAGCAGCTTCCTCAACAGGAGCTTCTTCAGCAACCGCATCCTCTACAACTACTGCATCTTCTACTACAGGAGCAGCAGCTTCTACCTTCTTAGCACCTCCTCTACGAGAACGACGAGTCTTTTTCTTCTTCCCTTCGTTTCCGTATAGATCGTTGAAATCTACAAGCTCGATAAGACACATTTCAGCATTATCACCTAAACGGTTACCAGTTCTGATGATTCTAGTATAACCACCTTCACGGTTTGCAACCTTGGGACCTACTTCGCGGAACAGTTCAGAAACAGCATTCTTGCTTGCTAAGTAACGGAAGCAGACACGACGGCTATGAGTAGAATCGTCCTTTGATCGATTTACTAATGGCTCAACGTATTTCTTAAGAGCCTTCGCCTTAGCAACAGTTGTCGAAATGCGCTTGTGTTCTATTAAAGAACAAGCCATGTTAGAAAGCATCGCCTTACGGTGAGCTGACTTACGACTTAAGTGATTGAATTTCTTTCCGTGGCGCATAGCTTACTCCTTATCCAATTTGTATTTGCTTACATCCATTCCGAATGCAAGGTTCTTTCCTTCTACTAGCTCCTCAAGTTCAGTTAGAGACTTCTTACCGAAGTTACGGAACTTAAGAAGATCGTTCTTATTAAACGACACAAGATCACCAAGGGTGTCAATGTCTGCCGCCTTGAGACAGTTAAGAGCACGTACACTTAGGTCCATATCTGAAAGTTTAGTCTTAAGAAGTTGACGCATGTGAAGGCTAGACTCATCAAATTCCTCTGCTTCTACTTGTTCATCAGACTCAAGTGTGATACGCTCGTCAGAGAATAGCATGAAGTGGTGGATTAGAATCTTAGCTGCTTCTTGAAGTGCATCCTTAGGTGTGATAGAACCATCACAATCAAGTTCGATGATAAGCTTCTCGTAGTCAGTTCTCTGCTCTACACGGTAGTTTTCAATTTCGTACTTAACGTTACGAATTGGAGTGAAGATGCTGTCCATTGAAATAGTTCCAATTGCAGCATCAGTGCGTGTGTTTTCCTCAGCAGGAACGTAACCACGTCCCTTACCAATTGTGAGCTCCATATTCAGCTCAACACCCTTCTCCATACGACAGATTAAGTGGTCAGAATTGATCACTTGGAATGCCGATGTGAACTTACCTAAGTCCCCAGCAGTTAATGATGTCTTTCCTTTAATAGAAACATTTACTGTTTCCATATCAGTGTCTTCGATTTGACGCTTGAATCTTACCTGCTTAAGGTTAAGAATCAATTCAGTCATATCCTCCATCACACCCTTAATCGTAGAGTATTCGTGATCTACCCCATCAATTCTTACAGAGGTGATAGCGAATCCTTCTAATGAAGAAAGGAGAATGCGGCGAAGTGCGTTTCCTACAGTGATACCAAATCCTGGTTCAAGAGGACGGAATTCAAAGCGTCCGTTGTTCTCCGTAGAGTCCAACATAATTACTTTGTCCGGTTGTTGAAAATCGATAATAGCCATAGATATTGCGTTTCTAGGTTACTTAGAGTAAAGTTCGACGATTAAAGATTCCTTGATATTTTCAGGAATCTGCTCTCTTGATGGTAGACTAACTAGTGTACCTGACATAGCTAAGCTATCCCAGTTTAACCAATCGTGACTCTGAGTATTAGAACCAAGTGAGTTAGCGATTACTTCGAGAGACTTACTTCTTTCTCTTACACCCACTACATCGCCAGGACGAACCTTGCATGAAGGAATGTTTACCACCTTACCATTGATAGTAATGTGACGGTGAGATACCAGCTGACGGGCTCCACTACGTGTTGGGCTTAAACCCAAACGGAAAACAACGTTGTCTAAACGCGTTTCACACATTTGTAGAAGAACCTCACCGGTAATACCAGTGTTTGCGTTCGCTGCTTTATACATATTTGAGAATTGCTTCTCTAAGATGCCGTATGTGTATTTAGCTTTTTGCTTTTCAGCAAGCTGAATAGAGTACTCTGAGTCTTTTTTACGACGACGAGCATTTCCATGTTGTCCTGGACCATAAGTACGGCGCTCAAGCGCTTTGTCTGGTCCGAATATTGCCTCTTTAAAACGACGGGCAATTTTTGATTTGGGTCCGCGGTAACGTGCCATAGATTTAAATTCTTTAGTTAAACAGGATTAAACGCGGCGACGCTTTGGTGGGCGACAACCATTGTGCGGAAGTGGAGTTACATCAACAATTTCAGTAACCTGGATTCCAATGTTGTGAAGAGTACGGATGGCGCTTTCACGACCAGCTCCAGGTCCCTTCACAAATACGCGAACCTTCTTAAGTCCAAACTCCATTGCTTCATTACCACAATCTTCTGCAGCACATTGCGCAGCGTAAGGAGTATTCTTTTTAGATCCACGAAATCCCATTTTTCCTGCACTTGACCAGGAAATCACTTGCCCTGTCGTATTAGTCAGGGAAATGATTATGTTGTTAAACGAAGAATGAATGTGAGCCTCGCCAACCGAGTCCACTTTTACTTTCTTCTTTTTATTGGCGCTTTTTGCCATAATTAGAGTTTTAGGTGATCAGTCCCGAAGGACAAGTTTAATTTTTATTACTTCTTCTTATTCGCAACGGTCTTTCTCTTACCCTTACGAGTTCTAGAATTATTCTTAGTACGCTGTCCACGTAATGGTAGTCCATTACGGTGACGAATGCCTCTTTGACAACCGATGTCCATTAAACGTTTGATATCAGATTGAACTTCAGAACGCAGCTCACCTTCTACCTTGAAGCTTGAGCCAATGATACTACGGATCTTACCGATCTCGTCATCGTTCCAATCTTGAACTTTTTTATTAGCTTCAACACCAGCTTCTTCTAATACTTTTAGCGCACGGCTACGACCAACGCCGTAGATGTACGTTAATGAAATCGCTCCACGCTTATTTCGTGGAATGTCTATACCTGCTATACGTGCCATGTGTATATAAGTTGATTCGACAGGGATTAACCCTGACGTTGCTTCATTTTAGGGTTCTTCTTGTTGATTACGTAAAGACGTCCTTTACGGCGCACGATTTTACAATCTGCAGTACGCTTCTTGAGTGATGCTCGAATTTTCATAATAAGCAGTCCTAGTTTTAGTTCTTGTAACGAAATGTGATACGTCCTTTAGTCAAATCATATGGAGACATGTCAACTTTCACACGGTCGCCTGGAAGAATCTTGATGTAGTACATCCTCATCTTACCTGAGATATGAGCCGTTATTACGTGGCCATTCTCCAGCTCTACTCGGAACATAGCATTAGATAATGCTTCTAAGATTGTTCCGTCTTGTGTGATCGATGCTTGTTTCGCCATGGGCTAACTATTTTTACGACCTATTTCGTTTTATTAATTACTTTTTCTATTTCAACAAAGGATGAGAGAACGTCTGCTTGCCCTTTTCTGACAACGATATCGTGTTCGAAATGAGCGCTGACTAATCTGTCCTTAGTTACAATTGTCCAACCATCTTCATCTGTGAGTACTTCACGAGTTCCAAGGTTAATCATCGGTTCAATAGCCAGCACCATGCCGTCTACTAAACGAGGACCGTTTCCACGTCGGCCATAGTTTGGCACTTCAGGAGCTTCATGAAGCTCTCGCCCCAATCCGTGTCCTACAAGCTCTCTCACAACTCCGTAGCCATTTGCTTCGGCATGTGTTTGAACTGCTGCGCCAATATCGCCAATGCGCTTTCCCGTAACCGCCTGCTCAATGGCGAGGGTAAGGCATTCCTTTGTAACTGATAACAGTTTCTGAATTTCTGGAGCAACCTCTCCTACCTCAAAGGTGTAAGCGCTATCTCCATAAAATCCATTCTTTAGCACACCGCAGTCAAGGGATATCACATCACCGTTCTCTAAAGGACGGTCATGAGGTATACCATGAACTACAGCTTCATTCAGCGAGGCACAAAGGGTGTTTGGAAATCCTCCATAACCCTTGAAGCCTGGTTCGGCACCATTGTCTCGGATAAATTCCTCGGCAACAGCATCTAGCTGAAGAGTAGTAGCACCAGGTTTAATTAGCGCAGCTACTTCTGCTAAAGTTCTCCCAACAAGCAAAGAACTCTCGCGAATGAGTTCGATCTCTTCGTCCGTTTTTATACGGATTCGTTGACCTAATCCCATTTTGCGATTATCCGCCTAGACCGCCCACAGGTGACTGTGAACGACTACGCATTTTTCCAGACTTCATCAAGCCGTCGTAGTGACGAGAAAGCAGGTAGCTTTCTACTTGCTGAAGAGTGTCTAGAATAACTCCAACCATAATCAAGAGAGATGTACCTCCAAAGAAAATGGCAAAAGACTGTGAATGTGTCAATCCTAATCTGAATACAATTGCAGGAAGGATAGCCACAAGACCTAAGAATACAGCTCCAGGTAGAGTAATCTTAGATAAGATGTTATCTAAGAACTCAGACGTTGGACGACCAGGCTTTACTCCAGGAATAAAGCTGTTCTGACGCTTAAGGTCATCAGCCATTTGGTTTGGGTTAACCGTAATAGCTGTGTAAAAATATGTAAATGCAACTACCATTATGAAGAACAGTACGTTGTATGCTACTCCATTAAAATCGCTTAAGCTCTGTAAGAATTCATTCTGCTGTAATGACTCTGATTGAGTTAAATAAAGAGGAACGAACATAATAGCCTGAGCAAAGATGATAGGCATTACTCCAGAAGAATTAACCTTCAGTGGAATAAAGCTTCTTGCACTAGCACCAGTTGGCATACCGCCATTTGCTTGCTGAAGCTTTGCCATTTGAACTGGCACCTTACGTATAGCTTGAACAAGTGCAACACTGATTCCAATTACAATTAAGAAGAATGCAATCTCTACTAAGAAGAAGTAGATAGTTGAGTCAGGGTGCATGAACTCTTGAATAAGAGCTTGTGGAAATGTCGCGATAATACCAATCATAATTAGAAGAGAGATACCATTACCTACTCCCTTATCAGTAATTCTCTCACCTAGCCACATAATAACTAGAGTGCTACATACTATAATCATGATTGCAGAGAACCACCAGAACATTGATGGATTTGCAACCGCTCCAGGCACGCTTACTACAGTAGACTTTATGTAACCAGGCGCTTGGACGAGACAAATCGCAATAGTTAATAATCTAGTGTATTGAGTAATCTTTTTTCTACCACTCTCACCCTCTTTTTGCATCTTCTGTACAGCTGGAACAGCGATGCTCATAAGCTGGATAATAATAGATGCAGAGATGTAGGGCATAATACCCAAAGCAAAAATCGAAGCTCTAGTAAATGCACCACCTGTGAATAATGAAAGAATGTCACCAAGACCTCCACCACCTAGTGCATCCATCTGTGCTGCTAGAACATCGCTATTCACACCAGGCAACACGATAAATGAACCTACTCGGTAAACTAGGATAAGACCAAGGGTAATCCCAATCTTATTCCTAAGCTCTTGGTGGCTCCAGATATCTTTTAATTTAGAGAAGAATCTCATTTCGCTTGACGATCAATAGTTTGTACAGATCCGCCTGCAGCTTCAATTGCAGCTTGAGCAGACTTAGAGAACTTGTGTGCGCTCACCTCAACCTTTGCCTTGAGCTCTCCTCTACCAAGTACCTTGATAAGGTCCTTCTTGTTAGCTAGTCCGTTATCGATGAAATCCTGAGGAACAATTGTGCTCTTTTTAATTTTGTCTACAAGTTCTTGTAGCGTATCAAGGTTAACTCCTTTGTACTCTACTCTATTTGGGCTAGTAAAGCCAAACTTAGGTACACGACGTTGTAGTGGCATTTGGCCACCCTCAAAACCGATCTTAGAGCTATAGCCAGAACGTGACTTTGCTCCTTTATGACCTCTAGTTGATGTTCCGCCGTGGCCAGATCCTTCTCCACGACCAACTCGCTTTCGCTTCTTAATAGATCCTTTTGCAGGTTTAATATTGCTTAGGTTCATAATGTGCTGGTTTTATTCAATTATTTTTCTTCAACTTTAACTAGGTGACTAACCTTCTGAATCATTCCCATAATTTGAGGTGTAGCCTCGTGCTCAACAGGCTTGTTAAGCTTCTTAATACCTAAAGCCGTAATAGTATCTTTTTGACGCTTTGTGCGGTTGATTGCACTTCGTACTTGTGTAATAATAACTTTACCCATGAATCTATTATTTAGCCTTGGAATACTTTAGTTACTGAAATACCACGAGCTTTAGCTACAGTATTTGCATCGCGTAGAGCCTTCAATGCGTTGAAAGTCGCCTTTACAACGTTTGCGTGATTTGAAGAACCTAGAGATTTTGCAAGTACGTTTTTAATACCCGCGCTCTCAAGCACAGCACGCATAGCACCTCCTGCAATTACGCCAGTACCTGGTGATGCTGGACGGATAAGTACGTGAGCACCTGCATATTTCATTTCTTGTCTATGAGGAATCGTACCGTTAATAACTGGTACTTTAATCATATCCTTCTTTGCGTTTTCGATACCCTTCTGGATAGCAGTCGCAACTTCACGACTCTTACCCAATCCGTGACCTACTCTACCCTTTTCATCTCCAACTACCATAGTTGCTCCGAAAGAGAAAGTACGACCACCCTTAGTAGTTTTAGCAACACGATTGATACCAACTAGACGTTCCTTAAGATCTGGATCGCCAGTACGGCTTTGTTGTTCGCGCTTCGCGCCTTGACGTTGTTTTTGTCCTTGAGCCATATTCTTAGAATTTCAACCCACCCTCACGAGCAGAATCAGCTAATTGTTTAACACGACCGTGGTATAGATAGCCGTTACGATCGAAGATTACAGTTTCAATACCTGCTTTCTTCGCTGATTCAGCGATCATTTTACCCACGTTTGCAGCTTGTTCAAGCTTTGGAAGACCTTTCGCTGCGTCTTTATTTATAGATGATGCAGAAGCAAGTGTCACACCGTTTGAATCATCGATGATCTGTGCATAAATCTGCTTATTGCTTCTGAAAACAGATAGTCTAGGACGATCTGCTGTTCCAGTAACATTTCCGCGTACACGACGCTTAATTTTTAGACGAGCTAGTGATTTTTTCTTAGTAGACATCCTTTCGATTATTTAGCAGCAGTCTTACCAGCTTTACGACGAATTTCTTCACCCTTGTAGCGAATACCCTTACCCTTATATGGCTCTGGCTTTCTCAATGAGCGAATCTTAGCAGCAACTGTACCGATAAGTTGTTTATCATGTGATTCAAGCTTTACAAATGGTGGAGCACCTTTTTGTGTGTTTGCCTCAAGCTTGATCTCTTTTGGAAGCTCCATCACAATAGCGTGGCTGAAACCTAAGTTAAGAGTCAATTGTTGACCTTGAGACTGAGCACGGAATCCTACTCCGTAAAGCTCTAATTCTTTTACATATCCTTTTGACACGCCTTCAATCATGTTAAAGATTAACGCGCGGTAAAGACCGTGCTTAGAGCGGTGGTCTTTGTCTTCCGATGGACGAGTTAGAGTAATAACATTATCTGCGATCTCAACCTTGATAGCTGGATCGAATGATTGCTCTAGCTCACCCTTTGGGCCAGCAACCTTAATTACAGAATTATCTAATGTAACTGTTACTCCCTCAGGGATAGTTATTGGTGAATTTCCTATTCTAGACATAGTAGATTCTTCTTTAGTAAACAGTACAAAGGATTTCACCGCCGATGTTTAATCTGCGAGCTTCCTTGTCTGTCATTACACCTTTATTAGTAGAAATAATGCTTACACCAAGACCGTTAAGTACTCTTGGAAGCTCCGAAGAAGCTCCATACTTACGAAGACCAGGCTTAGAGAATCTCTTAAGCTCAGTAATAGCTGGTTTACGAGTTTTATCGTCGTAGCGTAGTGCAATTTTGATGATTCCCTGTGGCTTTGTATCTACAAACTTGTAGTTAAGGATGTAACCTTGGTCAAAAAGAATCTTAGTTACTTCCTTTTTAAGGTTAGAAGCTGGGATGTCTACAACTTTATGTTGAGCCATCTGTGCGTTTCTAAGGCGAGTTAGGAAATCTGATAACGGATCACAATGCATATCTGTTCTCTTTTTTAGTTTACAGGAAGCTTACCAGCTAGCCTTTTTAACTCCAGGAATGCGACCCGCAAGGGCCAGTTTACGAAATAGGACACGCGAAATGCCAAACTGGCGCATGTATCCTCTTGGACGACCAGTAATCTGGCAACGGTTGTGCATACGAACAGCAGATGAGTTTGGTGGTAACTTTTGAAGTCCTTCCCAATCTCCTGCCTCTTTAAGGGCGGCACGCTTAGCAGCGTACTTAGCAACCATTTTTGCGCGTTTTCTCTCGCGCGCTTTCATGCTTTCTTTAGCCATCTCTCTTAGTTTTTAAATGGAAAGCCAAACTCAGATAATAAAGCCTTAGCCTCTTCATCCGTGTTTGCTGATGTAACAATAGTGATGTCCATACCATTGATGTTCTTTACATCGTCAATAACGATTTCTGGGAAAACCAACTGCTCCTTTATACCAAACGTGAAGTTTCCGCGTCCATCAAAGCCCTTAGCTCTGATTCCCTGGAAGTCACGAGTACGAGGGAGCGTAACAGTAATTAGACGATCAAGAAAGTCGTACATGTTCTCACGACGGAGAGTCACGCGACAACCAATAGGCATATTCTTACGAAGCTTGAAGTTCGATACGTCCTTAGTTGAAATAGTCTTAACTGCCTTTTGGCCTGAAACTATTGTCATCTCTTCTACTGCCTGGTCAACCATCTTACGATCACCAACTGCCCTACCAACTCCTTGGTTTAAGCAAATCTTAGTGATCTTAGGAGCCTGCATTACAGACGTGTATTCGAACTGCTTCATTAAAGCAGGTACAATCTCTTCTTTGTATTGCGTTTGAAGTCGTGGTACGTATGTCATTACTTCAGATCTTCGTTAGATTTCTTAGAATAGCGAGTTAACTTCCCGTCGGTATTACGTCGACGGCCAACACGCGTTGCATTACCAGCTGCATCAATCACCATCAAATTTGAGATGTGGATGCCAGCTTCCGATTTTACCCTACCACCCTGAGGGTTTGATGCGTTAGGCTTTACGTGCTTTGTTACGATGTTAACACCTTCAACAACCACACGGTCCTTACTGCGATCTACAGAAATTACAGTTCCTTGCTTACCTCTGCTTGCGCCAGAAATAACCTTAACTGTATCTCCTGATTTTATTTTTAAACGCTTTTCCATCTTTCTTATGTTGTCATTAAAGCACTTCTGGTGCTAGTGAGACAATTTTCATGAAGCTCTTGTCACGAAGTTCACGAGCAACAGGGCCAAAAATTCTTGTTCCCTTCAACTCACCTGCTTCGTTTAAAAGAACGCAAGCATTGTCGTCAAAACGGATGTATGATCCATCAGGACGACGTACTTCTTTACGAGTACGTACTACTACTGCTTTTGAAACCGTACCCTTTTTAACGTTTCCGTTTGGCGTAGCACTTTTTACAGTAACAACAATCTTATCTCCGATAGATGCGTATCGTCTCTTAGTACCTCCAAGTACGCGAATACAGAGCGCTTCCTTAGCACCACTGTTATCGCAAACATTCATTCTAGATTCTTGTTGTATCATCTTACTTTACTTTCTATCGAATTATTTAGCGCGTTCAACAACTTCAACCAATCTCCAGCACTTACGCTTACTAATTGGTCTAGTTTCCATAATGCGCACCGTATCTCCGATGTTGCATGTCTGCTCCTCGTCGTGAGCAACAAATTTCTTCGTCTTAGTAACGAACTTTCCATACATTGGGTGCTTCTCCTTACGAGCAACAGATACAACAATTGATTTCGCCATCTTGTTAGATGTAACAATACCAATTCGCTCTTTGCGTAAGTTTCTTGTTGTGGTTTCTGTACTCATAATTAAGCGTTAGTGCCGTTAGTATTCTTGCGTAGGTTTTGCTCAGTAAGTAGACGAGCAATGTCACGCTTTTTGTTTTTCAAGATGTTTGGTGACTCAAGACCAGAAACACTATGGTTAAAGCGAAGCTTTGATAGTGCTTCACGCTCTACTATTAAGCGCTCTGAAAGATCCTTATCTGACATCTGACGTATTTCGTTCATTTCAATCATTATGCAGCGTAATCTGGGCGTACAACAAACTTGCATTTTACCGGAAGCTTCTGTGCTCCTAGGCGAAGTGCTTCTTGAGCAGTCTCTAGAGGAACACCGTCAACTTCGAACATGATTCTACCAGGACGTACAGGGGCAACCCAGTGCGATGGAGCACCTTTACCCTTACCCATACGTACCTCAGCAGGCTTAGAAGTGATAGGCTTGTCTGGGAATATTCTAATCCAAACATTACCCTCACGCTTCATATAACGGTTAATAGCAATACGAGCTGCCTCAATCTGGCGAGAAGTGATGAATCCCTCCTCCATAGTCTTGATGGCAAATGATCCATATGCAATCGTACTACCACGGTAAGCAAGGCCGCGAATACGGCCCTTTTGCATTTTACGGAACTTAGTTCTTTTTGGCTGTAACATAATCCTTTAGCTATTATCTACGTGAGTTACGACGACCTCCCCCGCCTCTGCGGTCGCTTCCTCGATCTTTCTTTTGAGGCGGTAGTGGAGACAAATCTGCCTTTCCGTAGATTTCTCCACGACAGATCCAACATTTAATACCTAATACACCGTAAGTAGTGTGAGCTTCAACGTGAGCGTAGTCAATATCAGCACGGAACGTGTGAAGTGGAATACGACCCTCCTTGTAAGCCTCTGAACGAGCAATCTCTGCTCCGTTAATACGACCTGCGATGTTAATCTTAATACCCTCTGCTCCAAGACGCATAGTGCTTTGAATAGCCATCTTAATAGCACGACGGTGGTTGATTCTTGCCTCAAGTTGACGAGCAATGCTGTCAGCAACAAGGCGAGCATCTAATTCTGGACGTTTAATTTCAAAGATATTGATTTGAACATCCTTGTTAGTAAGCTTCTTAAGCTCCTCACGTAGCTTATCAACCTCAGATCCTCCCTTA
>Ga0160422_10002596_pt1 | contig 11314 bp, 11 predicted proteins | sample Fk160mmetaG_FD_108192 | JGI IMG/M metagenome (GOLD analysis project Ga0160422, IMG submission 108192) | Marine microbial communities from the Central Pacific Ocean - Fk160115 60m metaG | ecosystem: Environmental > Aquatic > Marine > Oceanic > Photic zone | place: The Central Pacific Ocean... | reverse complement strand
TCATTTAATAAATCTAAGAATGCTCTTGCTCAAGCAATCAATGATTCCTCAAATAATGATATTGTTTTTGTCATTGGAAGTGTATACTTAATTTCTGAAATTTTAACTCAAAAATCTTAACAAATTTGTATTATATTTGTCGCTCTTTTGGGCGCTTAGCTCAGTTGGTTCAGAGCACTTGGTTTACACCCAAGGGGTCGGGGGTTCGAATCCCTCAGCGCCCACAAAATAAAAACCTACTCATCAAAGTGGGTTTTTATTTTCTAAATCCATTCTAATTTTTTTACGGTCATATCAGTTTCAATATCACCAGTGTGTTGAGTTGTTTTTGGCTCAAATAATAGATTGAATACAATCTCTCCATTAGTATGAGGTCTGTGCTCAACACCTTTTGGAATAATTAAAATTTCACCTTCATTTATCTCAACTGTTCTGCCGTCTCTAAAATCAATTAAAAGTGTTCCTTTAAATACCATAAAAAGTTCATCTTCATTTTCATGACTATGCCAAACAAAATCATCTTTTAGTTTACAAAGCTTTACATGCTGACCGTTAAGCTCTCCAATTATTTTTGGTGTCCACTCCTCATCAAATAATGAAAACTTGTTCATAATATTTATAGGTTGTATTTTTTTCATATTTAAAAAGAATTAATTAGAGTTTAATATATTCTTATAAACTTTTATTAGTTTATTTATTTTCTAAATCCAATAAAAATTGGAACTGTACTTTGGTATTCTTTGTATTTTGGATATTTCTTTTCGCTTATACCCTCACTGAATTTAGCACTATTATAAAATAAGATTACCAAAAGTAAGCATCCAATAATTGACCAATTAATAAACTTTCCAGTAGCACTTACCGAGAAAAAGTAATATGTAATCCAAATTAGTTGTTCACTTGCAAAATTTGGATGACGTGAATATTTCCACAATCCACTTGATATAAAACCATCTTTAAATTCTCCATCTAACTTTTCACCAAGATTTATCTTTTTGTACTTTTTTGTTTGAAAATTATATTGTTGTTGATCAGCAATTGTTTCTGTAATAATAAATAACAACATAAATACGCCAATCAAATAATCGAAATTATTAAGCTCAGAATTTCCTTGCCAAGCTGCCAATATCGGTAATGTGAACAGAAAGATTAATCCCATCTGATAAAAGCATATAAAAAGTAGGTTAAATAATGTCCAATTAAAATTAGACCTAAAAAGAGTTATCGATTTTCTAACTTCTTTCCACCTATAATCTTCTTCTCCCTTCCAAAAGTATATACTATACCCCCCTTTTCTTGAAAAATTATATGTTAATCTTAAACCCCAAATAGTGACCAGGATTGCCATAATAAGAGTTCTAGTATTAAATTCAGCAGAATAACATACATACCAAGCAACATAAATTGGCACTAAGCTCCAAACCTTATCAATTTGGCTATAATTCTTAGTGATTTCTCCTAATGTGAAACATGATAAAGAAATGATTATATAGGATTTAAACATGAACCCAATTGAATCTCTTTGAAAATTAGAAAAATCAAAATTAAAAGAACCAATATTTATAAATACCATTATTAGAATTAAAAATGAAATAACTATAAATAACACTTTTTTAAGCATATGATTATATTTATATTAAAGTTAAATATATACTAAACAACCTTGTGAAGCAAAACTGTGCAAATTCTAGCATTCAAGTATTTAATCCATCAACAGATGAATGGAATACGGGTGTTATTTTTTTCTTAACAAGGAGGCTTGGCTATTCGGCAGATTATGATTTGATGAGTCAATATTTATCATTGAGTCCCAGTCAACTTGTTGATAAAATTATAGATGAAGCTCTTTCAAAAGAAGTTTCACCTGACCCTGGTTGGGCTAATTGGACCAGAACAGATTTTCAAAATTCTGGAAAAAATCGCTTCCAGTTTTTTAGAGATCATCAAAAGATCTTCTTTAATGATGTATTTAATAACGGATTTAGAGAAAAATTAACTGTTTTTTGGTCAAATCATTTTGTAACTCAATATTCTGGATATTCTCACCCCGCATATGCTTTCAGATATTACAATACAATTCAAAAAAATGTTTTAGGAAATTTTAAAGATTTTGTTCATGAAATAGGTCTTGATGATGCGATGTTAATGTATTTAAATGGTTATGAAAATAAGAATGTAGCGCCAAATGATAATTATTCAAGAGAATTGTATGAATTATTTACTTTAGGCGAGGGGAATGGTTACACAGAAAATGATATAAAAGAAACCTCAAGAGCTTTAACTGGATACAATTCTAGAACTGATCAAGGTCCAATTTCGTTCAATGAAAAATGGTTTGATGATGGTGAAAAAACTATTTTTGGCCGTACTGGTAATTGGGGATATAGTGATGTTATTGATATACTTTTTGAAGAAAAAAAAGAGTTGATCTCAAAATTTATATGTACTAAAATATATATTCATTTTGTAAATCCATCTGTCAATGAAGATGTTATTAAAAAATTATCTGATTTTTTTATTGAATCAGACTTTAATTTAGAGTCTCTTTTAAGAAAGTTGTTCAAAAGCGAACATTTTTTTGATAGTTACAACAGAAGTGTTTTAATTAAAGATCCTATTGATTTGCTTTGCTCAATTCATAATCATTTAGGTTTCAGTCTGTTAGATAACTTTAATTTTGATGATTTTCTTTTGTATGGGACCATAACTATGGGCCAAGAAATTTTGCAACCTGTTGATGTAGCTGGATGGAAAGGAAACCATGATTGGATATCTACTGGAACATTTCCCGTCAGGTGGGAGTGGACCGAATGGATTATTTGGGAATACTGGAAAAGTGATCAAGAACAATTTAGAAAATTATTAAAAAAACTAGCTCCCATTGATGAAACAAACCCTGAAATAATTGTTAAATCTTTTTTTAAATTTTTATTATGTGAATATGAAGTGAATGAACAGGATATTAATGATGGGATTGAAGTATTTAAAAATGATTTACCAGATATTTACTTTTCAGACGGAACATGGAACTTAGATTATGATTCCGCATCTTATCAAACATGTTTGTTATTAATGTTTATACTTAAATTACCTGAATATCAACTGAAATGAACAAAAAACAAAGCTCTATAGAACATTTAAAAGAACACTCTGATTGGGATAGAAGAGGTTTTTTAAAAGTTCTAGGAATTGCTGGCGTGGGATCAATTTCTTTAGGTGGTGGGACAGTCTCTGTATTAGAATCACAATTAATCTCTAATTCTTTAAATAATTCTGTCTCTGATAGAATTTTAGTTTTAGTCAGACTCAAAGGTGGTAATGATGGTTTAAACACTATTGTTCCTGTTGATCAGTATGATACATATATTAGTAAAAGACCAACACTTCATATTAAAAAAAATGATCTAGTAAGTTTAACAAATACACTTTCCATGCCTAAAAGTTTGGATAAACTAAAACATTTTTGGAATGATGGAAGTATGAAAGTAATACAAGGTGTTGGCTATTCTGATCAAAATTTATCTCATTTTACATCCAGCGATATTTGGGCTTCTGCAACAAAAGATAAATCAAATATGAGCACCGGATGGCTTGGAAGATTTTATGATGAAAAATATTATGATCATTTAATTAATCCCCCAAAAAAACCAATAGCAATACAAATAGGAAGCGTCAGTAATAAAATTTTCAAAGGAAAAGATGTTAGTCATGCATTTGCAGTTGCAAGCCAAGAAAGACTTGAAAGAGTTGCTGAAAGAGGTGAATATTATTCAACTGATGAATTACCTGACTGTACTCTAGGTGAACAAATTCAATATTTGAGAAGAGTAAGCAACACAACATATGCATATGCTGGAGTCATTAATGATGCATATAATAACTCAAATGACTTTGGTGGTTATACAGATGCATCATTAGATAATCAGTTAAGGTTAATATCAAGACTAATTAAAGGAGATTTAGGTTCAAAAATTTATATGGTTACATTAGGAGGATTTGATACCCACGGAAATCAATCCGATACTCACCATGAACTTCTACAGCAATTATCAAGTTCTCTAAAAATATTTTATAATGACCTTAATTATGAGGGAATTGATAATAGAGTTTTAACAATGACTATTTCAGAGTTTGGAAGAACTGTACATGAAAATGGATCTAATGGAACTGATCATGGAACATCTGCACCAGTATTACTTTTTGGACCACCTCTGCTTGGAAGTGGTATCATAGGAAATCATCCAAGCCTTTTAGATTTAGATAGGCTAGGTAATTTATCATACAATATTGATTTTAGATCGGTTTATCAAACTATTTTAACAGATTGGTTGTGTGGTGACAAAAATTTTATTGATAAGGCTATGCTTGGGGATGATTATGATTTGTTGGGTCTTGGATTTAGCTGTAATGATAAAGAAACTATTGATATTGATTCATTACTTAATTATCATTATCCAATATATTCAAACTCAAAAAACAATGTTGATCTAAAGCTTAGAATTAAACAAAGCTATGCTCTACAAATTGATATTTTTGATATTTTGGGAAGACACATAGATGTTGTCCACAAAGGTATTTTACAAAGAGGTGAACATACATTTAGTATCTCAACAAATAGGTTCAGGGTAAGGCTATCGGCCGGGCAATATTTTTATAGAATTAATATACCTGGAGGTGATATTTTAAGCGCATCTTTTTTTGTCAAATAGAGCTGAAGATTTCACTCATTTTAGTCTCTTCTTCATTTGCTAACTCTTTATCTACTAAAATTCTACCGCTATGTTCGTCAATTATAAACTTTTTTCTTGAAGAAATATCTAATTGTACTTGTGGAGGTATTACAAAAAATGATCCAGCTGAAGCACCTCTTTCTACTGGAACAACTGCTAATCCGTTCTTTACACTTGATCTGATTTTTTGATAGGAAATAAGTAATGAATCGTCAATTTTTGATTGAAATTCTTCAGATTTATTTAATAACTCATTTTCTTCTTTTTCAGTCTCTTTCATTATAGAATCAAGTTCATTTTTTTTATGCTCTAAATGTGAATTCCTTTCTTCCTTTAGAGAATTTGTTTCATCAAGTTTTTCTTTTTTAAGTTCAATTTGAGCTTTTATTTCATTGATTTGTTTCTCTGAATATTCTATTTCAAGTTCTTGGTATTCGATTTCTTTACTTAATGATTCAAAAGCCCTATTATTTCTAACGTTTTTTTGCTGATCATTATATTTTTTTATTAAAGCTTTTGATTCTTCAATTTTATTTAGTTTGTCCTTTATTCCATTTTCGAATTCCTCTAATTCAGCTTCGATATTTTCAATTCTAACACCTAATCCAGAAACTTCGTCCTCAAGGTCTTCAACCTCAAGAGGAAGCTCTCCTCTAACACTTCTTATTTTATCAATTCTAGAGTCAATGAGCTGTAAGTCATATAGAGCCCTTAATCTTTCTTCAACAGAATACTCAACTTTTTTTGCCATATCAATTATAGTTTACAGGGTTTGTATTTGTTTTCGCAATAGCGACCGCAAACTTAGGCATTTTTTCATTAAGATGTTTGAAAATCAGGTCTTTTGTATACTTCTCACTTTCGTAGTGTCCTATGTCTAGTAAAATTATTTTATTATCAGCTTTAAAATAGTCATGATATTTCAAGTCAGCTGTTATCAAGCAATCTAGTCCTAAATCTATAGCAGCATCAATAGCAAAGCTCCCTGAGCCACCTAAAACACCAACTTTTTTTATTATTTTTTTACAGGCTTTAGAAAATTTAAAATGATCAATTTTCATATTCATTTTAACAAGAGTTTTAAATTCCTCAAAGTTCATTCCATTTTTAAGTTCACCATACATTCCCATACCTATTCTTTTACCATCTTCAGTAATTTTTGGTAAAATAAAATCTACTTTTTTTATTCCTAAAACTTGTAAAATTTTATAGTTCACTCCTCTAGGATTATTATCAAGGTTAGTATGTAAACAATATATGTTAATATTATTCTTTAGAGCATGAATGATTATTCTATTAATCCTGTCATCAAAATTAATTTTTTTAATTGGATTAAATATTAATGGATGAAATGTAATTATTAGATTACAATCTTTACTTATTGCCTCATCAATGACTTCTAATGTTGTATCTAACGTAATGAGTCCTTTACTAATTTCAGAGTCAGAATCTCCAACCAAAAGTCCCACATTATCAAAATCCTCTGCATGTTTTCTGGGAGCCCATTTTTCAATAACACCAATAATTTCTGAAAGCTTCATCTTTATTTTTAATCAAATATAATTTATATTTTCGTCACATGTCTGTAATAAGATTTTTAGTGTTCCCACTGTCAATCATTTTTAAATTTGTTACAGATTTAAGAAATAAATTATATGATTGTAATTTTTTGAAATCAGAAAAAATTAGTGTTCCTGTAATTTCTGTTGGAAATTTATCAACCGGAGGCACAGGCAAAACACCAATGGTAGATTTTATTATTAACAATCTTAAAAAAGATTATGATATTTCTGTTTTAAGTAGAGGCTACAAAAGAAAATTAAAAGGATTTATTGAGATTAAAAATAGTGACAATCCTATTCAAGTTGGTGATGAACCTTTTCTTTTGAAATCAAATCACGTGGAGGTTCCAATATTTGTTTGTGAAGACAGGGTTGAAGGTGCTAATAAAATAATATCTGAAAGCGATACTAATCTAATTTTAATGGACGATGCGTTTCAGCACAGAAAAATTTCAAGAAACCTAGACATAGTCCTTACAGATTATAATAACCTATTTTATAAAGATTATTTGCTGCCTTATGGATATTTGAGAGAATCTAGGAAAAATATAAACAGAGCAGATATAATTATTGTAACTAAATGTCCTTTAGATTTTAATAAAGCTGATGCTAATAAGATTAAAAATCAAATAAATCCAAAAAAAACACAATCTCTATTTTTTTCACAAATCAATTATTCTGAAATATTATATGGTTTTAAAGAAGTTCCTTTTAAATCAATAGCAAATTCCAAACTAACCTTAGTAACTGGTATAGCAAACTCACAACCATTAAAAGAATATTTAAGAAAGAATAATGTGATTTTTAATCATTTTGAATATCCAGATCATTATAATTATTCAATGAAGGATGTGAATAAAATTTTAGCCACTACAAAAAATAATTTAATCTTAACAACCAAAAAAGATTATTACAAGTTAAGTCAATTTAAGATCGACAATCTACTTTACATTGATATTGAAGTAAAATTCTTTGATGGAAAACAAAGATTTCTTAATACTGTTAAAGAAGTATTAGATTAACTTTAATTAATATGTTTTTGAGCTTTATATGATGATCTTACCAAAGGTCCGCTTTCAGCATGAATAAATCCAAGATTTAAAGCAATGTTTTTATATTTTTCAAATTGATCTGGTGTGATGAAATTTTTTACTGGTAGATGTTTTTTTGAAGGTTGAAGATATTGACCAATGGTTATTACATCTACATTAACATTTCTTAAATCATGAATTGTTTGAATAACTTCTTTTTCTGTTTCTCCAAGGCCTAGCATAAGACCTGATTTGGTTCTATTAACACCACTTTGTTTTAAATATCGTAGTACTTCTAAGCTTCTTTGGTACCTTGATTGAATTCTAACTTCTCTTGTTAATCTTTCAACTGTTTCAATGTTATGAGAAATGACTTCAGGACCTACCTCAACTAATCTGTCCAGGTGTTTTTCAATTCCTTGAAAGTCTGGAATTAATGTTTCCAGAGTTATCCCAGGGTTAAGCCTTCTAATACTCCTAACTGTTTCCGCCCAAATTATAGAACCTTTATCTGGCAGATCGTCTCTGTCAACAGATGTAATTACAGCATGCTTGATATTCATTATTGAAATTGATTTTGCAACTTTTTCTGGCTCAGACCAATCTACAATTTCAGGCTTACCTGTTTTTACACCACAAAATCCACATGACTTAGTGCAAATATTTCCTAAAATCATAAAAGTTGCTGTACCTTCACCCCAGCATTCGCCCATATTTGGGCAACTCCCAGAGGAACATATTGTGTTTAATTTATATCTATCGACTAATGATCTTAGATTGGAGTATTTTTTTCCAGTAGGTAGTTTTACTCTAATCCAATTGGGTTTTTTTTTGAATTTTACAGCTTTTTCTTCATTAATTTCTGAAACTGAAATTCTGGGGGTTAAATTTCTCATTGGTAATTTAACCTTTGTCCAATTTGCTTTTTTTTTGAGCTTTACAGCCTTTTCTTCATTAATTTCTAAAACTGTATTTGAAAAAGTTGAATTTATATGTTTCAAGATTATTAATTATTTAAAAATGTTTAGCAAATATAATGCTAATGATAAAATTTCAGTAGACTTATATACCAAATTGAAAAAAAAGAAAGAAAAATTATTCCAAGAATTGAGTATATCTTCATTGTTAAACTGATTTTATGATTTTCAGGCATTTGTTTTCCGCTGACAAGTAGATAATTAATTATTGCGTATAGTGGGGCAGTGATAAATGAAAGAATTGTGGCAATTTTAACGAGACTTCCCATTTCTGAAACAAAAAATACAAAAATTGAAATGGTTCCAATTGACAATATTAATATCCAAGATTCATAGCTGTTTAACTTATTAAAGTTCAGAAGGCTTATTGTTTTACTCATTGCTCTAGGTGAGGCATCTAAACAAGTTATTGTGGTGCTAAACATTGTTGTAAATGCAGCAATTGCAATAAAGAAAAGCATTCCATCTCCAAGGTTAGTTGTATATAAATTGATTAATTGTGTTGCAAAAACGCCTCCCTGATCTGAAAATTTCTCACCAGATCCAAACATTACGTAAGCTCCTAATCCAACAAAACATAAACCTAATAGTACAGTTGTTAAGTAACCAACATTAAAATCAAAAACTGATGTTTTATAATTAATATTATTATCAATTTTTAATTTCTCTTTAGTCCATATTGACTGCCATATAGAAATATCCAAGGGTCCTGGCATCCATCCCATGAAAGCAGCTAGAAATATTATACCTTCCATTTCATTTGGAATTATTTGACTAAATGAAATATTAATTTCATTATTCGATGAAGCAACAATGACTGCAATAACAGTTGAAATTCCTAAAATTAAAATAATAACTTTTATTAGATTGTCAAGTAACTTGTATTTACCAATAACTAATATCAAATAAGAAATAATTATTATTGTAACAGCCCAGATTGTGATGTTTTCAGTAATACCAAAAAGTTCTATTGCTAAACCTGCTGTAACAATAGTTACAGCAGCTTGAATTGTGAAAATTGTTACAAGAGAAAAAACAAAGTATATAGCTAAAACACTTTTATGAATTTCTTTATATCCATCTAATAGTGTATTTCCAGTAGCATGAACATATTTTGTTCCAAAGAAAAAAAATGGATATTTAAAAAAATTACATAATAACAAAGCCCAAATTAACCCAAAACCAAACTCAGCACCAGCCTTTGTGGATTGGACTAAGTGCGATACTCCAATTGCTGCTCCAGCAAATAGTAATCCTGGCCCTAATTTTTTTAAAAATCTTATCATTAATCTTCTATTAATCTATTCAAAATTTTCTTTGCACGAAAAATTTTAATTTTAATTGTATTAATTGGTTGATTAAGTTTTTTTGAAATTTCGTTTAGAGAATAATCTTCAATATATTTTAATTTTAGAATTTCCTTGTACATGGGTTTAAGTTCTTCAATTTTATTATTCAATTCACTTAAACGTTCTTTAGCTATGAGATTTTTCTCAGGATCATCATGTGATTTATATATATTACTATCAATTTGATCTAAATTTTCAAATGAAATTTTCTTTTTCCTAATGGTGTCTCTTAAATGATTTTTTGCAATTGATACTATCCATGTTTTAAATGAATAATTATCATCAAATAAGTCAATTTTTTCAAATGCTTTTGAAAATGCTTGTATTGTGATTTCCTCGGACAGATATGTATTATTGGTTTGTTTTAAAATGTAACCATATACATAATCCCAATTTTCATTCATTAAATTATCAAATGAAAATTTTTTAGTCATTAAAAATTGATTAATTAATTAAGATTAACGGATTCTTTTTTACAGTCTGTTTCCTCAGGAAGTTTTCCACAAATTCCGCAGGGTTTTGATTCATCATTTAAAAAAGGGTTATTACTGGCACATGTTCCAGAAAATTTGCCATTTTTTTTTAAAATTATCTTAATAGATATTCCTGCAAAACCTAAAGCTAAAAGTAAGATTGATATTATATAAATTTCCATTTAGATGATATTTACCTCTTCCTCAAGCAAGATATCAAATTTATTCCTAACCTCTCGTTTTATTTTTTGTGAAAAGTTATAAATGTCTGAACCAGTTGCCCCGCCTTTATTTATTATTACCAATGATTGATTTTTATAAACTCCAACTTGATTTTCACAAATGTCTTTAAAACCACATTTCTCAATTAACCAAGCTGCTGGTAACTTATACTCATTTCCAGATATTTTATAAAATGGCATAGATGAATATTTATTGGAAATTTTTTCGAAATTTTTCTTTTTTAAAACTGGATTTTTAAAAAAGCTTCCTGCATTTCCAAGTTGATTATAATTAGGTAATTTTTTTTGTCTAATTTCTTTAATTAAGCTAGAAATATCACATATACTAGGCTCTTTTATTCCCTTTTCAATTAATTTATCACTTAAAGCTTTGTAGCTTATATTAATTCTATGATTTTTTTTCGAAAGTCTAAAATTCACTTTAGATATTAAAAATTTATTTTTAAGTTTTTGTTTAAAAATCGAAGATCTATATTCAAATTCACACTCATCTTTTTTAAAAATCTTTTGTTCTGATGAATCTAAATAAAATCCTTCACAACTATAAATAACATCTTTTATCTCAGACCCATAGGCACCTATATTTTGGATTGGTGCGCTACCAACATTTCCAGGTATTAATGTAAGATTTTCAACTCCACCATAATTGTTTTTGACACACCATGAAACAAAATCATCCCAATTGACTCCAGCACCAACTGAAACAATAATATTTTCATTATTATCCTCAATAATTTTTATTCCGTCAATATCAACTTTTAATATTGTATAGTCAAGCTTCTGTGTTTTAAAAAGTATGTTAGTTCCTGCACCAAGAATAATAATTTTTTTCTTTTCCAGATTTTTCTTTATCTGAAGATAATTTTCATAGGATCTTAGGGAGTAGATTTCATTACAATAGGATTCTACACCGAATGAATTTAATTTTTTTAAAGAATTTTTCAAAAAAT
>Ga0160422_10002593_pt1 | contig 11318 bp, 8 predicted proteins | sample Fk160mmetaG_FD_108192 | JGI IMG/M metagenome (GOLD analysis project Ga0160422, IMG submission 108192) | Marine microbial communities from the Central Pacific Ocean - Fk160115 60m metaG | ecosystem: Environmental > Aquatic > Marine > Oceanic > Photic zone | place: The Central Pacific Ocean... | reverse complement strand
TGTGTTCTGTATATTTTGTTTTTGGCATTATACCTAAAGGTGGACCAGCTTCAGTAAAACTTGAAAAAGAGCCATCTTTTGAATAAATCAAAGGAGGTTCGTGACCTGCATTTGAGAGTAATAATTCTTTATTATTACTATCATAAATCCCAACCAGCATTGTAACAAACATTCCTCTTGAAATAGTTTCACAAATTTCATTATTTAATTGCATTAAAAGATTGGCTGATGAAAAATCTGTCTTACTTAAGCATCTGTATAAACTAGATGCCTTTGACATAAGTAAAGATGATTTAATACCTTTGCCAGAAACATCAGCAACACCAAATCCATACATACCGTTTCCTAAATCTGAAAAATTATAGAAATCACCAGACACCACCTTAGCCGGTATGTTTATTCCAGCTATCGGAAAATTTTCTTTTTTATTTTTAGATAAAAGTGACTTTTGAATTTCACCAACTATTTCTACCTCTTTTTGAATTTTATTTTTTTCAATCATTTCTTGTGCCATTTTTGCATTTCTTATTGCTAGAGCTGCTGGTGCAGATAAAGTTTCAAGTAATTTTCTGTCATCCTCAATAAATAATTTGTCATTTGTTTTTTTATTAAGACAATGAATTACACCAATACATTCATTTGCTGCAATCAATGGAGAGCACAAAACAGAATATGTTGTAAAATTTGTTTTATTATCTAAATCAAAATAAAATTCTGCAATATCTCTAACATCCTTTTTGACATTACCAACTCTTATACACTTTTTTTGTTCGACGGCTTTGCCCATTACCCCATCTTTTAAGTCTAATTCGTATTCATCAAGATAATCTTGATGAAGAGAGGCAATGCATTGAAATTTTTTCTTTTTTTCGTTTATTAAAAATATATTCGCTGCCTGAGCATTAATTCTTGCAACAATTACTTTAAGTGCAGTTTTTAAAGTTTCACTTAAATCAAGAGATAAAGCAAATTCTTGATTTAATTTTGTTATTATTTCTAAATCAACGTTTATTTTAGACGTTTCTTCCTTTTTATTTTGATCTACTTTTGGTTTAAATAAAAACATTTTAATTCTAGTATTTTATGCTTATTTTGATAAAAATTAAACTATGGAGATCATAATTAATACGCCAAATTTATACATACACTTTCACGATGCAGTATTAATGGTTCAGTTCTTAATTGACGGATTTATTCATATCACTTCAAATATTAAAATTTAATTTAAATATAAAGTGGATTTAGCTTTTGTAATAATTTTAGGTGGTCTTTGGGGAAGTTTTGCTAATGTTTGCATATATCGTTTGCCAAAAGAAAAAAGTGTAGTTTCAGGAAGATCATACTGTCCAAAATGTAATAAAAAAATTGTCTGGTATGACAATATACCAATTATTTCGTTTTTTATGTTAGGGGCAAAATGTAGGAGATGTAAAAAATCCATCCCATTTCAGTATGTTATTGTAGAGACTGTCAATATTATTTCTTTTGCAATGATATATTATATTTTTGGAATATCATTAACAACGGTTCTTCTAATGAGTTTAAGTTTATCTTTTTTAATAATTTTTTTTATTGATCTAAAACATTTTATTATCCCAAATGAAATCACTTTTACTATGATGATTATAGGTTTTTTAAAATCTTTTGACCCAAATTTGCATTTTTTATTTCCTAATTACCTAGATTCTTTGATAGGTGGTCTATTTGGATATGGTGTAATTTGGTCAATTATATTTTTTTACAAACAAATCAGAAAAAAAGAAGGCATGGGATTAGGAGATGCTAAATTACTCTCTGCTGTTGGTTTTTGGTTTGGGTGGATCTCTATACCTTTTGTTCTATTTTTTTCTTCAGTATTTGCCTTAATTTGGGTTACTCCAGATTTAATTAAAAAATCAAAAAAACTTGCTACACAGATCCCTTTTGGACCTTATTTAATTTTAGCATCTATTTTATTTTTTGCATCTAAGGAAAAGTTAATTGATCTATTAGTAATTTGATCTCCAAGAATTTCTATATGTATTTATGTCTCCAACTGCACCATCTAATACAACTAGATCTTTTAATGCTTCATTCGTCTCACCTGCTATGTTAGCAAATACATTACCTCCAAAAAGAACTATTTTTGATAAAACACCTGAACCTACATATTTACACTTCTCTTTTTTATCTATTTCTGGTTCGTTAGGTCCTAATTGAGAAGATACATTTGTTCCACACTCATCATCTACCGCACAAATAAATGCATCACCTAAACCACACGGATCTTTTGATACGGGTTTATAAATTGGAAATAATACAACTCCGCTTCCTACAGTAGGCTCTGCTGTAACTTTTTTATAGTCTTTTAAACTAATATACCAACCTTTGTTACCAGGATAGTTTGGACATTTAGCACCAGAAGTGTCGTCTGTTGTATCACTACATCTTGATAAATCAGAAGCCCTTATAGAGGGAGGTATCACTCTAAAATTAGGATAAAATTGGTCATTTATACCCAGCAAAAGATTGTCACCTTTTTGATCAGCTATTCTCTCGTAATTACCAGTACCAGCAAATAACCAGAATGCTCCAGTCGATGCACCAATTGTTGCATCCATTGCGTGGAACATATATCTTTGATTTACACTGTTTGCCTCTGTATCGAATATTTGTGTTTGTTCAAATATTTTTATTCTTCTTCCGCCTTTAAAACCTTCCTCGTGTGTCATGTTTGTTAGATTTATTTTTGTAATTTTGCCCTCTAAATCATTTATATAAAGTAGACCGCCTCTAAATTTAACTCCTCGCGCAAGATCTGGCGTTATAAGAACTGGCGATGCAGGAACTTGATTTCTTATACCATTATCAGTACCACCATCTTTTCCAATATCCTTTATATTTATATTTTTATAAAGTTTTCCATTATCTTCCAAATTCACTATTGTAACATTTGATCCTACTCCTGCGGCTACTCCTGCGTATCCACCACCCATTACAGCAACATAAATATCATCATTTATATTCATATCTCCAGCACCATTATTTGGAATTCTCATTATTCTTGGAGAAGACCAGGTATCTCCAAGCCTACTGTAATCATATTCTGGTCTAGTTTTTACTCCTGTTGCAGTTGAAGACGTATTTATCTCAATAGACAAAGCAGTACTACCTTTTGTGATATCTACTGCACCAACATCGTATCCATAATATGTTTGATCATCAGCAAATGTTAGCACCGCTTCACCTGAGGTATTTTTTGAAAAAGACCACGATGTCTCTATTTTGTCATCTATCCTTACTGTTATGTCGGATCTTTTTAAACCCTTAACTGGCAATGTCCATACTTTACCTTTATAGCATTGTGTTTCTCCAGAATTATTACAAGTTTTATCCTTACCGCTATGTGCATTATCTGTTGCTCTTATAGACTCTGAAAATGATGCTAGAGGATAAAATGTTGCGATGTAGTCGTGACTTTCAAAATTACCTAGATAATCTACAAAATGAACTTTCTTTAAAACATAATCATTAAAAACAGAGTACAAGTGGTCTGGCTTATCTGGGTTAGTAACATCCAACACAGAGAAGCCCGCACCTCCTCTTCCGTAAGGTACAATTAATATAGTATGCCAATTCTTACCTGTTTTACCTGGTTTAGTAAAAAACATGTCATGTGCTGCTACCGATCCATCTACTCCGTAGATTGCATTTGAGCCACCTCCGCCTAATTTTGCTTTTTTATTAAGGTTTACATTTACTAATTCAGGCAATTTTGATCCAATGAAAGGTGGAATAAATCCCCATTTCTCTTTTCCAGTATCTGCATCAAAGGCATGCAACATGCCATCATTAGCACCGACATAAATAACTTCCTCTCTATTTTTTAAACTATTAGCCCAGGCAACATACCCATTCTTAGTTCTCCAAAAAGCTTCTTGATTTTCACCTGTGAATGCAGTCTCTGCATCGGGTGCACCGACAACTATCATTTCAGAATGATATATGTCTCCCAATATTTTTTTTCTTGGTAATGATAATTTGCAATCTTTTCCATAATTAAAATAATCTTCTCCACGAACGAAATTGATTAAACCCTTTATATCATCTTCATTTCCATCTTGAATACTTGCAACTTTATCTGCGCATGTGATTGTGTTGTCTCCATGTTCTTTACTACCTAATGTTCTATTATGATATGCACCAACCTCGTTCCCAAGTCTTTCAAACATTCCATTAATCTCTAAATGATTTGTGTCTACAAAATTGTTATAGCCTGGTTTATAACTAACAGTATCTAATACGGTCCAAATTTTTCTAGATGAAGGCGAAAGTAAGGGTTTTAAATTTGCAGCATCCCATAGAATTTTAGGTTTTCCATCTTTCCCTAATTTAGGCTTATTCGTAGTCGGATCTAGTTCAGTTTTTTTTAAAAAACCATCCCAATTTTTATTTTGCATATAATCAAATGATGCTTGATATAAAAAACCACCTTCATTAACTTTCGCGTTAATTGCAGGGGCTGTAAAAGACAATGTAGGAGCTTTTATAGATGAAATAAGTGCTTTCAATTGTGATGTTAAGGCCGCTGCTGTATCAGCGACAATTACATCATCAGTTCCACCAGCTTTTGAAATTTCTCTAAACTTTGCAATTCCAGTAGGGTTAATTCCTCCCCCATAGGCAACTGTGAAAGTTTTTATAGGGTGATCTTTATGATTTAACATATCTTGAACAATTTTTTTTGCTTTAACTACATTTGACATAGCACCATCACCAATAACGATAATGTAACTTTTTTGACAATCAGCATTGTCAATTATGGGTGATATCTTATCTCCGTTCGGTAGTCTTTTTTTTATCCTATAGTAATCTCTTGCCATTTTTGACCAAATTTCAGCATCTGTCCCGCCTCTTGGACTTACATTTTTAACTAGTCTATAAATTTTATTCGCTCCTTGCTCATCAACTTTAACTCTAAGACAATTGTTTTTAGTACAAGGAACTCCTTTATCTTGTCTAACATTCCAATTAGTGAACCATTTTTGTTTACCTCTCCACTCTGAGGACCAATATCCAAAACCAAAATTAACTGTGGCTTTTAAAGCTGGATCAGAAACTATAGCTTGGATTGCTTCATGCGCTCCGGTCATTCTCGTTGCAAGACTTCCTCCCAATTCTTTTATCCAACCTAGATTTAAATCAAAAAATTGAACTGCGCTTTTATTTAAATCAGCAAGAATAACTCGATTATTTGTCGTATCCACGTGTACTCCACCTGGGTAATATATAAAAGTATTAGTTGCTGATGATTGTTTATTTCTTCTTACGCCCTTTGAAACCGTGCTACTAATACCTGATTTACTTGCATTAAGTGTATACTTATAAATTTTTGAGTTACCCCAATCTGCACCGTAAATTACACTATCATCTGATGGATGAGTGGCTAAACCGTATGCAACTCTCCACCTGTTTATTCTTATTGCACTAGCAGAGCTTGTTGAAGGACAATCTCCAGAAAAAGTATGTCTATAAATTATACCATTACTTCCATTACGCACGTGGTAATATAAATTACTTTTCGAACTGTCCACCGCTATTGCATACGATGAATTTATTCTTCCTACATTTGCACTGCATCCTAAGTCAGTATCAGTTGACAAGTTTCGGCTATACAAACCACCACTGTGATTTACGTACATAGTATTATTGTGTATCGCTATTTTTCTTGGAAATGACAAACCTTTTTTAAAAGTACATGTGCCATTAGCTATGTTAAATTCGTAGAGTTGTCCTCCATAAAAATCAGCTGCATAAAGATTTCCGTCGTGGAATTTAATATCTATTAAATAATTTACATTACATGTATTTGTTCCTGTAAATTTACCACCTGTACCATAGTTTAGGTCAACAAATAACGTATCATAAAGAAATTTTTTAATACCTTGGGCCCCTAATTGAGCCACATATATGTCTCCGTTAGTATCAGTAGCTGAAGCCCATGGATAGTGAACGCCTGCACCACTAACTAACCTAGCGCTCATACTTCCAGATCTATCTAAAAGTATTAAGACATTTGCGGGCACATCACCAACAGTACTTCCAGGTGGTAAAGCCTTGGCAAATGCATTTTTGGCAATGAATGAATTACCTATAAACAACAATGATATAAAAAATAAAAGATAAAGTAAATTTTTTATTTTATTAAGCATATTTTTCACAATTAATTAATTTCTTCATCAGGTTTTCCATCATCTCTTTCTTCAAGCTCGTTATAAAATGATCCAAGTTTAAAATCATATTCATCATTTGATATATAAATTTCTTCGTTAATAAAACCGTCAGAACCTAATAATCTTTGATAAACAATTATTTTACCATTTTTTTCCCATGCATAAAAATTATTGTAAAGTAAAGGATTTTCTCCAGTATCAAAATCTCCAAAATTTTTTTTTGCATAGTTCATGAGTAATAATTTATTGCTTATTTTATTACTTCCATCATTGAGAACCAACATTCTTATTGCAGCAAGATTATCTCCTAAAAACATGTATTCAACTGCTATACGCTCGTCTAAACTATCACCGGGACATAATTTTGGTGATGGAATTGGTAACATAGAAAGTTCATCTAATATTGGTAAAGGCTCTGCAAACTTATTTACAATTTTATTTTTTTTTTCACCAATATCGATAATAAAGTCACATGCCGCATTTACAATTTCATAATTTAAAAATATTATTAAAAAAATTATAATTTTTTTCATTTATACAATTATAACAATAAATTATAAAATTTTGTAACTTGAATTTTAATTTTTAATCACTTATTTTGGTAAAACTACTACACTTTCTAAAGGAACTACCATTGGATCAATACCATCGGCATTTCTTATGCCGCATGCATAAACTCTGTAAGCCATTCCATCATTACCAACGTCAGTCGCTCCCTTTTTTATACTAGATCCAGTGCCTTTAAATGGAGCCGAACCAATTCTCTGAATAAAATACTCATAATAGTAGAAGCTTAATCTTTTTGCTTCTTGTTTTTCTTCAGCTGACCCGTTAGTTACAAAACTTTTGTCTAATAATCGTCCAAAATTAAAACTTCTAGCTATTTGTTTATCCTTGTGATCTTTTACTACATAAAAATCTTCGGTATCAGTAATATCTCTAATATCTCTAAAACTTTGAAAACAAATTTTTTTATTGCTCACGTAGTTATATTTCACAGACTCACCTCCATAATCTACTGTAAAATCCGTTGCACCACCATCACCACCTTCACTTGTATTGTAATTAATTATAGCTAGATCACCCTCAAATTTATTAGTGTCATTTTTAGGTAAATTTCTCAATGTTCTATCTCTACCACTACCATCGCTTTTTAAGGGTCCCATAAATTCATTTAATAGTGCTCTTTCCCCCTCAAGAAGGCCAGTTTCAGCAACATAAAAAGTTTGTTGATAATTATCACTTTCATTATTTGATGCATGATCTCCAGCAGAAATAATTATTAACGCACCGCCCATCAATGACATTACAATCATTAAAATCAATGATAGAACTAATGCAAACCCCTTTTCATTTTTATTTTTCATCAAAATCCTAAATTTCTTGCATGAGCAGATATTATAATTGTTTCTCTCATATACTTATCGTTAAACTTAATATCTCTTCCTGAGTCGTGTAAAGCTTTTTTAACCCTAGAATTTTTTAATCTAAAAAATTCATTCTTTGATCTTATCGATAACAAAACATCTACAATTTTTATTGAGTTTACTTTAGAGGCATTTGCAGAACTTGAAGGCGGCGGGCTAATTAGTTTACCATTTTCATCAATAGGAGCGAAAATTAAATCTTGAACGAAATATACCAAATCTTCAAAGTCATGCGTTCTTTTATCATTTTGATCAACTGCAAAAGACCCTGGCTTTCCCGGTATCCACACTTCTTTTTTTTTTTCTAAAATTTTTAGATTTTGAGGAGGCTTCCAATACTCTTCGCCACTTTTAGGGTCAGTTCTACCATCTTTTTTGCACTGATAAGTTACTTTATATCTTTTATATTCAAAATTTTTTAATGTATCGTCATATTTGTAATCCCCGTAAACAATTTCTAATCTATCGCAAAGATTATCTGAACTAATACTTTGTTTAGTAATTAAAATTGGAATATGTTCATTTGCATCATAAGGTATATTATCTCCAAAATATTTAAATCCAGCCATTCGAACATCTTTCATAATCATTCCCAAAGTCTCTCTACCTGCTTGACTCATTTTAGCAGTATCAGTAATTTTAGAATATGTGTTATTGACCACATTATATGAAGTGAACATTGCAGCCATCATTACTACTGAGATAACTACTCCTATAAGAAGCTCTATCAAAGTTACTCCAGATATATTTGATATTTCCTTTTTCATTAATTGATTTGAAAATATAAAAGTTTTGTTTTTTTTCTTTGTTTACCACTACTGTCGGTACCACTTGATTTTATTGTAACTTTCATTTTACCAAAGTAAATTTTCTCAAGAATATCGTCATTATTGTACTTACACGTTTTACAAATTTCGAAAATCTTTAATTCTTTTTTGCCAACATTATTACTGTCACATTTCAATCTTCTTTTAGAAAATCTATTATCCCATTTGAACTTTTTTTCCTCTAAAACATTGCTTGGAGTTGTTGTAGTTGCGCCATCACTACAACTTTCCATTGACCAATAATTATCTCTATTGATGGCATCATCATACATGTATTTATATAGTTTTTTTCCTGATAGGTCGGAAAATTTGTCAGATAATAAATCTTCAGCCACCATACTAGTTAGATAACTAGTCTTTGTTCTTTCATTTGAAACATCAATAGCTTGAACTGAGTAACTAACCATCTGAAATATTGCAATAAAGCCTATTGCTACAATTGCGGTTGAAACTAAAGCTTCAATAAGTGTTATCCCTTTTTCTGAACTATTACTGATCTGTCCATTGCCCACTATTCTCATCTCCACTCCATTTTTTTAGGGTTGTTCCACCAAATCTATTCCAAATAACCTTGTATGCTGGCATTGTAGGTTTAGCCTTGCATTTAGTTGGTTGTTTAACTGACTTTTGACACAAAACAATAGAATTTGTTTTTAAATTATTATCAGTTTCATAAAAAGTTGAGTCTTTTGAAAAACAAACTTTCCCATCAGAAATTATATTAAGTAACACATCAGCTTTATAAAAATGAACTTTTTCTTTATCCCAATCACTTGCTGTGTCGCTACAACCTAAAGCAGCTCTCTCTTGTATGAACTTTTTTTGAGACATTCCTCTAGTCTCAAAAGTTTTATCACCGCTCCCGTCGCTATTTGGAACATCTATATAGAGTTGGACATATGGAAAAGAACCTCTTTTTGACTGGGAAACTATACCGTTAATCATTGATACAATATTTTCTGCAGCAAGTCTTACCTCTCTATCATTTTTCCAATCTTGAAATCGAGGGTAACCTACAGCAGATATAACTGAAATTATAACTACCACCACCAATAGCTCCAATAGTGAAAAACCTTTAATGTCCTGATTTTGCTGCACCGGGATCTATCTTACCCGATTTGACTAATTCTTCCAATGATTTATCCATCGTAATCATTCCATCTCTAACTGCTGTTTGCATGATACTTGGAATTTGATGAATTTTTGCTTCTCTAATTAAATTTTGTATTGGAGAAGTGCATTTCATTATTTCAAAGGCACCAACTCTACCTTCCCCGTCTTTTGTTTTTAAAAGTCTCTGTGTAACTACCATTTTAAGTGATGAAGAAATTTGAGCTCTTATTTGTTCTTGTTGTTCTGGGGGAAACACATCAATAATCCTGTTGATGGTACTAGGTGCTCCACTTGTATGTAGAGTTCCAAAAACTAGGTGACCAGTTTCTGCAGCTGTAAGCGCTAAACTTATTGTTTCTAAATCTCTCATTTCTCCAACAAGAATTACGTCGGGATCTTCTCTTAATGCTGCTTTAAGTGCAGCAGCAAATGACTCTGTTTGTTTTCCAACTTCTCTATGGGATACTATGCTCTGATGATCTTTATGAATAAACTCCACAGGGTCCTCTACTGTAATAATATTTGCAGTTCTAGTTTTGTTAATCTCATTTACAATCGCAGCAAGTGTTGTTGATTTTCCAGATCCAGTTGGACCTGTTACTAAAACTAAACCTTTGTGAAAATCTACAATATCATAAAGTGCTTGTGGTAAATTAAATTGATCCATCTCAGGAATTTTACTTTCGACTCTTCTGCAAACACAAGCTGGACCATTTATAGTTTTATAAAAATTTGCTCTAAATCTTAAACCACTTAAAGTTACAGATGTATCTAGCTCATGTGTTTTTTCAAATTTTTTTAATTCTACCTCATTGCAATTCATCGAGAGTAAATCTTTTAAATCCTGCTCTTTAACAACAACATCTTTAACTTTTATTATTTCACCAGTTTGTCTATATGCTAAAGGAGAACCAGTCCTTAAATGAAAATCTGAAATTTTCTTATTATTTTTAGCAAGATCTTCAAGTTTGTCGAACATTGTAATTTTTAAGTAATATACAAGCTATATATTGAGGTTAAAGCTTAAAATAACCTTATTTAAGGTGTTAATTCATATTCTACTATTGGTTGATTATTTATATAGATATATTATTAAATAGTGAAATGAAAATACCGTTTCAAAATTTATTTAAGAAAAAGGACGCGAGCGATGCACCTGTGCCTCAGCCAGAACAATCGGCAGGTAATAAAGGTGTAAGTAATTTTTTAAGTAAATTTAAATTAAAATTCGGCTCAGGTTTAAAAAGCCGCCTTGGAAAAAAAGCAATTCAAGGGGAAGAGATTGTTGGAGTTGAACTGTGCCCTGGCGAAATTCGACTCTCACAAGTTTCAAACAACAAATCAAATCAATGGGTTTTAGATAAATTTTATGTTCATAAAATAGAAGGTTTACCTGAAGGTTCAACAGCTTTAGAAAATCCAGATAAATATGGGGACGAGTTACAAATTGCTTTGCAAAAATCAAAAATTACAACTACTAACGCAGCAATTGCTATCCCAGTTACAAGTGCAATTATTAGAGTTGTAACCGCTCCACTTATGAGTGATGAAGAATTAAAAAAAGCAATTGATACAGACTCTTTATGGGAAAACTTAGTACAGTTAACCGATAATCTTGCAGATTATTCAATATTTCACCAAGTTATAAATAAAGACACAACAGGCAATACAATGGACATATTATTTGTTGCTTCAAAACTTTCAGATATTAATAGCTACACAGATATAATTAAAAAGGG
>Ga0160422_10002592_pt1 | contig 11319 bp, 10 predicted proteins | sample Fk160mmetaG_FD_108192 | JGI IMG/M metagenome (GOLD analysis project Ga0160422, IMG submission 108192) | Marine microbial communities from the Central Pacific Ocean - Fk160115 60m metaG | ecosystem: Environmental > Aquatic > Marine > Oceanic > Photic zone | place: The Central Pacific Ocean... | reverse complement strand
TTTGGAAAAATTGTATAATGGTAATGATCTGTTAGTTGAGTATCTTTAAATTTACTGAAATCATAACCTTTTTCTTTGTCTAATTTTCTTTTTTGTTTTTGAAGATCACCTCTTATATCTAGAAGTCTACCTCTATAGTCCTCAGCTTTCATATCCCAATATTCAATATGCGGAGCAATCATTTCTATAACCTTATCCTCATCATCAATTACACTTTCGCTAGGCATAAAACCTGGCATTAGCATTCTTGAGTGCATACTTTCATACATATCAAATTGGCAGGCATGATATTTTTCTTCAGCATAATATTTTAGGGCAGGATGAACATATGGTGTGTGATATGATTCGTTAAAATTATCTTGAACACATTTCCAGTTCCAGTCTCCCTCAACTGTAACCCAATGCGTTCTAATCATTTCTGAAACAGGATAATCTTCAAGGTGTTCCATAATTGGATATAAAAAATCTCTAAGAGGTTTTGAATTGTCATCAAGGTTGAAAAATATAAAACCCTTCCAAACTTCACTTTTAATTTCTATTAAATTTCTTTTTCCACAGGGGGAGCCTTGAGAGAAATCTTCTTCATCTGGAACCCAATTTAATTTTCCATCTAGCCCAAACTTCCAAGCATGGTATGCACATGAAAAACTCTCTAAGTTGCCTTCATCAATTTGTACTAATTGATTTCCTCTGTGCTGACATACATTATAAAAGCATCTAATTTTTTGGTCTTCGCCTTTTGCACAAATAATCGACTCAGGTCCAAAATCAAAAGTAAAAAAATCTCCAGGGTTTTTAACTTGTTGCTCAAGCCCAGCAACTTGCCATACTTTTGTCCACATTTTTTCCCACTCTAGCGACATAAATTCCTTTGAAGTATACCTGTCACCAAGAATTGGTTTTGTACCTAATTTTGGTTCTGGTTCTTTGCCCCAGTCACCACTAAATAACTTATGGGCTAGTGGTTTAATTTCAGATTGATTAGACAATATATTCCCCTTTTAATTACTTATTTATACTTAATATGCTAAATCAGCACAAAATGACTGTAATAGTCAATAATTACTTGAATTAAATAATTATTTAAAAATTAATTTAAGCCATTATTTGGAATAGGTTTATCAGATATAGAATTTAAAAAAGCAATTAAATCTGCTCTATCTTTAATTTTTCTTAATCCAGCAAAAGACATTTTATTACCTGGGGCATATTTTTTAGGGCTCTTAAGCCACATATTTAAATCTTGTACAGTCCAGCTTCCTCCGATAGACAACAAAGCAGATGAATAAGAGTAGTCATCAATGTTTGCTTTTGGCGCATTTACAATATTCCAAAGCGTAGGACCAACTCCATTAGGCCCTCCACTTTTTAGACTATGACAAGCAGTGCACTTTTTTGATAACTTTAGCCCAGATTCAACTGATGCAAGAACTAATTCTTCTTCAAAACTAAGTTTTGGTTTTTCAATTACTTCAATTGTTTCAGTTACAGGCTTTATTTCTTCATTTTTAATTTCTGGAGAGGGTAAACTATCATTTGATGGCATAATTTGCTTAAATGAAGAAATCTCTGATTTAATTATTCCAATTTTCTCAATTAATTTTTCTCTACCTTTGACTGAGTGATGTAAAGCATCTTCAGCTTGTTTTAACTTAGAATTAAGCTTATTCAAATATTCAGAAGCTGCTACATGAGATGTGAGGAATAATAATTCATTTAATCTGAATTCTTGTTCTTTGATTTTATTAAGTAATTCCTCCCTTTTAACCACTGTATGGGTAAGAATTTTTTTATTTTTACTTATAGAAGATTGTGTTTCAAAAAATTCTTCCCTCATTTTGTTAAATTTTACTTCAGAAACGTTTTCTATTTTATCAATTACTTTTTCTAAAAAAATGGAATTACTAACAATAGATAATGAACCGATTACTGAAAAAGTAAAAATACCTGCAACAATTATCTTTATTATTTGATTTAAATACATGTTTAATTCCAGCGGCATTTGTATAACATTTTTAAAATATTTTACTAGAAAAAAATTTTCATTTTTAATTTTATAAGTAGCCTAATTAAGACATATAATATTAAAATAAAATATGGAAAATGTAATAATAATACCTGCACGTCTAGAGTCATCAAGGCTACCAAATAAGCCTCTAGCTGAGATTGCTGGCTTACCAATGATTGTTCATGTTATGAATAGGGCAATTGAGTCAGAATGTGGCGATGTGATCATTGCAACACCAAATAAAGAGATATTCGATACAGTAAATTTTCACAATGGAACTGCTATAATGACAAAATTTTCTCATGAGTCAGGGTCTGATAGGATTTTTGAAGCGTTGGAAAAGTATGATAAAAGTAAAAAGTATAAAATAATAATCAATCTTCAGGGTGATCTTCCAAATATTAATCCATTATTAATAAATCGTACTTATAAATTATTAATTGAAAATTCAAGTGCAGATATTTCAACTCTTTGCAGCCCAATATTTGATAGTAAGGAAATAGAAAATCCCAATATTGTTAAGGCTTATATTAAAAACTCAGTAAAGCCAATATATGCAAATGATTTTGTAAGGGTACCAGGATCTTATGAGCACAAAAAACTTTTTCATCATTTAGGAATTTATGGTTATAAAAGGAGTTCTTTGATGAAATTTATAAGTATGAAACAATCCCCAAGAGAGAAGGAAATAAAATTAGAACAACTTAGGGCTCTTGATAATGGTATGAAAATAGTTATTGATTTCACAAATGATATACCCATTGGTGTCGACACAGAGAATGATTTGAATAATATTAGAAAAGAGTTTGAATAATTAAAATGAAAAAAACAATTGTTTATCAAGGAGAGCCAGGTGCTAATTCACATATTGCGTGCGACCTCTATGATAAAAACTTAGTATCAGTTGCTTGTCAAAGTTTTGATGAAGTTTTTTACAATGTTATTAGCCAAAAAAATGATTATGCAATGATACCAATTGAAAATTCTATTGCTGGACGAGTTGCTGATATTCATAGGCTGATGCCAACATCTGGTTTAAAAATAATAGGTGAGTTTTTTTTAGAAATTCACCACTCTCTGATGGGTATTGAAGGCTCAACTTTACAAACATTATCTACTGTAAGAAGTCATGAAATGGCATTAAGTCAGTGTCGAAATTCTATAAAAGAGCTTGGCTTAGAACCTCGAACTTCTGCAGATACAGCTGGTTCAGCAAGAGAAATATTTGAAATTAATGATATATCTATTGGGGCAATAGCCTCACCCTTAGCTGCCAAAATTTATAATTTAAAAATCTTAAAAAATAATATGGAAGATAGAGGGTTTAATACAACAAGGTTTTTAATTTTAAGTCGCGATGATATTAAGCTTAAAAAGATAGAAGAACCTATGATTACAACATTAGTTTTTAAAGTTAAAAATGTTCCATCAGCTTTATATAAAGCTTTAGGAGGCTTTGCTACTAACGGTGTAAATATGCTTAAATTAGAGAGTTATCAAGTTGATGGAAGTTTTTTAGCAACTCAGTTTTATGTTGATATTGAAGGGCATTATCAAGAGGAATCAATAAAGTTGGCACTCGAAGAATTATCACATTATTCAGAAGAGGTTAAAATCTTAGGTGCTTATCCTTCAAAAAGGGACAGATAATTAGGGTGTGTAACTTGTGTTAATTAAGCCTCAAAGCATAAGTATTCTCTCAAAAAAAGAATAAAAATATATATTATTTTAATTTTAATTATGTATAGTTGAAATATGCTTTTTTTATATTGAATTCTTAATTAAGGGGAAAATAATGTTAGACACAGGAAATACTGCTTGGATTTTAACTTCTACTGCTTTAGTACTTTTTATGACCTTACCAGGTTTAGCTCTATTTTATGGTGGCTTAGTTAAATCCAAAAATATATTATCCGTTTTGATGCAATGTATTGCTATTGCTTGTTTAGCTTCTGTAATCTGGCTCGTTGTTGGATATAGTTTGGCATTTGCTGAAGGAGGTCAGTGGGTTGGTGGATTACAAAAATCATTCCTCTCTGGAGTGGAAAGAACTTCACTTTCTGGCGACATACCTGAAACTTTATTTTTTATTTTTCAAATGACATTTGCAATTATTACTCCTGCATTAATGGTTGGCGCATATGTTGAAAGAATAAAATTTAGTGCTGTATTATTGTTTAGTGGTTTATGGTTAGTTATAGTTTACGCTCCAGTTACTCATTGGATTTGGGGTGGTGGCTGGCTGGCCGAGATGGGTATATTAGATTATGCTGGTGGATTAGTTGTTCACTTAACAGCAGGAATTTCTGCTCTTGTGCTTGCTGCTGCACTTGGTCCGAGAAAAGGTTTTCCCGATCAAGTTGATCCTCCTCACAATCCTGCATTAGTTATGATTGGAGCATCAATGTTGTGGGTTGGTTGGTTTGGTTTTAACGCTGGTAGTGCTCTAGCCGCAAATGAAGATGCAGGGATGGCAATGCTAGTTACACATGTTTCTGCGGCAACTGCTTCTTTAGTTTGGATGTTCATTGATTGGCTGAAGTTTGGAAAACCAACATTAGTAGGCTTAGTAACTGGAACAATTGCTGGGCTTGCTTCAATTACTCCTGCATCAGGTTTTGTTGGTCCGCTTGGAGCATTAATTATTGGCGGATCGGCAGGCATAATTTGTTATGTCCTCGTTTCTTTTGTTAAAAATACTCTAAGAGTTGATGACTCTTTAGATGTTTTTGCTGTACACGGTGCTGGAGGCGTATTAGGTATTTTATTGGTATCATTTTTAGCAGATCCAAATATTGGTGGAGTAGGTTACTCAGAAGGCATGAATGCCTCAAGTCAACTTAATGTTCAGTTGATCGGTATTGGTTCTGTCTTTGCATGGTCCGTTGTCGCATCTTTAATCATTATTGTCATTGTAAAGGCCCTAACAGGCTTAAGGGTGGAAGACTCTTTTGAAGAGGAAGGCTTAGACATTTCTTTACATGGTGAGAAAAACTACAGGCAGTAAAATAATTTACAATTAAAAATATCTCACTATAGTATCCTTATAGTTTAATAGGGGTGTTAAGTGGGGGAAGTTGATACACATAAATTAGCTATAGATGGAAAAGAGCCCAATAATCTAAGGGGTGATCCAATAACTAATGATAGATATTTTAGTAAAGAATTTATGGCTAAAGAGTGGGAATACATGTGGACAAAAGTCTGGCTTATCGCCGGAAGAGAGGTTCAATTAAAAGAAGCTGGAGATTATATTGTTCATGACCTTATTACTGAGTCTGTAATAATAGTTAGACAGGATGATGGATCTTTAAAAGGATTTTACAACAGTTGTGCGCATAGGGGTCAAAGACTTGTTGAGTGTGACAGTTTCCAAAGTTCGTTTCGTTGCCCTTATCATGATTGGGAATTTGGATTAGATGGAAAAGTAATTAGTTGTCCTGATGAAGATGACTATCCTCAAGGGAGTCCTGTAGGAAAAAGAAAACTCATTGAGGTCAGGGTTGATACTTGGGATGGTTTTATTTTTTACACCATGGATCAAAAAGCTCCGCAACTAATGGATTATCTTGACCCTCTTCCAGAGATATATAAAAATCATAATTTTAAGGATCAAATTAGGGCTCAATGGGTAAGAGTTGAACTTAATGTTAATTGGAAGTTTTTCTGTGATAATTTTAATGAATCATATCATACTCGATTTGTTCATCCTCAGGTTCCTTCTGTAATAGACCAAGATCATTTTACATCTAGATATGAAATGTTTCCAAAAGGACATGCAAGGATTATTCAAATGGGTCGTCCTTCTCTAAGGGATAGAGTATCTGAAGGTGAAGATCATCCTTTTAAAATGATATTAGAGGATTGGGGTGTTGATATAACTAAATATGAGGATTATGAGAACTTATCTGAGCAAGGGTGGTTAGACCTGAAAAAAGCTAAAAGAAAAAAGTATAAAGAAAAAGGTTATTTTCATTATGAGAATTTATCAGATGAGGAGTTAACAGAGAGTCCTTTTCAATTTATTTTTCCAAATATCGCAATGGGTGTGCAAGCTGATGGCTGTATTTTGCTTAATTGGTTCCCTCACCCAACAGACCCGGAAAAGTGTTTTTTTGACCTCTGGGATATGGGTTATCCAATAGGAGGGTCAGCAAAAGGTATAGGTAAAACAGGAAGAGATGATAGTCAGGAATTTAAATCAACCTCAGCTGGCATTGGTAAAAAAGATACTTATGATCAAGATATTATTAATAAAAAAGAGGATAATTCAATAAAACTTCAGGAGGTTGAATTAGATATTCGTGACTATGACGGAGGAAGAGGGGTAGAAGATCTATGGGATCACGTAGTTTATCAAGATTGGCAACTTACTGATGGTTTAAGGCGTGGAGTAAGGTCTAGGGGCTATCAAGAGCCTTATTTGGCAGCTCAGGAATCACGTGTACGATTTTTTCATGAAACACTTCATGATTATTTAAATGGCAAGCCGCCTAAATAAAGATATAATATTTAATTTGGGTTTCTTGGATAACTGGGTAATGATTCATTTATCGGGTCCCATTCGCAAGAAGAAACTGACCAAAAACTAGACTCAATCTTCAACCAATCAGATTTGTCTAGGCTTCCAGCTTTAATAAATCTTAAATTTGGCTGTTCTGTAACAAAACTTATTATTGGAGAACCGCAGTTAGGGCAAAATCCCCTGTGAACTTTTGTTCCATCATACCCGATAACTGAAAAAACTTTATAATCTTCATTAATTTTTAAACCATTAGTTTGAATAAAAACAATTGTTGCTTTTCCAGATCCGGTTATCCTTTGACAATCTTTACAATGACAATGACCTGCGGAGACAACATCTTTCCTTTTAAATTCGTATCTAATTTTTCCACATAAACAGCCACCGGTTTCTACAATATTTTCATCCATTTTGTACTCCTAATTGATTTGAAAGAGTTATTATTAAAAAAATGAGATTTAATAATATTTATTAAATTTTTTTTCATCGTAATTCTATTTATTATATACAAAGTTTTTAATTAAATGATGAGCAATTGCCATACTTGGAGGAACAAAAAAATCAGAATTATTACCTTCTATTGCTTTTTTTAGTTCTGAATGAGAAAACCATTTTCCTTCATCAATCTCAATTTCGTCTAATTTAAAATTATCTGACTCTGCTTCTGCTATACATCCTATCATCAATGAAAAGGGAAAAGCCCAGGGTTGACTTGAATGATAAGAAACTCTCTTAATAGAAATTCCAGCCTCTTCGCTCAGCTCCCTTGCAACTGCTTCTTCAATTGATTCACCGTGCTCTATGAAACCAGCCAACGCAGAATACATTCCGGGTGGAAATCTTTTTTGTCGACCTAAGAAAGCGCTATCATTATATGTTGCCAGCATTATTACAACTGGGTCTGTCCTAGGGAAGTGTTCTGTATTACATGTACTACAAATTCTTTTATATCCAGCTGCCGATAGCAAACTCTCTGAACCGCATCTTGAGCAAAATTTGTGAGTTTTATGCCACTCGAATATAGCTTTAGCCTGGCCTAAAATTGCGAGTTCACCGGGATCTATAGGCTGTGAAGATAAAGCCATTAAATCTTCGAAAATTCCTAAATCTCCTAATCCTGCTTCGTTTTCTGGGTCTGAAACTTTCGATAAATCAATACTAAAATATGCTTTTTTATTGAGTAAACCCAAAAAAATCACCATAGATTTACTAATAATTTTTTCTTCAAAAAAGCTCAACGGAAACCATGCAGGACTTTGTTGATCTGGTGAAGAATTTCCTGATACTAAACCAGAAATAGTTGATACAAATGGCTTACCTCTCCAAAAGGGAGTAAAGACTGTATCTTGTTTTGAAATAGTTTTTTTAATCCAATCTGGGTTAGATCTTAAATAAGAAACCCTATCCAGTGGATTATTACTAAATATATTTGGGTAAACATTCATAAAAACCTCTCTATATTCTATGATAATTAATCTTATTAGTCTAATAAGGTATTGGGTTTTTTCTATAAAAGTATAAACTGACTTGATAATATTATATAACTTAATAGAGGATATTTTGGATACATCAGATAATATAGAAGAAACAAACGACCCAGCTTTTGGCTCTTCTCCAACTATAGTTGATGAAAGCCAAAATAACTTCTTATCTGAAGTTGAAGAAAATAAGGAAAAATCCACTTTAAAAAACAGCTATAAAGTTCTCGCTCGTAAATATCGTCCTCAAAATTTTGAAGACTTAATGGGCCAAGAAATTATGGTTCAAACTCTTAAAAATGCTTTCAAAACAAATAGAATTGCCCACGCTTATATTCTTACAGGAGTTAGAGGTATAGGAAAGACTACAACTGCTAGATTACTTGCAAGATCACTTAATTACGAAACTGAGACAATAAATGAGCCAAATATAGAAATGTCTGAGCTTGGCAGACATTGTCTGGAGATAATGGAGTCACGCCATATTGATGTTATCGAAATGGATGCTGCATCTCGTACTGGTATTGCAGATATAAGAGAAATAATAGACTCAGTAAACTATTCTCCCTCATCTGCACGTTATAAAATCTATATTATTGATGAAGTTCACATGCTTTCAAAAGCTGCCTTTAATGGTTTATTAAAAACTCTTGAGGAACCCCCGTCACATGTAAAATTTATCTTTGCCACTACAGAAGTACAAAAAATACCATTAACAATACTTTCTAGATGTCAAAGATTTGATTTAAAAAGATTTGATCATGATATGATAAAATCACTCCTTAATAATGTCTGTGAAAAAGAAATGGTTTCTGTTGAGGATCCAATAATTGATTTAATTGCAAAGGCTTCTGGAGGGTCAGCTAGAGATAGTTTATCTTTGCTTGATCAGGCAATGGCTCTTTCAAATGATGGCAATATTTCTGAGGAAAAGATTCGTCAGATGTTGGGTCTATCTGATCAAAGCCGAATAATAGATCTATATGAATTCATATCTAATGCAGAGGTTGAAAAAGCACTATTAGAAGCTAAAAATCAAGCCGATATTGGCATTGATCCTGTTAATTTAATTGAGAGTTTAGGCGATCTTATTCATGAATTAACAAGACTAAAGGTAACCGAAAGTAACGATGATAATTTATCATTAGGGCCTGAAGGCTTGAATAGAATAAAAGCATTAAAAGACAAAACAACAGTTAAGCATTTGTCACGATATTGGCAAATGATTTTGAAAGCATCATCGGAGATTAAAAATTTTTCAAATCCTCTAGCGGCACTTGAAATGGCGATAATTAGGATGGCTTATATTTCTGATCTACCAACTCCAGATGAAATTATTAAAAAAATTGAGGGGAATGACTTAAAATTAACGGAAAAAAAAAGTCCTAATTCGGAATTGAAAAATTCTGTAAAAGCCATTCCTACTGTTTCTGTAAAATCAGTTCAGCAAGAAAAAATAATAGAAGAGACTAGCGATACTGATCCTAAAAGTTTCGAGGATATTATTGAGTTGGTTAGATTAAAGAAAAATATTCGGCTTCAATATGATCTTGAGAATAATGTTAGTTTAGTATCTTTTGAAAAGGGTAAAATAGAATTGAATATTTTAAACAGTGATGAAAAAATATTATTTACTCTTTCAAGCAAGCTTCAGGAATGGACAAAAGAAAAATGGTTGGTAGTTAGTTCCTCATCAGAGGGCCAAAAAACAATTAAAGAGGTAAGAGATGATGATGAATTTGAGACTCGTTCATTAATAAAGGAACATCCAATTTATACTAAAGCTTCAATGGAATTTGATAATGTTGACATAATCTCAATTGAAGAAGTTTCAAAATTATCATTAGTTAATGATAAAATTAATGATAAAGATGATAAAGTTGAAAATAAATGAATAACTCAGCGATAGATAATTTAATTTCATTGCTCTCTCGTCTTCCAGGCATTGGTCCAAGATCTGCTAGAAGAATGGCTCTTAACCTTTTAAAACAACCTGAGTCATTAATGAGACCTTTAGCCGATTCTCTAATTTCAACATCAGAAACTGTAAGAAATTGTAGTATTTGTGGTAATTTAGATACAGAGGAAAATTGCTCTATCTGTATTGATGAGAGGCGGGATTCATCTACTATTATTGTTGTTGAGGAAATTGCTGATTTATGGGCATTAGAAAGGGCTTCTGTTCACAAAGGCAAATACCATGTATTGGGTGGTACATTATCAGCTATTGATGGGATAGGACCGGAGGATCTTGGAATTAACAGCCTAATTAAAAGAGTAAATAACTCAGAGGTAGTTGAAATTATTTTGGCTTTAAATGCAACTATAGATGGTCAAACAACAGCATACTATATTACTGATCAACTGAAGGATTGTGATGTTAAAGTTTCAAGACTTGCTCATGGTGTTCCTGTAGGAGGTGAGCTTGATTATATGGATGATGGAACATTACAAACTGCACTTCAGTCAAGACAACCTTTTTAAAAACCTATTTATCTTACTTGAACTCTTTTTATTCAGGGTTTATCAAGAAGAATGACTATACGAGAAATTATAACTGTTCCTAATCCTTTACTAAAAACAATATCGGAGCCAGTAAAGGTTATAGATGCTGAGGTTTTATCATTAATTGATGATATGATTGAAACTATGTACGCCGCACCTGGCATTGGTTTGGCTGCTATACAGGTTGGTGTTCCAAAAAGAATTTTAGTTATTGATATTACTAGAGACGATGAAGCTAGGAATCCACTATCTTTTATTAACCCTGAAATAATTGACCCTAGTGAAATATTGAATTCATTTGAGGAGGGCTGTTTATCTGTTCCTGGAGTTTTCGAGGAAATAGAGAGACCTGATGAATGTACTGTGAAATATTTGGATAAGGATGGAGTTGAGCAGAGTGTTCGTTGCAAAGGTATGCTTGCAACCGTAATTCAGCATGAAATGGACCATCTTAATGGAGTTGTATTTGTTGATCACTTATCAAAATTAAAAAGAGACAGGGCAATTAAGAAATCAATTAAATCTCGAACTTCTGAGAAAAATAATAATGAATAACTTTATTTCTTCTAAAACTAGCTCACCTTTGAAAATCATATTTATGGGTACTCCCGAATTTTCAATTAAACCTCTAAAAGCCTTATTGGGAAGTGCTCATAAAATTATTGCTATTTATTCTCAGCCCCCAAGGAAGTCTGGAAGAGGAATGAGAGAAAATAGGACACCTGTTCATGCTTTTGGAGAAGACAAGAAAATTCCTGTATATACACCTCAAAATTTTAAAAATAATAATGAAATAGCTTTTATTA
>Ga0160422_10002590_pt1 | contig 11326 bp, 9 predicted proteins | sample Fk160mmetaG_FD_108192 | JGI IMG/M metagenome (GOLD analysis project Ga0160422, IMG submission 108192) | Marine microbial communities from the Central Pacific Ocean - Fk160115 60m metaG | ecosystem: Environmental > Aquatic > Marine > Oceanic > Photic zone | place: The Central Pacific Ocean... | reverse complement strand
TCTATTGAATCTCCTACCTCTATTGAATCTCCTACCTCTATTGAATCTCCTACCTCTATTGAATCTCCTACCTCTATTGAATCTTCTTTTTCTTTTGTATCGGAACCTCCCTCAATCTCACTACCTATTTCAATAGAACTATCATCATCATCGTCATCTGCTCCAAAAAAATCAAGTAGTTCATCATCATCTTCTTCTTCTATATTAAAATCTAAATCTAAATTTTTAGTTTTTAATTCCTTTGCCTCCGCTATTGGCTTTTCCGTTTCTGCTACAATCTCTTCTGTTTCTATATCCTTAAAATCAGCCCCTCTACATAATTTTTTTATCTTATCCAATTCTGATTCAATATTTATTTTTTGAGATACACTTATTATAAAATGTAAATATATTTTTAAAATTTCTATATACCTTATGTTAGTTATGTTATTTAAAGTTATTAAAATCCTATTTGAAAATGGTTCTTGCTCAATTATTATAAGAAACCCAGGATTGTTTTTTATTTTTAACTGTTTGTTTCCCCCATTTCTTTCCATCTCAAAATCTGTTATCTTAGCTAAAATAACCTCACGAGCCTCTTCTAATGTTATTTTAAATATATCGACCATTCCCAACTCTATTGAATTTAATCCCATTCCTTTATTATAAGATTCAATTATATACGCATCTTTGGCATCCATTTCGTCATAATTAGAAACCATCTTATATCTCATCTCTATACCCTTTTTTAAAGATTTTTCTAGTATATTAAAAACTGAAGATAAACAACCAGACATTTCACTTATATCAATATTTTCTGTTATTCCAATAGAAAGAGAATAATTTAAATCTATTATCTCAACATCTTCATTCGATAATGACGTAAATATATTCAAGTTTATTCCCAATTCTTTTAAATATTCTTTTATTATTAGTAAAATAGGATTTATATTACTTACTATTGCATTCTGCATTTCAACAATATCTACATTTTCATTTAATGAACATGTAATATGAATATTTCCATTTGAAAAAATTTCTAGTATTCCATAGCCACCTTCAAATTTTATGTATACACCCAAACTATTATTTTTTGAAATTAATTTCGTCAGTTTAATTATATCTATTTTACTTAAAAATGGTATCTTTTTTCCTGACTCTGTCTTACTAGTGGAAAATAACCTTATCATATTTTCCTCTTTTGATGAAGGTACAAACTTTGTTAGGGGTATATCCATATTTGTATTTAAAAATTTAAAAATAGAATCTAATGGAATTACACCATTTGATATTGAATACATAATTAAATTAATGTATTTAATTCCTTCGTTTTCATAATCATGCTCTTTTTCTTTTTTATTATATAATTCATGCATCAGTTCTACGGTATAATCACGATTTACAAAATTTTCATCTATCATTGCTCTGGTTTCTTCCTTTAATTTAAATTTGTTTTCTTCAAGTAATTCTAAACTTGTTATAGAACTATTATACAAAAAAGGATAGTATAATTTTATTATAGATTCTACTAATCCTGCATCTTGTTTTAACGTATAATTTATTATATCTTCTGCAAGTATTAAATATATATTATTTTCTAAAATATCTCCAAAATCTAACAAAACACATTTATTTTGCGTAGACAACATCGTTTCTGAAAATTGTAATAATCCTTTATCTATTTCTGATATATCAAAAGGATTAGATGTATATAAATATTTATTTGTTTTTGTAACATATTTGTGTACTATACTATTATTTACTTTAAATAATCCATCTAAATTCAAATCTTTTATATCAGAGTAATCATAGATTTCTTTTGCTTCTAAATCGTCTACATTAATATCGTGCACATTTAATAAATACTGTATTAATCTTTCCCTAGTAAGCTGTATTTTATCATTATTTGTTAAATTATTGTAGACATCTATACCTTTTAATATTTCATTGTATGATGCAAACATATATATCTCATGAATGGATACTTCGTTATTTAAAACCATACATATTTTCTTTTTTATAATATCTATCGTATCATCGTACCTTATTTTTAAATCATGAAAAAATATCTGTATACCATTATTATTTATATTTAAAATATCCTCTTCGCTGAATATATCTTTTAATTTTTCCGTTGACCTATCTAATTTTAAATCATCCGCATCTTTATTTGAGTTGAATACATGTATTTCTTTTATTTCTCTATCTCTTAATATATTTATTTTAAATACTTCTGACATATATATAAAACTAATATATATATTTTATATATATATGAAACTAAACATTATAGTTGCAACGTGTGAAACTCAAGGAATCGGATATCAAAATAAATTACCATGGAAATTTTCAAAAGACATGGAATACTTCTCTAGAATAACTAAAGGAAATCATAATAATGCGGTTATTATGGGAAGAAAAACTCATGAAAGCATTGGAAAAAATTTACCAGATAGATACAATATTGTTTTATCTAAATCCAATCATAAAAATTCAGAAAATCTTAGTTTTTTTAATAATATTGAAGATATAATGACATTTTGTATTGAAAAAAATTTTGAACAAGTATGGGTTATAGGAGGACAGTCTATTTATAAACAATTTTTAGGATTAAACCTTATAGATGAAGTTTATATTACTGAAATTATGAAATTTTATACGTGCGATACTTTTTTTCCTACATTAAGTATTAATTTCTCATTAGTTGAATCAAGTGCTGAAATGGAAAATGATACAAAACTTTACTTTAAAAAATATATTAAAAATGATATATAATACTATAGATCAAAATAAGGGTTGTCTGTTATACTCATTCCACAGTATTGTTTTGGACTTTCTCCATAATTTTCGGGTTCGTATATTCCTATCTCTTTTGCTTGTTCTATTATAAATTTAAAATTATTCCAATATTTATCCGTATGTCCTATATCATCTGTACCTATATGCGTTATTTCATGCAACGCTACAAACATTAACGTATTTTCATCTATTAATTCACCTTTATTATCCTTTTTTGTATCTAAACAAAAAGCTAATTTCTCTCCTTTATTTTCACTATATGCCGTATGTTTACTTGTAGGGAGCGTTTCTTGTATTTTTTTAGGATTATACCGTTCTACAAATAATTTTGTCATTTCGTGCTCAGGTAGATTTTCTCTCATATGCGCTACTAATTTATTTAATTTTTTAGTGGTTTTTGCTAGTAAATCTGCTGCTAATTCTAATTTTGCTCTTTCTCTTACGCAATATGTTTTTCCATCTATATCTGATATTATACATTTTAATTGTAAATAATCTGATTCTTCATAAATTTTTAATAATATTATAAATAATATACCTCCTAATATTAATAACCAACTACTCATAAATATTAATATAATTATAGATATTAATATTTAATAAATTTATGCTCCTATTTCTAGACTCTTTCTCATTCTATCGGGTTCTATCGTAGATTGTTGCCATGGACCAGTATTTGCTCTAGGATTTGCTGGTTCCGAACGAAGTTGAAGATTAGGATTACGTAAAACTTGGGCTTGAACGCCGTGGTGAGCTCCCGCATCTAAAAGATTTGTATTTGCTAGACTACCTTGACCACTAGGATTCAATTTTGCCCATGCGCTATTTGAATCATTAGGCAATAGAGACGATGGATTTTCCATTGTCTTTTTATTGCAATCTGGTGTATCACAAGTGGTTCCCTTCATTCCAGAAACACTTGCAAAATCACTATTTTCGCCTAAAGGTTTAGCTGCTGCAGGGAATGACGCAACCTTGGGCTCTGTTCTTACCTCGTTATTTGAAATACCGCCCATTCCACCCATTGTGTCCATAACGTTGTTAAAACCATGTGAATAACTTCCAACAAGAGCTATTAATAATATAGCCAATAAAAAAGCCATAGGACCGAAGTTTTTTTCATTGCCGAAGAAATTCTGTACAGATGATAGTATAGACTTCATTATATAAAATGCATTATAAAAAATTTTTTAAAATTATTTTATATTAGAAATTTGTCGATAAATGTATCAAGCTCATCGTCGCTATTATCAATGTCGTTGATCATATAATTTGATTTAATATTTTTAGATTCTAAATAAGCTTCTAATGCTTGTCTTTTTAATTTTTTAGCCTTATCTCTTGATTTTTTCCAAATTTCATAATAAACATCTTTTGGATTTTTTAATTTAATTACATTATCTCCCAGATTTTCTACACCAAGGTTTATTTCTTCTAAATATTTGTCATTGTTTAATAAATTTTTAAATTTTTTATTAACATCATCTTCTACATCTTCGCCTTCCTCATCATCGTCATCGTCATCGTCATCGTAATCGTCATCGTCATCGTAATCGTCATCGTCATCATCATAATCTAATTTATTTTTATTATCAGAAATTACTTCCTTTACGGTTCCTTCTTTATCATCATCACTTAATGTCAAATCATCTATGCTATCGTCTAAATCTATTTGTTCATTATTACTAACATCTACTACTTCATTATTACTAACATCTACTACTTCATTATTACTAACATCTACGACTTCGTTATTACTAACATCTACGACTTCATTATTACTAACATCTACGACTTCGTTATTACTAACATCTACGACTTCATTATTACTAACATCTACGACTTCATTATTACTAACATCTACTACTTCGCTATTACTAACATCTACTACTTCGCTATTACTAACATCTACTACTTCGCTATTACTAGATACATTTAGTGATTCATCATTACTTTCTTCAACATTTACACGTGAATTATTGTTATTATTAACATTTATAAGACAATTGTTAAAATTATCTACAGGATTTAGTATCATTATTTGTTTTAAAACGATTTCTACTTGAAAATTATTTGAATTAAATTTAACTCCCTGTATTTCTAAAATTGGTATAATATACTTATCAGGAGTTAATTCTTCTAAAGAAATTTCTTTAGATTCATTATTATAACAAGGAAGCATTACTTTCTTAAAATTTTTATTATATAATATGTTTACTCTTATCAAATAAAATTTACCACTTTTAAATAATCTTATAGGACTTGCAAACATATTTTCGATATCTTCTAAATCTAAATCATTATCAAACCATGTTTTTCTTTTATTGTAAATTAATAACGATAAATTTTTCTCTAAAGTTTCAAACCATTCAATTGCGTCTTCATCATCTTTTGTAAACATTAAATCACAATAAATTTTTTTTTCAGTTTGTACAATTCCTTGCTTTGTTAAACATTTTGGACTCTGAATATATAATGTTTCACCAGAATCATTTAATTTTGTAAAATATGAACCTCCTTGCACACTAGTAGGATGAGATAATGTAAAATTGTCAAATTCAAAAGATTTTGTTGGACTTTTTATTTTGCTCATTATTCAATAATTCATATTAAATTAATTTATTTTAAACTATTTATGCAAAAGTATTATAAAAATATTATGATTAATTATTAATATGCTACATGAAAGTTTTTACGAAAAATGTATAGAATTTATTAAAAAAGATGAAGTAAAAGACGAAATTAAATTACTAATGAAACCTTTAGTTGATATAGTAATACAAGAATTTTATCCTTATATCTATTTATCTTTACTTTTTGTTATAATTAGTTTTTTTTTAATTTTAGGAATATTTATTCTATTGTGGAAAAATAAATCTATATCTAATAAAAATATTTAACATTTATAAATGGATTCGTTTCAAAATGATATTAAACAGTGGGTAAATTATGATAATCAGATAAAACTCATGTCTAATAAAATAAAAGACTTAAGAACTGCTAGAAATGAATACGAACAATCTGTTATAAAATACGTTGAAACTAATAATATGAAAAACGCTGTTGTTAAAATAACGGATGGAGAATTAAAATTTACAAATGTTAATACTCAGCAAAGTTTAACCTTTAAATATTTAGAGGATTGTTTAAATGATTTATTTACTGTAGAAGAAGTAAAAAGGCTAATACAACACATAAAAAATAAAAGAGGACGCAGCAATCATTTAGATATTAAGCGATTTTCGTCTAAATAAATTATGATATTGTATTTTATATGGAATTAAAACAAGAAGATTTTGTACTTTATAAAGAGAATAATCTAATAAAAAGCGGAGGATATGCAGTGGATTCTATATTATTAAATAAAAATAGTCCTGCTGTCACTACATACAATAAACAAAATGGCGGTGGCGTAAAAAAAGTTAGTGAGATATTTTCTAATCTTGCGGTACCAGCTGGTCTTTTTTATGGAAGCGAAAAAAAATCCTTAAATACTTTAAAACCAATAATTGTAAATAATGATGCCGTATTACCAGATACGATTCACGATCAGTTGTTAGAATTATTAGAACCTACTCAAAAGCAACTTTATAATATAAAAACTAAAAAACGTAATTTAAAAATTAAAAAAAGAAAAAAAACTAGAAGAGCTATTTGATATATAAAATTGAATATAAATATAATATTTTAATTATATTCAAAATGGAAATTTCCTGCAAACTTTACGATTTTAATGCAACTGATAAATTTATTAATGAATCTGGTTCTGATTCTGATGAAATACCTAACAAACTTATATTTGGTATACAATTATTTGGAATAGATACATATGGAAAAACATATTGTATATGGGTTAACGATTTCTCACCATTCTTTTACATAAAAATACCAGAAGATTGGAAAAAACAACAAATAGCTATGTTTGTAAAAGAAATAGTAGAAAAAACTAAAATAAATATTAAAGATATCGTAAATATAAAACCTGTGTCTAAAAAAAAACTTTATGGATTTGATGGTAATAAAAATCATCGTTTTGTAGAATTAAAATTTATAAATCTTTTGACTTTTTATAAAGTAAGAAAACTATGGTATAAAGAAATAGGAAACGGTAAAGAAAATAAAGAAAAAAAACTATTACCAAATGGATATCTTTATAAAGGTGAAAAATTATATTTATATGAATCTGATATTCCACCTCTTCTTAAATTCTTTCATCTTAGAAATATTAGTCCATCTGGCTGGATATCTATTCCAAAAAAACAAGTAAATACATGTGATAAAACAACTAGTTGTATTTTTGAATATCAAGCTTCTTATAAAAACATAATGCCTGTTTCACTGGAAACACAAGTTCCTTACAAAATTGTTAGTTATGATATTGAGGCAGATAGTAGTCATGGTGATTTTCCAGTTCCAGTCAAAAAATATGATAAATTAGTATCAAATATTATGGAAATTTATGAAAAAGAAAAATACGATGAAATTCAAGAAATTAAAACCTTACTTTATAGAGCGATTTTAACCGCTTTTAATTATGACAACTTAAAAGGTATAGATAAGGTTTACCCAAAAACTTTTCCATCTAAAGAATTCGTTAAAAAACAAATCGAATTAATTATGAATGAGGAGTGGGCAACGGAAAAAGCTAAAGATATTTCCGCTAAATCTATCACAAACGTTTTTAAAGCAATCGATGAAGATGATGATAATAATTATGAAAAAATAAATTTTAAAAAGATAAAGAATTGTACAGAAAAAGTTGCGGAATATATGTTAAATACCGATATTTCTAAAGCAGAAAAATCTGTAATGTTATTGCATACTTTAAATACCTTTTTACCTAAACTACAAGGAGATATTATTACATTTATAGGCTCTACATTTAGGCTTTACGGAGAAGATAAACCATATTTAAATCATATTATTGTATTAAATGGTTGTGATGATATACCTGAAATAGAAAATTGTATTGTAGAATCTTATGATACTGAAGAAAAGGTACTACTTGCATGGAGCAATCTAATTAAAAAGGAGGACCCGCAATTTATAATTGGGTATAACATATTTGGTTTTGATTATCCGTTTATGGTTGATAGAGCTATTGAAAATCACTGTGAGGATGAGTTTTTATACCTTTCATGTGATGTAGAAAAAAAATCTGAACTAAAAGAATCTAGTATTGTTTTAGCAAGTGGACAACACGACTTAAAATATATAGATATGAACGGACGTGTTCAAGTTGATTTGTATAATCATTTTAGAAAAGATTTTAACTTAGAGCAATATAAATTAGATTATGTTGCTGGTTATTTTATGAGCGGAGATATTAAACAATATAGTTATCAAGAATCTAGCAATAAAACCGTTTTTACAACTCAAAATACCACTGGTCTTGAATTACATTCCTACATACATATCGAAGAATCAGGACACAGTAGTGAATATTATAAACAAGGAGCTAAATTTAAAATTATTTCTATAGACAAAGAAAACAATACATTTCATATTGAAGGAAAAGAAACTCCTGATAGAAATAAATATTTAAAGTGGTGCCTTGCAAAAGATGATGTAGGGCCAAAAGATATCTTTAAGTTAGCTAAAGGCAGTGATAGTGATAGAGCTATCGTTGCAAAATACTGTATTCAGGATTGCAATCTAGTTCATGAATTATTTAAAAAAATAGATATTATGACTGGTTTTATTGAAATGGCTAAGATATGTAGCGTTCCTATTAACTTTTTAGTGCTAAGAGGTCAAGGTATTAAACTTACTAGTTTCATTTCCAAGAAATGTATGGAAAAAAATACTCTTATGCCCACTATTGAAAAAAAAAAAAAGTAGATGACGGATATGAGGGTGCCATTGTACTTCCTCCGAAATGTGATCTATATATGGAAGACCCTGTAGCATGTGTTGATTATAGTTCTCTTTATCCTTCTTCCATGATTAGTGAAAATTTATGTCATTCCAGTAAGGTATGGACTAAAGAATACAACCTTCAAAATGAACTTATTAAAGAAACTGGTGAAAAAGACGAAACTGGTGAATATATGTATGATAATCTTTCTGGTTATAAATATGTTGATGTAACCTATGACACATACGAAAGAGTTAAAAAAGGTGATTTTTGGGCTAGAGGAGATAAAAAAGGATGTAAAATATGTAGATTTGCACAGTATCCAAATAATAAAAAAGCTGTTATGCCATCCGTTCTTGAAGAACTTCTGGCTTCTCGAAAGGCAACAAAAAAACAAGCAGCTAAAGAAACAGACCCTTTTATGAAAAATATTCTTGATAAAAGGCAATTATCTATTAAATTAACTGCTAATTCTTTATACGGAGGTACTGGTGCTAAAACCAGTAGCTTTTATGAAAAAGATGTCGCGGCTTCTACTACTGCTACTGGAAGAAAACTTCTTATCTATGCACAAAAAATTATCGAAAGTGTTTATGGTGATACTATTTGTGAATCCAAAAAATATGGTACTGTCAGAAGTAAAGCTAAATATATTTACGGCGATACTGATTCAGTGTTCTTCTGCTTCTACTTTGAAGAATTAGATGGTACTCCTATTAAAAATAAAAAAGCATTAGAATTAACTATCGAATTAGCACAAGAAGCTGGAGAACTTGCCACGAAATTTCTAAAAAATCCCCATGACTTAGAATATGAAAAAACGTTCTGGCCTTTCTGTTTACTATCAAAAAAAAGATATTGTGGAATGTTATATGAACTTGACCCTGAAAAATGTAAACGTAAAAGTATGGGAATTGTACTTAAAAGAAGAGATAACGCACCTATTGTTAAAGATGTATATGGTGGAATCATTGATATATTAATGAAAGAACGTTCTATTATTAAATCTATTGATTTCCTTAAAACTATGTTAAAAACAATCGTTGATGGTAATATTCCTATAGATAAACTTGTTATTACAAAATCACTTCGGGGAAGTTATAAGAATCCTCTTCAAATTGCACATAAAGTACTCGCTGATAGAATGGGTGAACGAGACCCTGGTAATAAACCAGGTCCTGGTGATAGAATTCCATTTGCTTATTTTGTTAACAAAAACAAAAAATGTTTGCAAGGAGATAAAATAGAAATACCTTCTTATATTATTGAAAATAATCTAAAATTAGATTACGCTCATTATATTACCAACCAAATTATGAAACCCGTACAACAAATTTACGCCCTTGTACTAGACAAAATACCTGATTTTAATAAAAACGTTTTGAAAAAAAATAGATTTAATAAAGAAATTAAAAGTTATAAATTAACAATGGAACCTGAAAAAGCTGAAAAAAAAATAGAACAAATTAAAAATAAAAAAGTTCAAGAAATAATATTTGACAAATTTATAAAAGAATGCAATAAAGGAACAAATAATTTATCTAATTATTTTAATACAATTTAATTTAAAAAAAACTATAACTACTTATATAATAATGAGTTTTAATAGTAACGAGAATAAAATACTACTATGGGATATTTTACAAGAAGATGGATTTTTTAATAATATTCGTCCATCTTTAATGCAAAATATTAAGACCGAATTTGAAAATACACTTTTAGAAATGAATAATAGTATTAACAATGATTCTTTAATTAACAAAAATAAACAATTTATTACAAAATTTACACATAAATTAAATGTATTAAATACAAAACCTTTCGATATACCTAGTGCTAATGATTCTTTTTTAACACTTAATGATACCAGTGAAATATATAAAGCACAGGACTTTAAAAAATCTAGACAAGAACAAATGAATATAGAATTTTCTAATAAAAAAAAAGAAATGGATTCCATGCTAATTGCGAATAAACCAAGTGATATAAACTTTTCTGAACTTAATGCTAGTGAAGAACCCATTAAAAATATTGATGATATATTGCAGAGAACTATTGAAAATAGAAACATTGAAATAAATGATATTAATAGCACCTACGATAAAAAAATCGCCGAAAAATGGATAGGTAATGAAAAAAAAATTACTTTTAAAGAAGAACCCGAAAATATTATTATTGAAACAAATAATATTATAGAATCTGTTTCTAATAATAATGAGGAACCGCCTGCCAATAATAATAGTGAAATATTAGATTTATTAAATACCTTATTAATAAATCAAAATAAAATCATGAAACATTTAAATATTGATTAATTATTTAAAAAATGTTTTCAAAAAATCCTTTAATTTGCGCAAATATATCACCTTCTTTTTTAGTTTTTTTCTCTGCCTTTTTCTCTTTTTTCTCTGCCTTTTTCTCTGCCTTCCTCGCTTTTTTCTCTGCCTTTTTCTCTGCCTTACTCTCTTTTTTTGAAGGTTCACTAGATGCACCCTCGGGTGTACCTTGCGCCGCTGGAGGATTCTTCTTCTTCTTCTTCTTCTTCTTCTTTTTTCTATTTTTTTTTGTTTCTATTATAGAATGTTTAAAAAATAAATCATAAATCAGACAAAATAAAATTAAAATTACTAGTATAAAACTAATTGTTGAACTATGTTTTTTTATATCAATCATATAACTAAATATATATAT
>Ga0160422_10002589_pt1 | contig 11327 bp, 10 predicted proteins | sample Fk160mmetaG_FD_108192 | JGI IMG/M metagenome (GOLD analysis project Ga0160422, IMG submission 108192) | Marine microbial communities from the Central Pacific Ocean - Fk160115 60m metaG | ecosystem: Environmental > Aquatic > Marine > Oceanic > Photic zone | place: The Central Pacific Ocean... | reverse complement strand
GAATGGACCGAACAAAGGTTGCGCTCGGAAACAACCCGAGCGTGTGCGATTCGTGCATCGATTGCATGGTCCCGCTGGCATCGCGGTACAGCAGTGTAATGTCGAGTTGATGCGTGGTGTCGGATGGATCGGGATCCCAGTGCCACTCGAGCAGTTGGACGCCGCCTTCGCCCAGGGTCCCACCTCCTGCGCTTCGCTCGACAAAATGCTCTTTGACCGCGTCTGGAACGATCAAGAGAACCCCTCCCGGCTTGAGCAGGGTTGCTGCGGTTCGTATGGCAGCTGTGAGATCGGCTTCAGTGGTCAGATACATCACGGAGTCGTGAAGCAACACGGCGTCAACCGTTCGGTCGAGAGTCAAGCTTCGCATGTCTCCGATGATGCATTGGCGGCCCGGGTTGTTCTGGCGCGCGACGTGAAGCATGTCCGCGGAGAGATCCGTCAAGATGACTTCGCGAGTCGCGTCAAAATGAGCCGCGATGTTTGCTCCCCCACAGCCGAGTTCGAGAATCGAGGCGGTATGTTGACCCCGCGCTTCATCGAAGAGCTCTTGAAGGTGAACAGCTTCGATGGCGTGGCTGTCCCGTTCAGCGAGGTGCGGCCAGAGGTAGGCGAGGCTTGTGTAGAGCCGGTGGGTCATCTGCTCATCCTTCGGACCACAGAGGCGGTAATGAGTCGGCCTCATGTTCGGAATGAAACTCAGAGACGAATGGCTCCACAAGGGATCGGAGTTGCGCCGTCGCTTGCATCGCGCGCACCACGTGCGGGTCCCACGGCGCGGACTGGATGCGTTCGATGGCATCGCGAGCGAGACCGACGACATGATGCTCCCACTCAGAGTCGTTGATGGGGGCGCACGGGTCGTCAGGAATTCGATCGTAGTACTGGCGGTACACGCCTGTTGGGCCAAACATTGTGCGGAGCTCAACGTGGTCTGCCAGCCATGCTTGGAGTCGGAGCGCGGCGTGTTCGCGCGGATCGGTCGGACCATCGAGGTCGAAGCCCCAGTCGCGTTCAGCAAATGTGTCGAGGCCATTGGTGCACCAGTGGCAGATCTCGTGAAGCACCATCTGGGCGAGGCAATCATCCGCATCGAGATCAGCGCGGGTGCTGAGTTGCAGGCGTCCGCTGCCGTCGGTGGCGGAAAAGACGAGAGGACTCCGACGAATGTGGAGCCCGAGACGTGAAGCGGTTGTCAGCCACACCAATTCGCACGGATCGACGTACCGGCTGCGGATGGGCCGATCATAGTGAGGATCGTGAAGTTCTCCTGGTTTCATGAGAAGCGGGATAGCCTGTTTCTCATGCAGGCGAATCCCATCAGTTCTGAGACCGGTCCCCCAAACAGTCAGTGTTCGGATTGTGTTTGGCATTTTGTTGGCGGTCGCGGACGCCCTGTGGACCGATGCCGGCGGCACGGAAATCGACGGGTCGTTCCCGATTGGCCCGGATGCGCATCGTATACAGCGGATCTCGACTGCTTGACCTGTGGGGCGTGTTGTCGGGAAGCCTACGATGCCGTTGAGGTTGGACCCCGGGACCAGTTCGTTCGTTCGCACCCGGATCGCATCATCGAAGTCTACGGACGATTGAATGTGTGCAGATTAGGAAGCATATGCGGTTGCCTTGAGCCTGCGGACGGGACGTGGCCTTGCGCCGTGTACGAGGATCGTCCAAAGACCTGTCGGGACTTCGAGTCGGGCGGCGCCAACTGCGTCGACGCCAGGGTTCGGATGGGAATCACCCCGTGAATCAGCGTGCGGCAAACACCAAGGGGTAGGTAGCTGTGAGGTCTTGGTTGTTTGGCGGGCGAGGAAAGCGCAGGAGAAGGAACTGCTCCAGCACACATTGTTCCACTCCCTGATCGTCCAAGCTCGACTCCTTGATCACCGCGTTCGCGGTACCGCCATCGCGTCCGACCACAAACTTGACCACCAACTGACCGGCGAGGCCCGGTGAAGTTCGAAGCGCGCGTTGGTAGCAGCTGCGAATTTTATCCATGCGCGTTTTGACGATCCGGTCGATGTCGCCCTTACTCATGCAGTCGGTGCAGGAGGCAGACTGCGTGGCAGTGGGCGAAGAAGAAGCGAGGCGACCCATGGCCAGCGATCCGCCTGCGCTCGCCAAGGTCAGCTTCGGTACGGATTTCGACCCCGGCGGTGGCGGTGCATGCCCTTCACCGATCGGCAGCTCTACAATTTTGGTCGCGAGCCAGACCTTCAAGAGCTCGACGCTCTTGGAGACTCCTTCCCCGCGGTCGAGGAGGACCCGACGTCCATCGATGAACAGCGCGTACAATCCGGCCGGGTCTTCGTCCCACGCTCGAGCGTGCTCGAGCTGCACGATTGCGGCGAACGGCATCGTTTCCGTGGGTTGGTCAGCCCATCGAAGAGTCAGCGTCTGGTCAGACGCATCGATTACTGCTGCAGAAGGCCACAATGTGGAGGCCTCGGTCAGCGGTTCCGGGACTGCAGTGTCGTCGAGAAGTGCATCAAGCGAGAACGGGTCGGCATGGGCAAACGGGGGCCACATAACCATGCCTGCCGCGATGCAAAATAGGCTCATCCGCACGTCGGCAACTCATCGACCGCATCGTTGCAGTCGTTGTCGACTCCATCGCACACTTCCTCGGCTCCTGGGTGCACGAACGGGTCGTCATCGTCGCAGTCCAATCCCTCTGCACTGAACCCCGCGGGCACGGCGTCTGGGCAGGAGGTGTCAACCGGCGGGTCCTCGCCGTAGCCGTCACCGTCATCGTCGGTATAGATCGCGATCTTGGTTCCCTCGTCTTCGACATCATCGCAGTCGTTGTCAACGCCGTCGCAGACCTCCGTCTGACTGGGATTGGTCGATGCATCAGTGTCGTCACAATCCCCGGCGTATGGCGCATAGCCGTCAGGGGTGGTGCAGGCCTCGACGGGAGCGTCATCGCGCCCGTACCCATCGCCATCGTCATCCTTGTAGTGGGTCGTGGTGACGCCTTCGTCCACGTTCCCGTCGCAGTTGTTGTCGATTTCGTCGCACACCTCCACCGCATGTGGACCGATGGATGGGTCTTCATCGTCGCAGTCATCGCCGCCGTATTGAGTCCCGATGGAGCCGTCTTGGTCGGTGTCACCGTCGGACCCAGAGCAGCCTTCGAACGAGGTGTAGACCAGCGGGATTTCGTCATCAACCACCACGGTGCCCTCGAGCTGGGAGCCGTCTTCGGCGGTGGCAGACACATCGGCAGAGAAGGCGATCGCCATTGGACTGCCTTCTTCGAGGCCGGAGATGGGTGCCGTGCTCATGGCCGTGAACTCGGAACTCCCAAAGGTGGCTACGTATTCGCCCTGCGCCGCCGGATCGATGGCACAGTCGGTCGTGTTCCACGTGAGCTGACTGTCTTCTCCCCCAAGGTCGTACTGGGTTCGTCCCGGGCACGATCCCTGTACCTCCCACCGCACCCAGCAGTTGACGCTGGTGTCCTTTGTGCTCCGGAAGATGAATGAAATGTTGTGGGGCTGCGGTAGCGTTGTGTCGGGCATGGACGCGAACTCGAGCTCGACACCATGGTGCTTGCAGTCGTCCATTGGAAACTCGGATCCGTCGGCGAGAGTGAGGGTGAACTCCGCATCGCAGGGGTCGCCCACTTCCGGGTCGGTAGCGGGATCGTCGTCTCCCTTTCCGCAGGAAAGAAGACTCAAGAGCAAAGAAAAACGCAGGGTATTCATGGGGCCTCGCAGGCTGTTGAGTTCATTGTACGCGCATTCTGTGTCACGAGAAAGATGGCGGTGAACCAAGCGAGCCATTAGCTGGGCCCCGAGCTTAAGGAGCCAATGTGACAGACGAAACAACTGCAGCCCCAGAATCCAACGAAGAGGAGGCTGCCGCCACAGAAGAAGTGGAAGCGGTGCCGGCGGAGGAAACTCCGGCCGAAGACGCCCCAGCAGAAGACGCTGATAAAACCAACGACGAGGTAGAAGGCGCGCAAGTGCTCAACGTGTCCGATTACGACTCCAATCGAGCGTTCTCGGACTTCCCGCTCTCAGCAGAGGTGCTGAAGGGCATCGAAGAGCACGGGTACAAGACGGCAACGGCCGTGCAGGCGGCAACCCTCGACGCCGGCCTCGCCGGTCGGGACATGGTGGTGCGGTCCAAGACGGGTACTGGAAAGACCGCTGCGTTTTCACTGCCCATTGTCGAGCACATTGAGGCCGGGGCGCGGTCCGTGCAAGGATTGGTGCTGGCGCCGACCCGGGAATTGGCGCGTCAGGTTGCGGAAGAAGCAACGGCGCTTGCGCAGTTCAAGGACATCCACGTGGTCGCGATCTACGGTGGTGTGGGATTCGGCGCCCAAGAAGAGGCGCTCGCTCAGGGCGCTGAACTGGTTGTCGGAACGCCTGGGCGCCTTCTCGACCACATCCGACGCGGGACACTCGACTTGTCGACTGTCAAGGTGGCTGCACTCGATGAGGCCGATGAAATGCTGGCGCAGGGATTCTACGAGGACGTGACCAAGATTCTCGACCAGACACCCGAAGATCGCCAAGTGTTGATGTTCTCCGCGACCATCGATGAGCGTGTTCGTTCAATTATTCAGCGCTACACCAAAGAGCCGCTCGACCTTCGGTTGTCGACGGATGCGGACAAGGTCGAGAACATCGAACACGTGATCTACGAGTCGAGCCCAGACTTTCACAAGGCTCGTGCACTCCTTGCGATCATCGAGCAGGAGCAACCCAAATCAGCCGTGATCTTCTGCAACACCCGCGAGGACACCGCCACGGTAGCGACGTTTCTGAGTCGGCAGGGTTTGGATGTGGAGTTGCTGAGCGGTGAGCTTCCGCAGAAGAAGCGCGAGGCTGTGATGAAGCGGGTCAAGAGCGGGCGCACCCAGTTTTTGACCGCGACCGACGTCGCCGCGCGCGGCATCGACATTTCTGACCTCACACATGTGTTGAACTACTCGCTTCCCGAAGATCCTGCGGTGTACCTCCACCGTTCGGGTCGGACGGGCCGAATTGGGAAAAAGGGAATCTGCATAAGCTTGGTCGGTGGTGCTGAGTTGCATACGCGGAAGACCCTCTCCGGGCAATACGAAATCAACTTCACGGTCCGGCCATTGCCAAGCAAGGAAGAAGCTGCAGCTGCCCGCGTCGAACGGCAAGTTCGATCCATCAAGGAAGCGATGGGGACCATGGCATTTGAGAGCTACCTTGACGCCGTGCGAGCGATCAAAGAGCGCCCTGACGGCGACATTCTCTTGGCGGCCACCATGCGCGCATTCTTCCTGTGGGATCGTATGCGGAAGGCAGAAGCCGAGGGTGGCCCTGATTCTGTCGGCGCCCTTGCGGAAGAACGACAGGCTCGCAAGGACCGGCGCGGTGGCGGCGGTGGCGGCGGTGGCCGAGGCCGAGGCCGAGGCCGTGGAGGCCGTGGAGGCGATCGGGATCGCGGTGGCGATCGCGAACGGAACCAGTCTGCCAAGGGCAGCGGCGGTGGATCGGAAGATGGAGGCGGCGACGGGCGCCGTCGTCGTCGTCGTCGTCGTCGCGGCGGCGGAAACCGAGGCGGTTCATCTTCTGATTGAGTTGAATCGAATCACTGAACCCTCCGCGCATCGGGTACTGTAGAGGTGTGGAGGGTGAGTGAAGGTACAGCCTGCTGGAATGGGAAGCGCGATGGTGCGGGGTCGGGAAGGACTCAGCCGCGCCGGTGGCGCCATGAATGCAGCGGCGGTTGACATTGCTTCGGCAACCGCTGAGGTGCTGAGTCGAGGCGCTTCACCGACCGCCGAACCGGCCGTGAGGGTGGACCTCGAGCGCTCGATGGTGTCGCTGACGCGCGCAGAGCATGCCTATGCGGCAAGTGCACGGGTCGTGCGTGTCTCCGATGAAGCCATCGATTCGTTCATCGATCTGTTCGCGAGGGGCGGTCGGCGAGACTGACGCTGGCGTTGGGGCGTGAGTCTGATATACTGCTGGTGGTCGCCGGGGAAACACGAGGCACCATGAAGATCATCGACACCGCCGGCTCGGCCATGTGGCGAATCCAGCAGCGAAGTGTGATCACCCGAGCAACGGGTCGAGTCGCGCACAGCGTTTTGGATGACAAGCTACGGGACTTTCATCGGCAGACGACGTCCATAAAAAATCCAGATGACAGCGGTTACTACGCCGCGGGACGCGCCATGATTCAGCGGTACGAGCGTGGGTTTACGGACATCCGGGACTTCAGCCGGTCCTACGCGAGTGGGATCCAGAACGCCCGCATGACCGACGCGCAGATTGAGGACCTGATTGAACGGATGAACATCACACCGAGGTAATCAAGGACCAGCCTCGCAGATGTAGTTGATGTCGTCGCTGCAACCGAGGTCGTTCCAGTTCTTGTTCCAAGGGCTCCCAGGCCACCGATTGACCTCGACGCAATCTTCCCCACGGTAGTTGTCGGGTTGGCCCCCGTAGTAGTCCGACCACGCTTGATGCGAGTAGCTCTCACCGCTGACCCACACCCATCCACTTCGTGACCGGCCTCGCTCAGATGAGCGGTCATTGAGCCCAATCCAATAGGACTCGTTTGGTACATCCCAGTACCCGCGAATGACCGTCTGCACGACCCAGTATTCCTCGTCGCTGTTTGTCATGGTGGCGAGTTCATACCCGCGCTCTCGACACCAGTTTCGAGCGTTGGTCCACCGCAGATCGGATGTGCAGAACAGGTAGCTGTTGCTGCCAAAGTGATACTGCGTGCACGGGCATCCTGCATCGTCGTCGATCACGCCATCGCAGTCTTCGTCGATGCCATCGCAATTTTCATCGGCACCGGGGAAAATTTCATCATCCTCGTCGTTGCAGTCGCCCCCCTCCTCAGCCAAGCCATCATCAAAGTCGCATGTGTCGATTGGCACTGTGGATCCGTAGCCGTCCCCATCGGCATCCTCGAACAGCGTGAATCCATCGACGGCTTCTTCATCGATCTCGCCGTCGCAGTCGTTGTCGATCGCGTCGCAATACTCATCTGCCCCCGGGTAGGTGTCGGGGTCATCATCGTCGCAGTCGGTCGCGTCATCCACGTAGTCGTCTGGAGCATCGCAGGCCTCGATTGCATCGGCGGCCTGCCCGAAGCCGTCTCCATCGAAGTCCGCAAACCATGTCGGAGTATCGAGGGTGTCGTCGTCGATGGTGCCATTGCAGTCGTTGTCGAGGCCATCGCAGTACTCGGGAGCTCCCGGAAAGACATCGGCGAGGTCCGGATCGCAGTCGCCCGGTTCGGCCGAATATCCGTCGGGCGCGTCGCACTGGGTCAACACAGATTCGTCGTCGCCGAATGCATCGCCGTCGACGTCTTCGTACCAGTCGGTCGCGTCGATGGCGTCGATGTCAACGGTTCCATCGCAATCGTTGTCGATGCCGTCGCACCGCTCGGAAGCAGCGGGGTTGACCGCCTCATTGTCGTCGTCGCAGTCGCCCGACAGCACGGCTGTCCCGTCTTCCATTTCGCAGGCCAGCAATCCGGTGGTTCCGAATCCGTCGCCATCCTCATCGACAAAGAACTCGAGCAGGACGCCCTCGTCAATGGTGCCATCGCAGTCGTTGTCTCGACCGTCACAGCGCTCATCAGCGTCGGGGTAGGTATCGTCTCGAGCGTCGTCACAATCGCCGCCAACGGCGCTGGCTCCGGAAGGCAACTCGCACGCCAAGAACGGCTCTCGCCCGATGCCGTCTCCGTCACCATCGGTGTAATACTCAATCAAGACGCCCTCATCGATATCGCCATCGCAGTCGTCGTCTTGTCCATTGCAGCGCTCGTCTGCATCGGGAAATACCAATGGGTCGAAGTCGTCGCAGTCGCCGTTTGCGGCGCTGAATCCAGCCGGCACGCTGCATTCTTCAAACGGCGCGCCTCGGCCGAAACCGTCGCCATCCGAGTCGATGTAGAACAGGATGGTGCCAACGGTGGCGCCGTCGTCGATGGCGCCATCGCAGTCTTGGTCAACGCCGTCGCACACCTCGACGGCTTCCGGGTTGATCGCAGGGTCTGAATCGTCACAGTCGCCGGGGATGGTTGCAGCACCCGTTGGAGATCCGCACGATGGGAATGCCGTTGCGGGATCGCCGTAGCCGTCATCATCTGCGTCGGTGTAGAAAGTTGTGCTCACGCCTTCATCGACGCGCCCATCGCAATCGTCGTCTGTGCCGTTGCACGTCTCCGTTTGGTCCGGTGATATGAGGGCGCTGCCGTCGTCACAGTCACCGTCATTGGCGACGTAGCCCTCGGGCGCTCCGCAGGCCGCAATCTTCGATGATGGCGCACCGTACCCGTCGGCATCGAGGTCGATAAAATAGTCGCGGGTCAGTCCTTCATCGACATAGCCATTGCAGTCGTCGTCGATGCGGTTGCACACCTCGTCAGCACCCGGGTTCACGGCAGGGTCGTCATCCGCGCAGTCCCCCGAGATCTCGACGGTGCCCAAGGGCGGTTCGCACGCTTCGATCGCTTCACCGCCGTATCCATCGCCGTCTGCATCGATGAAGAAGGTCAGCATCGTTCCTTCGTCAATGGCGCCGTCGCCATCGTTGTCGATGCCATCGCACACCTCTTCCGGCCCGGACACACCCGCTGACCCATCGACGATCTCATCGCCAGTGAGCACCTCACCAGTAGCCGCCCCGGGTTCGTCCACCTTCGCGAACTCGTTGCTTGAGCACGCGGCGGTTAGGACCAATGTCCCGATGTACAATGTAAACCTCATTCAGATCCCGCAGTGATTCCATTATGGCCCAAATGTTGCGCAAGCGGGAAATCGAAATGCATATCCGCCGGAGCCACTGATGGAACTCGAACTGCACAGCTGGGAATTGGGAATGGGAATGGAGGTTCCCCCGTGTGTGGTCGATCTGCGCATTGCGGAACAGTTCGCCCGGGGGCACATCCCTGGCGCAGTACACCTCTCGTACAACCAGTTTCAAGCCGATGCAGTGGCTCAGTTGTCCTCATTTGATTGGGTCGTATTGGTGGATGGTGGAGGCGCTCGGGCGGCAGAGATGGCGGTGTGGGCCCGGAACCGTGGTGTGATGGCGCGTTATCTTGTCGGAGGGATGGCGAAGTATCGCGGACCACTGGAGCGAGGGTGATGGAGTGGCGCAGTGATTTCGACCGAGTGCTTGCCGCGAGTGGGCCCCCCGCAGTGTTTACGCTCGATCACTCGGGACGCCTCGGTTTGGATGAAGCGAGGACGCGCGAGAGTTGGTGCCGAGTGGGCGATGTAGGCGTGTTGGAACCATGCCACTGTTTGTTTACCGACCGGGCAACCGGGTTCGTGCAATACGTGTTCGTTACCGCAACAGCGCTGTTTGAAGACCACCCGAGAGCATCGGTGATTCGGTACGCGTCGGCCGGTGCAGCCTTGACCGCTTTGGAGTCAATCGGACCCGTTCCAGTCGCAAGCTGAGCACCGGTTCAGCGCCGTTGGATGTCTCCAGAATCCGATGAATCGGGGGAGGGTTTCACCGCCGGGTTCAGCCGCTCCTCCGGGGTCTCGGCCGGAGGCGTGTAGAACAGTTCGGCCTGCTCGGGGGGAATCCAGCCCATATCCGCCGCAGTTTGGTGGCCGACCCGCAGCTGACTGAGGGATGCGATTTCCCGCTCAAGGTTGGGGGCAATGGGAATGTCGACGGCCATCAACTCAGCGTACCGCTGTGGGTAGAGCGGATCGGTAAATGGTTCCACAAAACCCTCGGGGTGCTGCGCACGACTGGTCTCGGGATCGTAGGTGTCGGCTGCACCGAGTGCATGGCCAACTTCGTGGGCAATGGTCACAAGAGGGTACCCCGGATTGTGCTCATCGAGGCTCACAAACGCAGTCGCAAAGCGTCCCTTCTTAGAGCCGCGCGAGTGCGAGGCCATGTCCGCAGAATGACCGCCGTACACGACGAATACTTTCACCGTGTACGCGTCGATGGGTACGCCGTGGTCTCGAGCAAGTCGCTTAAAGTACTGCGGGTACCGCCAAGCCCGGAACATCGCTTGGAACCAAGAGTCTCCATCTTCACGAAGAGTGGGCGGATCAACATCCACCGTGAAGGGGCCGCGAGTCTCGACGCGGAAGCGTCGGTCCTTGTCGGCCGTATATCGGGTGTGCTCCTCGTTGAACCAATCTGCGATGTCCTTGAGGCTTGAGCCGGGTTGAGGGTCTGTATCGGCCTGATTGAGTTGACGAATAATCTGGGCGCCAGCGGCAGATTTGGGGGCAAATTGCACGATCCCAATCGTGATCGGAACGGTGCCTTGAACTTGTTCCGCATCGGTCTTCAGGTGATCCCAAACCTTGTATAGAAACGCAACGAACACGAGCAGAACAAAGAGCTGCCGAACTCGGGTTGACCGGACCCGATCATCGCGCCGCCGTGCACAGCGCACACACAGTGCGGCGCCTTGTGCATCTGCGATGCAGCCGGGACAGATCGCGTCACTGCATCGGTCGCACAGACGGGCTGCAAATTGGGCAGGGTGGGTGGTGCAGAACGAAGTCTCTTCCAGCTCGATGGGCTCTTCGACGATCACTACCTTGGCGCCGACTTCGCGCAAGCGTGCAGCCGTTGCGTTCGCGACCTCAAGACGGTCGGTGACGCGGGTGACAAGCGGAAGGTCAGTGCTCTTGATCGGCTTGCTGCGTGGAAGTACAGAGCGCGTAACGGCGGGATCGGCGGGTGCCCGGACGAGGATCACTGCCCACCGTGACCGAGAAGACTTTGAATCGGAAGAGGATGCACTCACTCGCTCAGGATAGACGAGTGAGCAATGAGCAGCATCGTTCTCGCATTGATTAGTGCCGCCGCGTTGGTTTCGATCGGAGACCTTCGGGCCCATGTTCCGTCAGCCATCGCGATCTTGGTGCTGTGGGGCGGGCTCGTCTGGGTACTCCCGCGCCCCAAGATGGGGCTTCGGCATTTGGTTGCAGTCGCGCTCCTTGTTCGCCTTATCTTGGTGCTCAGTCCCGCCAGCCTCTCCGATGATGTATTTCGTTACCTCTGGGAAGGTCATGTTGCTTGGTCGGGCTTCAACCCGTACCTGCACCCGCCCGCCAGTTCGGCGTTGGACGGGATTGGAAACGAGGCGTTGCGGGCGAGCGTGGCGCACCCGCAGATTTCTGCAATTTATCCGCCGCTGGCGATCTGGTTGTTCGGAATGTTGGCGCAAATCACGACCGAAGCATGGATTGCAAAATTGGCCATGGGGCTCGCTGATGTGGGAGTCGTCTGGACCATTGGCTTGATTCTGCAGTCGAGGCACCGGCATTTGGGTCCGGCTTGGCTCTATGCACTTCATCCTCTGGGCGCTGT